>Ga0256404_1000193_pt1 | contig 151469 bp, 139 predicted proteins | sample RumenRJG_01DNA_FD_185990 | JGI IMG/M metagenome (GOLD analysis project Ga0256404, IMG submission 185990) | Bovine rumen microbial communities from Lethbridge, Alberta, Canada - RJG_01 | ecosystem: Host-associated > Mammals > Digestive system > Stomach > Rumen | place: Canada: Alberta...
ATCCCATCTTCTCCGCTCTATACAACGGAGAATGGGGCATGTACACCCAGGCTGATATCGATGCCTATCACATGGAGGTCTATAAAAAATGAATCATCGTGCATTTTGGCGATATCATTATCGCCAGGTCCGCATGGTAATTTTCTTTGTCTATTGCGTCGGGATCGTATCCCGACATAGTATTTACCCTTTAAATTTTTATCATTATGAAATGTACTTTAAATTCCAGCTTCAAATCCCTATCCGGTAAATGCGGAAACGTGTTGTACAAAACGTATCACCGCGCGGATGGAAAAACCGAAACACGCGCCTATTTCTTACCGCTCAATCGGGAAACAGGCAAGTATGGCTATAAGCGCAAAGCCGCTCCATCTCAAAAAGAGATAGAGACCCGCGCACGCTTCAAACGCATCTCTGAGATACTCGCATCTCTATCCGACGAAACAAAGCAGCAATACAACCGCGAGTGGATGAAAGCCAAATATAAGTTCAACGGCAAGAAATATGCTACACTCCGCGGGTACATTGTCGCTCGCCTCTATGTCGATATGAAAAACGGACTTATATCCAATCATGGGTAAATCGTACTTTTGTCCTACTTAAATCGTGGTTTTAACCTGTTCAGAATTATGGAAATCATATTATCTAATAATTGTAAGTCCCTCACGGGATCACTCGGACGCGGATTTGGATATCATATCCAGCGCCGAAAAAACGGCTTCTTTGCCAAACGAAACTCAAAAGGAGTTATACTGCCTGACGGTCATTGGCGCTTTATCGCTACCTGTGCCTGCCTCGCGCAAAATGGATTGCATATAGTCGATATACGCATCTCTGCAGAAGAGTTACGACAGGCTCTCAACGAAGCAAATAGATTCTTCGGAGACGAGTTGGTAATAGCCGAACCCTCTCTTATCTACAATGCTTCTGATGTTTTACGTTATAAAGAAAGATGGTTGCTATGAAAGAAGAAAAGAAAATCATGATTGTCTCGGTCTTGAATCATCTTATAGAGAGAGATCCTGATTGGGCGCACGAAAAAATGCTCCCTAAGTTCAAAACCGTGTATGGCGGATGGGTGGAATCATGTATACGTCATCATAAACACTCGCGAGTGTACTTCTCGCGCAAATGGAGTGAAGGATGGTTGCCTTTAGATGAATATATGGACTTTTATAACTACGCCATGCAGTAAAATTAACAATTGTCAACGGACGGAGCCCCATTTTTTGGTGGCTTCGTTTTTTTGTTGTACCTTTGCACCGGATTTGAAAAAAAGCTTATGAGAATTGACTTGCAATTGATATCAGCCTTTGTGCTTTCGTTAGGTGGCCTCATCCTCCTCTTCTGCGGCGTCTTCATCGAACCGCAGGGACAGATCCATGACACCCTCCTCATCGCCTTCGGAGAAGTAGCCACCTTTGCCGGAGCACTCTTCGGTATAGACTACGTCTATAAAAAGAGAAAATAGCCAGCAGACCAGTAGACCAGTAGACCAGCAGACCAGTATGATAGAAATTACACTCCATAGATCCCGCTCCAATAGCAAAGCCGTTCGCGGACATATGAGCATCCCCTTCGAGAAGCCCATCATCGTAAACTCTCTCGAAAACGCGGATTTCCTCATCCCCGCAGGTACGTATCCGCTCGAACGAACCTGGTCGCCAAAGTTCAAAAAGCTTCTGCCCCTCGTGGAGAATGTTCCCGACCGTGATGGCATCCGCATCCATCGTGGCACCATGCCGGAACACTCTACCGGATGCATCCTCACAGATATGTACGGAATGTCATGCCTCGACGTATTGTTTAACCAAATAGAAAAAAAAGCATCTGATTATGAAACTGACCCCGAACAAGTATGTATTACTGTCATTGATCCTGCTTAGTGTAGTGATCGGCTTCACAGCCTGCAAAGCATGGCGTACCGTCTCCACTTCCGCAACTTACGTTCAGCAGAACGACTCGACGCAGAGTAAGATCACCACGACCATCTCTACCAAGACCGTAGAAGAGTGGCAGGGTGCCAAGAAAAAATAGGTAAAACGCTCGCCTATTAAAAGAATGAGCCGATCCTTCTGGTTGACTGGAAGACCAGTTGACCAGTAGATAGTCTAACACCATGAAAAACACACAACTATGGGAAAAGTAGTTTATTCGAATGGTATCCAGTATGTGCAGGGTAGTTTGGCGAAGCCGTCCAAAAAGGACGGTCACAAACACGGCGATTACCTCATCGGTACGCACCGCGAGGCTCCGACCGAGAACCCGAACTGCACTCGCTTGTACGTCCGCAAGGAGAATGTCTACGACCGCACCACTCCGGTATCCGCTAAGGAGACCGCAGCCCGTCTGCGCTTCGCAACGGTATCGGCAGCCATCAAGACCCGCAAAGCGGACATGATGAAGGTCGTTCAGGACCAAGAGACCTTCCTCGCTCAGAAGAACCTTCCGGGCGGCAAGAAGACCATGACCGCTTGGTATTGGTACGTCGAAGGCCAAGCCTACGACCAAGCCCTCGCTAACGGCTAATCGGAAAGAGACCCTTTTGGGTCTCTTTTTTGTACCGTCGGCACGCCGCTTTTTTTATAGTTTTGCTAAGGCTTTTTCTTCTTTGGCGGTCATCTGGGCTTTGGTCTCGGGGGTCTTGTCGCCCTGGCCGGTCAGATGCAGCACACCGTGGATGAGGATGCGGTGCAGCTCGTGCTCAAAGGTCGTGCCCACCATCTCGGCATTGGAGCGCACCGTATCCAGCGAGATGAAGATATCGCCGTTCAATGTGCTCGCCGTCGAATAATCAAAGGTGATGACATCCGTATAGTAGTCATGGCTCAGGAACTCGCGGTTCACTGCCAGTTCGCGCTCATCGGAGCAGAAGATATAATTGATATTGCCAACAGCAAAACCATACTCCGCCGCTACGGCACGTATCCATCTGCCTGTTTTGCGCTCATCCAGCACCGGCATCTCGGTATCATCCGCAACAAATCTAATCATAACGTTTTTATGCAATAAAAACCATTTTAACCTTTTAACGTGACGAAGTTACCATTTTAACGTGCTAACTGAAAAAGATAGGCGCGATGGCAAAAGCCGCTATCGCACCGGCTAAATCCGCCAGCAAGCAGCAAACTACCGCATGGCCGGTATTCTTGATGTTCACGCTCCCGAAATAGACCGCCAGCACATAGAATGTCGTGTCCGTGGTGCCCTGCAGGATGCAGCACAGCCGGCCGACGAGGCTGTCTGCCCCGTGGGTGGTCATGGCTTCGAGCATCAGCCCCCGTGCACCGCCTCCGCTCAGGGGTTTCATCAGCGCCGTAGGTACCGCACCCGCCAGATCGGGATTGATGCCGCATGCCGCAAAACACCAGGCGATACCGTGCTCCAGCAGATCCATCGCCCCGCTTGCGCGGAACATGCCCACTGCCACAAGGATCGCGATGAGGTAGGGGATGATGCCGATAGCCGTCTGGAAGCCGCCTTTGGCGCCGTCGATGAAGGCATCATAGACATTGATCTTCTTAGCCATCGCCTGGATCACAAACCAGCAGATGACGCCCAGCAGCAATATCGCTGCTACCGCTGCCGATACCACCGACAGCGCATGCGGAGAGAGACGGGTAGCGCCCCATACCATCAGGCCCACCAGCGCGGTCAGACCGATGATCGTGCCCAGCACCACGGGATCCTTCAGCTTGATCTTCTGCGCGATGCATACGCAGATCAGGCCTACGAGCGTCGCTACATAGGTGGCAATAAGTATCGGCAGGAATACATCCGCGGGATTGGCTGCGCCGAGTTGTGCACGGTAGGCCATGATCGTGGTAGGTATCAGCGTCAGGCCGCTGGCGCCCAGGACGACGAACATGATCATCGCATTGGAGGCTTTGGCCTTGTCTTTGTTGAGCTCCTGCAGTTCCCCCATCGCCTTGAGTCCCATCGGCGTAGCGGCATTATCGAGCCCGAGCATGTTCGCGGCGAAGTTCATCAGCATCGATCCGTAGACCGGATGGCCCTTCGGGATATCCGGGAAGATACGGCTGAAGAAGGGATTGATCGCCTTGCCGAGCGTATTGACGGCCCCGGCTTGTTCGCCGATCTTCATGATACCCATCCAGAGCGAGAGCACGCCCGTCAGGCCGAGGGAGAGTTCAAAACCCGTCTTGGCATTCTCGAAGGTCGAATTGAGAATCGCGGAGAAGATATCCACGTTTCCGTAACAAACCGCTTGCACGATACCCGTCAAAACGGCTATCAGAAGGAGTGAAATCCAGATATAATTCAAAATCATGCCGCAAAATTACACTTTTTTTTGCATATATGCAAGAATTTTTGTAATTTTGCAGCCCAAATGAGCAAAATTCATCAAATCGGCGCTTTTCTGAAGCATCATCTGAGTGCTTGGAATACTTCCGGCGAAGGAATCCACTCGCCGTACCTGTTCCGCTTGGTGCGCTTTGTGCTGCGCGATGAGAATGCCTATTATTGCTTTGAGGCGATCGAGCGCAAACGGGAGCTGCTCTTGGCATGTCCCGACCTGCTGGATGTGGTGGATTACGGCTCGAAGGGTTCGCCCGAGGGTACGCACGTGCAGCGCCGCGTCTGCGATATCGCCAAGTATCATCTGGAGTGCCCGCAGGTGGGCCAGGTGCTCTTCCGGTTGGTGAATTTCCTGCATCAGGAGGAGCAGCGTCCGCTCGAGATCTTAGAGTTGGGCTCGTCCTTGGGTATCTCCACGGCTTACCTCGCTTCGGCAGACAGCCGCAGTCACGTCATGACTATGGAAGGGAGCGGGGCAGTTCTGCAAATCGCTCAGAAGACCTGGCAGGCGCTGAAGCTGGAGAATATCGAATGGGTAGAAGGCAATATCGATGACACCTTATCTAATCACGCGCGCGAGCACCTGGATCTGGCCTATGTCGATGCGAACCATACCTACGAGGCTACGATGCGCTATGTCCGGTTCCTGATCCCCCGCATGCAGGAGAATGGAATCATCGTCATCGATGACATCCACCACTCCCCGGAGATGGAGAAAGCATGGTCTGAATTGAAGGCCGACAAGCGGGTGACCACCAGCATGGATCTCTTCCACATCGGGCTCCTCTTTGTCGATCCGCACTACTGGAGGCGAAATTATACAATTTGCTTGAAATAATGTGGAAAAATTGACAGAAATGCCTGCTTTTGTGTAAAAAATAGCAAAAATTGTAAAATATTTTGAAAAATATTTGCATAAATCGAAAGTTTTTACTACTTTTGCACGATATTTTGAAACACTATGCCCAAATTGGGTCAATTTGTGATGCGATAAACTATGTATTGGACACTTGAATTAGCTTCGAAATTGGAGGATGCTCCGTGGCCTGCAACCAAGGATGAGTTGCTTGATTACGCGAATCGTATCGGAGCACCGGCCGAGGTGATTGAGAACCTCGAAGAATTGGAAGATGATGACGAAGAGCAGTATGAGAGTATTCTGGATATTTGGCCGGATTATCCCATACGAGACGAAGATTTCTTCTTTGATGAAGAAGAGTACTGAAAAGTTGAAAGTTTAAAGTTGAAAGTTGAAAGTTGAAAAGATATATTGTTCTTTTGTTGGGGCTTTTAGCCGTTGTGACTGCGAGCGCGCAGTTTGACCCGCAAATGGGGCAATATATGTATATGCCGACGGCCTATAATCCTGCAGCGGCGGGAGAGGGGGACTTGATGAAAGTGGCAGCGTTGCACCGAATGCAGTTTACCGGTATTTCGAATGCACCGATGAGTACTTGGTTCACTTTTGCTTCTCCTTTCGTGATCGGGAAAACGCGCCACGGTGCCGGAGTGAGGTTTCTCAACGACCGTTTTGGTCTGTTTACCAACCAGGCATTCTATGTGCAATACGCTTACCGTCAGAAATTGGGAGACGGATATCTGAGCGCAGGAGTGGATCTGGGGTTTACGAATGTGGGGTTCAAAGGCGATAGCGCGAACCTGGCCGGAATGGGAGATGACTACCACGATGTGAACGACGAGGCCATTCCTTCGGGAAGCAAGTCGGGAATGTCCTTCGACATGGGGCTCGGCTTGTACTACACCACCGGTATCTGGTGGGTGGGCGCGAGTTACAGCCACCTCACCCGTCCGAAGATCACTTGGGATCAATATTCGGATATCAAGTTGATCGGCACGATGTACATCGTAGGCGGCTACCGGTTCCGGATCAAGGACCACAAGGAGTGGGTCTTGACACCGAGCATGATGGTGATGACCGACTTCAAGGGTTGGGATATCAACCTCACGCTCATGTGCGACTATAAGGACCGCTACCGCTGGGGATTAGGGTATCGCATAGACGGAAGCGTAAATATATTATTAGGTGTGGAGATCATCTCCGGGCTGAACTTGGGGTACAGTTGTGAGTTGCCCACCAATAAGTTGATGCTGGAGAGTTACGGCAGTCACGAGTTGATGCTGTCCTACGGATTTGATATCCTCAAGCCCAAACGAACAAACAAGTATAAATCAGTAAGATACTTATAATAAATGATGAATATGAAAGTAGCAAAGATTTTGCCGGTCATCGCGTTAGCGATCGCTTTGGCGAGTTGCAACAAGCCTGCCGGAGAGTTGGTAGGTGCTAGCAGAGGGACGAACTTCAAGGAGGCGAATCCTTATGGTATGCTGTTTATTAAGAAGGGGTCTTTCATGATGGGTGCGAATACGCAGTCCGCTGTTTTCGAGCAGCCGGATAACATCCTGATGGTGACAGTAGATGCGTTCTGGATGGACGAGACCGAAATCACCAACAGTGAGTACCACCAGTTTGTGGATTGGGTACGCGACTCCATCGCATTGACCAACCTGGTAGCTGCCGGTTTGACCGACTATGCCATCCAGCCGAAGGATCAGGACTTCGATGAGGAGAATTTCCGTCTTAACTGGCGTAAGAAAGTGCCTTGGAAGAGCAAGGAAGAGGATGTCGTAGATGCGTTGTCGCCGATGTTCTATGCCGATGGTCGTCTCAAGACCAATTTCATGCACTATCGTTATAGCTGGGTGAATATGGACCAGGCGCTGTCGCAGAAGAATAAGTTCGACGTGGCAACGAGTACCTATCCTCCCGGAGCGGTAGCACGTGTAGATACCTTCTGGGTAAACGAGGAGGGCGAGATCAAAGACTCGACCATTCTCCGTCCGTTGAAGGCGCCGCAGGATCTGCTCACCAACCGTATCATCTGTATCTATCCGGATACGCTCGTTTGGGCGCGTGACTTCCAGTTCTCGTACAATGATCCCTTGCTCCAGATGTATTTCAAGCACCCGGGTTATGCTGAATATCCTGTTGTCGGTGTTACATGGGAGCAGGCACATGCTTTCTGTAACTGGCGTACGAAATACTTCAACTCGAATTCGGGTATGGAGGCCAACGACTATCGTCTGCCGACCGAGGCACAGTGGGAGTATGCGGCACGTGGCGGTCGCAAGATGGCGATGTATCCGTGGGGTAGCAATTATGCCCGCGATGCGAAGGGTTGCTTCTTTGCTAACTTCAAACCCTACCGCGGTGCGTATAGCGATGATACCGGTACTACCACGATGAAAGTGGCGCAGTTCCGTCCGAATGACTTCGGTCTGTTCGACATGGCCGGAAACGTAGCTGAGTGGACCAACTCCGCTTACCAGAGCGCATCCAACACGCATATGCACGACCTCAACCCGGATTATACTTACATGGCCCGCAAGGCGGATCCGGACATCTTGAAGCGCAAGGTGGTGAAGGGTGGTAGCTGGAAGGATATCAGCTACTTCATGCAGTGCGGCGTTCGTACGTATGAGTATCAGTACGAGAGTCGTCCGTACATCGGATTCCGTTGCGTTCGCGCGTACATAGGCGAATAATATATAAGGTGTATAAAATCGAATATTAAAAATCAAAATACAATTATGGCTACAGAAAAAGCTGCAAAGCAGGGTTTTAGCGAAAGATTCTTCCATTGGTATGAGTCTTATCAGGGAAAGAACGTTGTCAACATCGTTTATTCGGTAGGTGCATCTGTCGTAATCATCGGTGCGTTGTTTAAGATTCTCCACTGGCCGGGTGCAAGTCAGGTGCTGATGGTGGGTATGTTTACTGAGGCTTTCCTGTTCCTTATCGGAACACTGGAGCACCCGCATCCTGAGTTCCACTGGGAGAACGTGTTCCCGCAATTGTTGGAGTTCGGTACCAAACCCGAATTGTTGGAGGAGAAATCCAAACAGCCTCGTCCGACCTTGTTGGGTGCAGGCGTAGCAGGCGGTACCACCCTTCCGATGAATAACGGTGCCGGTGCTCCGGGTGAGGCTGCCAAGGCTCCGTCGCTCAAGGATGAAGATTTCAAGGCGCTCAAGGACGGTATCGCTGATCTGGCTAAGACCGCAAGTCAGTTGTCCGAGTTAGGCAAAGTAGCTGACAAGGGCTTGAAACTGGGTGAGAAGCTCGATGCTGCCGAGGCTGCTACCGAGGCATACTCGACTAAGATGACGAGTGCAGCTGAAGGCTATGCTACCAAGTTGGCCGCTGCAGGTGCTGCAACCGATGCGTATGCTGCTGCAACCAACGGATTAGCAGATAGTTATGCGAAAGTAAGTGCGGACATGAAGGCCGTAGCTGACGAGACCAAGGCATACAAAGAGGGTGTGGAATTGGTAGGTAAGAACCTCGCATCGCTCAACTCGGTATACGAGCTCCAGTTGCAGGCTGTTAACGCGCAGGTAGAGGCGCAGAAGGGTGCTGCTGCAGCAGCCAAAGAGGCCGCAGAGGCACAGGCCTCGTTCGCAGCAGAGACCAAGAAGCTGCACAAGCAGGTAACGGACCTCAATGCGATCTACGGCAATATGCTGAATGCGCTCGCATAAGTTTAACCCTTAAACACATCAGAAATGGGTGGAGCAAAGAACTGTCCGGAAACCCCGAGACAAAAAATGATTGGTATGATGTACTTGGTGCTCACCGCCATGCTGGCGTTGAACGTAAGTACGGATATCCTCAATGGTTTTACATTGGTGGACAAGAGTCTGCACTCCTCTATCGCTGCATCGGATACGCGTAACGCGAAACTCTATAACGATTTCAGAGCGGCAAATGCCGACAATCCCGAGAAAACGCAAGAGTGGTTTGATAAGGCGAATGAGGTGAAGTTACGCGCGGACTCTCTCTATAATTATATCCAGAACTTCAAGGAGCAGATCGCCATCATGGCCGATAGCAAGAAGCGCGTGGACGAGCTCAAAGCGCAGGGCCTGGATCCGACGTTGCATATCGAAGGAAACTCGAACCTGGACGTAACGGCTACGTACGCTATCGTGCAAGGTAACGGTTTGATCCTGAAGGAGTTAGTAGCATATTACCGCGATTTCGGAGCGGAATTGGTGGAGAATGATCCTGAGTTGCGTAACTCGATCCTCCAGACATTGGCTACCGAGCGTGACTATAATGCACACGAGAAAGACTCCTGCGACTGGGAGGTGGCTGTATTCGAAGGTATGCCGGTAGGTGCGACGATCACGATCTTGACCAAGATGCAGAATGACGTACGTGCTACGGAGAGTCAGTTGATTCAATACCTCATGGATCGTACCGATGCAGGTGACTTGCGTGTGAATAAACTGAACGCATACGTCATCCCGAATTCGAACTATGTCATCCGTGGCGGTAAGTACAGCGCACAGATCATCCTGGCTGCTGTCGACTCGACGCAACGTCCGGCGTACTATATCGAGGGTCAGCGTATCAACGACCAAGGTATCTACGAAGTAGCTGCTTCCGGTGTGGGTCTAAAAAAATACTCGGGTTGGATCGCTTATCAGAATCCTTCTACGGGTGAGATGGAGAACCTGCCGTTCCAAAGCGAGTATAGCGTAGGCGAGCCGGCTGTGACGATCTCCAATACCGACCTCAACATCATGTACCGCGGATACGATAATAAGTTCTCGATCTCGGTACCGGGTGTAGCGAACGACAAGGTTAAAGTGAGCGTGAACGGTGCGCAGCTCAAGCAGCAAGGCGGTCTGTGGATCATCAAGCCGGGCGATAATGCCAAGAGTGTGACGATCACTGTATCGGCTGAGTTGGACGGAAAGATGCAGCCGATGGGAAGTAGGGAATACCGCGTGAAGGCATTGCCCAAGCCGGGTGCATACTTCAAATCGGGCGAGAAAGAGTACTCCGACGGAAATATCTCCCGTGGTGCGCTGCTCAACTCGTCGGCTACCGTCATCGCTTCGTACGGTCCGGACGGTCTGTTGGATCTGCCGTACCAGATCACGGCCTTCAAGGTGAATATCAATGGTGTGATCAGCGAGGCACGCGGCAACAAGTTCACACGCGATCAGCTCGATCGTCTGGGTAAGCTGAAGATGGGTGCGATCGTGGTCATCACCGATATCCGTGCCAAGGGTCCGGATGCTAAGGAAGTACGTCTGTCACCTATTCCTCTATCACTGAATTAATAGCTAAAGCATATGATAAAGAAACTTAGTATGATCGCTTGCCTGTTCCTGGGTGTTGTCACAGCACAGGCACAGCATAAAGTTATCTCGTTCTTCGACGAAGTAGGTAGTGCGCGTATCCAAACGGAGGAGTTCTCCAAAGCGCATGATACGATCGTGATGGTGGACCACCGTCTGGATGATGTCATCTGGTCGCGTTTCATCTATCGCATCATCGATATGCGTTACAAGCAGAACTACCAGCTCTATTTCCCGACCAAGTCGGACGATACGGACTATCGTAACCTCTTCAAAGTGATCACGGACGCGGTTGTGGACGGTCTGCCTATTTATGAGAAAAATATGGAGACGATCAAGCCGGAGTTCAAGCAAGCCCCGATTGAGCGTAAGTCGATCCCGATGATGTTCATGGCGGATGACCCGTTGACGGACTATTCGGACGATCCGACCCACTATAATATCTCGGAGTCGGACGCTATGTTGGTGCACTATGACAGCATCGCTGATCAGTTGTCGTTCCACTTCTATCCGTTTGAGAACATGGTTCGTAACCAGCTCAAGTACCTCATCCAGGAAGTGGTATTCTTCGATAAGCACACCTCGCGTCTGCATACGAAGATCATGGCTATTGCTCCGCTGCAGTCGGATAAGATCATGACGCGTGATAACTCGAATATCATGGCATCCTTGCGTGAGTCGATCATGTTCTGGATCCCGTTTGATGCATTGCGTCCGTATCTGGCTATGCAGTACGCTATTCCTAACCGCAACGAGACCAAGCGTGTGACTTTTGACGAGTTCTTTCAGAAACGTCTGTTCACCTCTTATATCGTAGGTGAGGGTAATATGTACAACCGTTGGATCCCCGATTATACGGGCGAGGAAGAAGTGGTACGCAAAGAGCAAGAGCGTATCGCTACCGAATTGCAGAACTTTGAGCAAGATCTTTGGGAGTATTAATGCGTAAGCACCGGTTTAGAAATTCCTATTTCATCTCCGCCGTCAGTGTGGCACTTGTGTTGTGCCTGATCGGCTTGGAATCTGTGCTCCTGCTGTCAGCAGGAGCGCTCGTTACGCGCATGCGCGAGAACATGACCATGACGGCGGTCTTGACGCAAGAGGCGGATAGCGCACAGTGTGCCCGCCTGGAGCGGATGCTGGATAGCAGCGAGGGTTTCAGCAGTTATCGTTATGTATCCAAAGAGGAGGCGCTGCAGGAGCATATCCTCTCCCTCGGGGAAGACCCGACGGCCTTCTTGGGCTACAACCCCCTCTCTGCCAGCTATGAGATCCATCCATCGGACGCCTACAGCGATCCGGACAGCATGGCGCTGATCACGGAGCAGTTGGAGGCCTTGCCCTATGTATCGGAGGTGCTCTATCCGCGGGATTTGGCGGATATACTGAGCAGTAACGTGCATGATTTCTCCTTGTTGCTCGCCGGTATAGCCCTTTTGCTGCTGCTGGTATCGATGGTGCTGATCGTCAATACCATCCGTCTGCAGATCTACGCCAAGCGTTTCCTGATCAATACGATGACCCTCGTGGGAGCTACCTCCTGGGTGATCCGTCGGCCCTTTGTGGGCAAGAATATGCTCATCGGTCTGCTGGCTGCGATAGCGGCATTGGCGATCCTGGGCGGACTTATCTATTATGTGCATTATCAGATGCATATTATGATCTTCCCGCTGACCTGGCAGAACATCGCTTTGGTAAGCACGGTAGTTGTATTGAGCGGTCTGCTGATCACGCTGTTCGCATCTCTCATTGCTACCGGTAAATATATCCGCATGGATAATAATTCGTTATACGAGATATGAAAACAATCCCCACACTCAATCTCATCCTGATCGCGGTATCTTTTGTGATCATCGTGGTGGGTTTCGGCCTGATGGTCGGTGCCCCTTCGGGTGAGGAGTATAATCCCGATATCTTCTCTTTCCGCCGTATCACGGTAGGGCCGATGATAGCCCTGTTCGGCTTTGTGAGCATGATCTTTGCCATCCTTTTCCGCGCTAAGAAGAAATGAGTTGGATCGAAGCATTGATATTAGGCATCGTGCAGGGCTTGACCGAGTTTCTGCCGGTTTCTTCATCGGGCCACCTGGAGATAGGGCAGGCTTTGTTGGGCACGTCGGGGGAGGAGAACCTCACTTTTGCCATCCTCGTGCATGTAGCTACGGTGCTCTCCACGCTCGTGGTCCTCTGGCGCGAAGTAATGCAGCTCTTTGGCGGCACGTTCACGACGCTTAAATGGAATAAGGAGAAGAACTATGTGATGAAGATCCTGGTATCCATGATTCCGGTTTTCATCGTCGGTGTGTTCTTCAAGGATCAGGTGGAAGCACTGTTCGGTAACGGTTTGTTGCTCGTCGGTATCTGTCTGCTGATCACGGCAGCGCTGCTGGCCCTGAGCGAGTGGTTGCAGAAGCGCCGTCAGGACAAGGGCCATGAGGTGGGCTATAAGGATGCGATCATCATCGGTATCGCGCAGGCTTGTGCCGTATTGCCTGGTTTGAGTCGCTCCGGCACCACGATCGCTACGGGTTTGCTCTGCGGCGTGAAGAAAGAGAGCGTGGCGCAGTTCTCCTTCCTGATGGTGCTGATCCCGATCTTGGGAGAGGCCCTGTTGGACGGGATGAAGCTCGCCAAAGGCACGATGACTACCGATCTGGATGCCGTACCTGCGGTAGTGGGTTTTCTGGCAGCCTTCATCACGGGATGCCTCGCCTGCCGCTTCATGATTGAGATCGTTCGTCGCCAGCGTCTGGTATGGTTCGCCATCTATTGCGCGATCATCGGCACCACCGCCATCCTTGCAACCGTCTGCTGATATGTGGGATTTTGAGCAAGGAGAGGTATTGGCTTTCGATAAGCCGCTGCGATGGACCTCGTTTGACCTGGTAGCCAAAGTGCGCTATGCGGTCAGCCGGAAGATCGGAAAGAAAAAGCTGAAAGTGGGGCACTCGGGTACGCTGGACCCCTTGGCTACAGGCGTAGTGATCGTCTGTACGGGGAAGAAAACCAAGCTGATTGAGCAGCTCCAATACGATGTCAAGGAATATGTGGCGACCTTGCAGTTAGGTGCCACCACGCCGAGTTACGACCTGGAGAAAGAGGTGGATGCCACCTATCCGACCGCGCATATCGACCGAGCGCTGATCGATAAGACCATCCCGGAGTTCCTGGGGGAGCAATGGCAAGTGCCGCCTATGTTCTCTGCCGTGCAGATCAACGGCAAGCGGGCGTACGAGTTGGCCCGCAAGGGAGAAGAGGTGGAGCTCAAGCCCAAGTTGCTCAAGATCGATGAGATTGAGGTGCTCTCTTTTGATGAGCAAGCGATGCAACTGACCATCCGCGTGGTGTGCTCCAAAGGCACTTACATCCGCGCCTTGGCACGCGATATCGGCGAACGGCTCGGTTCCGGCGCTTATTTGACCGCCTTACGCCGAACAAGAGTAGGCGACACCCGTGTGGAAGATTGCCGAACGATAGAAGGATTTTTGGAAGAATTGACTAACTACGACTATGTACAAAGCGAATGATATGAAACTCAGCCAGTTCAAGTTTGAGCTGCCTGAACACTTGATTGCTCAATTCCCTACGGCTTACCGCGATGACTCGCGTATGCTGGTATTGCACCGAAAGACCGGCGAGATCGAGCATAAGTCGGTCACCGAATTGGTGCAGTATTTCTCCGAAGGGGACTTATTCGTCTTCAATGATACGAAAGTGTTCCCGGCACGTCTGTGGGCGCATAAGGAGAAGACCAATGCCCTCATCGAAGTCTTCCTCATGCGCGAACTGAATCATAAGAACCGCTACTGGGATGTACAGGTGGACCCGGCGCGTAAGATCCGTATCGGAAACAAGCTGACCTTTGATGACGATCCCGCTATCGTAGCGGAGGTGATCGATAATACCACTTCCCGCGGTCGTACGTTCCGCTTCCTGACCGACTATGACAATGAGGAGTTCGTGCCGCGTCTGTATTCGTTGGGAAGCGCTCCGCTGCCCAAGTATATCCGTCGTCCGATGGATCCTCAGACGCATGCGGCTTTCGAAGAGAATTTCCACGATATCTCGGTTCGCGAACTCGATATCGAGCGCTATCAGACGATTTTTGCCGATAAGATCGGCGCCGTAGCTGCTCCTGCTGCCGGTCTGCATTTCTCCAAACAACTGCTCAAGCGCATGGAGATACAGGGTATCGAGACCACCTTCATGACCAGTCATGTGTCACTGGGAATCTTCAAGGATATCGATGTGGAGGACCTGACCAAGAATAAGATGGAGTCGGAGCAGATCATCCTGTCGCAGAAGATGGCGGACGCGGTGAATAATGCCCACGAGCATATGCATCGTATCTGCGCAGTCGGTACGGAGATCATGCGCGCTATGGAGCATGTGGCCGGCACCAACGGACTGCTCAAGGCTTATGACGGATGGACCAATAAGTTCATCTACCCGCCCTACACCTTCTCGGTAGCGAATGCGTTCTTTGTCAATCTCTACATGCCGATGTCCAGTCAGTTGCTCATGGTAGCGGCTTTTGCCGGATACGAGGAGACCATGCATGCCTACAAAGAGGCCGTCAAAGAGGGCTATCGTTTCGGCGATTACGGCGATGCAATGTTAATCGTGGATTAAAATCACCAATCACAAATCACCAATCACAAATGTACGTCCGTATTGAGGAGTCATGGAAGCAAGTCTTGCAACCGGAGTTTGACAAACCTTATTTCGAACTCCTCACTCAATATGTGCGCCAGCAATACAAGACCTGTCGGTGCTTCCCGCCGGCGGGCCTTATTTTTAATGCCTTTGATTCCTGTCCGTTCGATAAAGTACGGGTGGTCATCATCGGTCAGGATCCGTATCACGAAGAAGGACAGGCCATGGGGCTGAGTTTCTCCGTGCCGGAAGGAACGCAGATACCCCCTTCGCTCGTCAATATCTACAAGGAGATCCATCGGGACTTAGGTACGCCTATTCCGACTTCCGGTGACTTGCGCCGTTGGGCCGAACAAGGAGTGTTGCTGCTCAATGCCACGCTCACGGTAGAAGCCCATAAGGCCGGTAGCCATCAAGGCAAAGGCTGGGAAGAACTGACGGATGCGGCCATCGCGGCGCTCAATAGGGAACGCGAACATATCGTATTCATGCTTTGGGGTTCGTATGCCCAGCGCAAGGGACAGTTCATCGATCGCCGCAAACACCTGGTGCTCCAGACTTCGCACCCTTCGCCGCTATCCGTCTATCGCGGTTTTGACGGGTGCGGACATTTCAGTGCGGCGAATAATTATTTGAAACAACACGGCTTAGAGCCTATACAGTGGTAACCGTTTAACGTTTCCTTGAAAAGGAAACCATTTTAACTATTTAATACTTTAACGTAATGGCGAAGACATTACTTCTCATAGATGCGTATGCGATGATTTTTCGCGCGTACTACGCCTTCATCCGCGCTCCGCGTATGAATAGCAAGGGAGAGAATACATCCGCTATCTTCGGTTTTTGTGTGACCCTCGAGGACCTGCTCAGGAAGATCAACCCCACGCATGTCGGGGTGGCTTTTGACCCTGCCGGCGGTACCTTCCGTCATGAGGCCTATGAGCAATACAAAGCGCAGCGACCCGAGACGCCCGAAGATATCCGCAAGGCCGTGCCGGTGATCAAGCAACTGCTGGAGGCCATGAATATCCCCGTGCTCGAAGTGCCGGGTTTTGAGGCGGACGATGTCATCGGAACGCTGTCCAAGCAAGGCGAGGAAGCCGGATATGAGGTCTATATGGCTACGCCGGATAAGGATTACGGCCAGTTGGTCAGCGATCATGTATTCATGTACCGCCCGCGGCATACAGGGGGATTCGAACTGATGGGACCGGCAGAAGTGTGCGCCAAATACGGTCTGCAACGCAAGGAACAGGTGATCGACCTACTCGGATTGATGGGCGATGCTTCCGATAATATCCCGGGTTGCAAAGGAGTAGGGGAGAAGACCGCTGTCGCATTACTCGAGCAGTTCGGCGATATCGACACCATGCTGTCCCGCACCGAGGAGATCAAGGGGGCCTTGCGAACCAAAGTGGAAAGCCAAGTGGAAGAGATTAAGTTCTCCCGCTTTTTAGCCACGATCCGAACCGATGTACCCATCACGCTCGACGAAGCGCTGCTTGCCAAGAAAGAACCCAATATCGATCAACTCTCTGCCCTCTACCGCGAGCTGGAGTTCAATACCTTGTTACGCAAATTGGAGCCCACTAGTCAGCCTAGTCAGCCTAGTACTCCTAAAAAGCCTGGTAAACCTAGTGACCCCGCCCAGCTCGATCTCTTCGGCTTCGGCGAAAAAGAAACAATCACCAATAACCAATCTCCAATCACCAATGACACAATCGAGGCTCGATTGTGTCAATACCTGCTCAATCCCGAGGTGGCTTTCAATCCCTACAAAGAACCCGATTGGTCTGCACTCAAGGCGGATGCGGACCTGTGGAATCTTTACAACGAGGTCGAACTCCCCCTTGTCGAAGTGCTGCGCGAGATGGAAGCAGCAGGCGTACGGATTGATGTGGCTAAACTCAAAGAGGCGGAGACGGCTTTGACAGAAGAACTGAATAGTCTGGAGCAACGCATCTATGCGCTGGCCGGCGAGCCCTTTAATATCAATAGTCCGCGGCAGGTGGGCGAATTGCTGTTTGATAAACTGCAACTGGATGCCAAAGCGAAAAAATCCAAGAACGGACAGTATTCTACATCCGAGGAAGTACTCGTGGCGCTCAAAGAGAAACATGCGATCGTGGGCCTGATCTTGGATTATCGGGAGCTGAAAAAACTGATCTCCACCTATATCGCCACCCTGCCGAGCTATATTGCGGCGGACGGTAAGATCCATACGACCTATAACCAAACCGTCACGGCTACAGGACGTCTCTCCAGCTCCAACCCGAACCTGCAGAACCTGCCCATCCGTTCCGAGCGGGGTCGGTTCATCCGTGAGGCAGTGATCCCCGATGCCGGGTGCCTCTTCCTTAGTGCCGACTACAGCCAGATCGAGTTACGACTCATGGCGCATTTCAGTCAAGATGAGCATATGTTGGCCGCTTTCCGTTCCGGGCAGGATATCCATGCGGCGACGGCGGCTAAGATATACGGCCTGCCGATTGATCAGGTGACCAAGGACCAGCGCCGCAAAGCCAAAACGGCTAATTTCGGAATCATCTACGGTATCTCCGCTTTCGGTTTGGCGCAACAGTTGGACTGCAGCCGTACCGAGGCCAAACAGCTGATCGATGATTACTTTGCCGCTTTCCCGCGAGTGATCCGATATATTGAGTCCCAGAAAGAGTTGGCGCGCCAAAAAGGCTATGCCGAGACCCTCTTCGGACGCAAACGCTACTTGCCGGATATCCACTCGCAGAATGCGACCGTCCGTTCGTTTGCGGAGCGCAATGCCGTCAATGCACCTATCCAGGGAACAGCAGCCGACATCATCAAGATGGCAATGGTCTCTATCCATAGGCGGTTGAAAGAAGAAGGACTGAAGGCGCAGATGATCATGCAGGTGCATGATGAATTGAATTTCAATGTGCCTGCCGCCGAAATCGAACGTGTACGCGAAATCGTCGTGACCGAGATGCAGAATGCGGTGCATCTGTCCATCCCATTAATTGCCGAATGCGGAGTAGGAGAGAACTGGCTTGAAGCTCATTAGTATCATATTGCTTATTCGAGTATTATGTATCGGGAACTCCTTCTCGTGGGACGCCGTCGAACAGGAGCTCGTGCCGCTATGCGATGCGAAGCATATCCAAGTGGAGATTCATAATCTCTACTATGGCGGCTGTTCACTGCAGCAACATGCGCAGTTCTTGCTCCACGATACCGCAGTCTATTCCCATCGTGTGTGCACGAATGACCAATCACCAATGTCCAATCACCAATGTCGTGTCATCAAAGACACGATCTCGCTTCGTCAAGCGCTACGCGATGGCGAGTATGACTATATATCGCTTCAGCAAGCCAGTCACGACAGCGGTATCCGTGCTTCGTACGAACCCTGGCTCACGATGCTCATCGATACCGTGCGGCATTACCAACCGAACGCACAGCTATGCTGGATGCAGACCTGGGCCTACAGTCAGGATGCCAAGCATCCCGCCTACCCGCGCTATCATAATAACCAGCAGGAGATGTGGGATAGTATTGAGGCATGTACACCTAAGCAGTTACCGGTGATACCATGCGGCAAAGCTATTCAAATAGCCCGTCAAACGAAGTTGGGCGATACGATGTGCCGGGACGGCTACCACCTGAACTATGTCTATGGTCGTTATACCGCCGCCTGTGTATGGTATGAGTTCCTTACGGGAAAAGATGTACGTCGTAATCGCTACAAGAATCCGCAGATGACGCGAATGCAGGCACGAATAACAAAGAAAGCCGCCCATCATGCAGGATTGCTGCGTGATCCTGCATGAGACACAAAAAAACGGATGGCCTTTCGGTCATCCGTTTGTGATCCATGCAGGATTCAAACCTGCAACCCCCACATCCGTAGTGTGGTACTCTATTCAGTTGAGCTAATGGACCCCGGAGCGGTCTCCCGTTAAACGGGAGAAGCGGCTTCCGCCCAAAAGGGCTTATAACGCACTTCCGCTATGTTTACCGGCCTCCGCCGGAAGGGGCATTCCCCTATTTCTTTTGAAAAGAAGAGAGGCTTGCGCCTCCTGGCGGTGCGGACGAGACTCGAACTCGCGACCTACGGCGTGACAGGCCGGTATTCTAACCAACTGAACTACCGCACCAGTAGTCTTCTTTTCAAAAGCGCTTAAGAAGCAATTTTTCTCGGCACCACCGTGCCTTCGATTCAAAAGCGGGTGCAAAGGTACTGCTTTTTTTTGAATTGACCAAATATTTTTGCATTTTTTTTTCAAAAATCTGCATTTTCTGCTATTTTAACCCTATTTTCACCCCATTTTTGCCTAAAAACCGATAAATATATTTGCATATGTGCGATTTTTGTTGTATCTTTGCGGAAAATTTGGTACGGAAATGAAACTGCTGCTCATACTACTGAGTTTTATGACCTTGACGGTGGAAAACAACCATACCGTCTCGCTCACCGGCGGTCAATGGCCGTATGATATTCAAGTCAATTATTCCAATTCCTATAATAAGGGACAGGTTCGCGCAGGCGATAAGGCCACGCTGACCCTCTCTAACTTAGGCGGCATCACCGTCGATACCATCCGCATGGCCATGCGATCCAATGCGAGTGCCGGTAAAGGCACCGTCACGGTTTATGCAGGGTCAGAGCAGTTAGTGAGCAAAAACATCACCCGTCAGACGGTGAGCGAAGCGGTGGAGATCTATATCGGTCCCAAGGCCGGCGTCGATTCGCTGACGATCCGTACGGTCGGCACCGAGAACTCGCTCTATATCGATAGTTATACGATCGCTTATGGTACCGCGGCGCCTTCTACCGTGACGCTTATGAACGGGGCAGAGCAGTATGCGGTATTGACGGGTACTACGGTGCAGTTGCCGAGCATGCCGACTATCGAAGAATGGCGCTTCGTGGGATGGACTGCGCAGGCTTTCGAGACCACGAGCACCATGCCGGAGCTGCTGAATGCAGGTGCGTACAGACCTACTTCGGATCTCACCCTTTGGGCCGTCTATGAATATATCCCGTCCTTGGATCAATCGATCATCACCACCTTGCAGGATGGCGTATATGTCTATGCCAACTGGTCCTCGCACCGGGCCATGAGCGGGAGTGTGCAGAATGGGGTGGCCGGTTCCTCTCCGCTCAACCTGGAGGATACCTACCAGTGGTATCAGATCTCCTTCGATGCCGACGGCCTGGCTACCATTCAGTTGATCTACGTGTACGGCACGGAGTATATCGGTTTTTCCGGCACCAAGCTGGCGAATACCCCGAGTAAATGGCAGGTCTATCACGATGGGCAGAAGACCTTGTTCTATACAGAGGTGAAGGGGCAAAACTATGTGCTTTTCCCCGGCAAGTTAAGTTCCGACCTCTCTACGTATGATACGGAACTTATGTTGACAAATGACTTGAGTAATGCCCCGACGGTGCTTTTGTCCACCGAGCCCGTGCTGTCGGAGCCCCTCTATACCTGCTACCCGGAGAATCCGATGGGCATTGAGACGGTGGAGCAGTCTGAAGTGCACGGAGAACGAGTGGTGCGGTTCGGCATCTACGAATTAGTCGTCAAAGGGAATCATAAATATTTGAGAATACGATGAAGTTTTTAATTATCATACTGTCTGTTCTGTCCGGTATCTTGGCCGGCGATTATAATGCACAGACTATGTCTGTGGCGGAGCAGGATTCGATCCTGTCCGGCACGGAATCCAAGGGCCGTTACCGCTTGGAGTGCGAGAACGAGGAGCAGATCTTCCGGCATTCGTCGGTGGCGGACTGGTATATCATCGATACCATGCGTCATACGCGCAAGCAACTCGGTGCCGGCATGGGGTTGGGTAAAGTGCGCGATGCCGTGATGAGTCCCAACGGCCGCTATGTGGCGTTTGCCAAGGATAATAACCTCTATATCCATAAATTGGATTTTGGTACCGAAGTGGCTGTTACCCACGAGGCCGATCCGGATATCATCAGCGGAATCGCCGATTGGCTCTATGAAGAGGAGTTTGCCACTACGGCCCTCTTCGCCTGGAGTCCGGACTCGAAGATGCTGGCGTTTGTGCGGCTCAATGAAACGCAGGTGCCGGCTTTCGCATGGCAGAATTTTCTCAATACGACGTACCCCACTGCCGATACGCTTCGTTATCCCAAAGCGGGTTGCACCAATGCGCAGGCGTCCGTATGCGTCTATGATGTGTCTACCAAAGCGATCCGGACCATGCAAATTACCAATGACAAATCACAAATATCCAATAGTGACGACGTCTATTTCCCGCGCCTCAAATGGTATGATGAGAATACCCTCTTCGTCTTGCGTGTCAATCGCGATCAAACCAAGATGGAGGTGCTCAGTTGCAATGCCAAATCGACCGTCGTTTCCCCCTGGTACCGGGAAGAGAGCAAACGCTTCTTTATGGACTATTCGCTTTTCGATCAATGGCAATGGTTGAGCGACGGACGGGTGATCGTGCTTAGCGAGAAAGAGGGCTGGCGCAGGGCGTATCTGTATGATAAGCAAGGTATGGAGAAACGTGCGCTCACGCCGGATGGCATCGACGTGACGGTCCTTTATGGCATGCATGAGAAATCGCAAATGCTTTATTACCAGGCTGCTCCGACGCCGAGTACACGGCATATCTATGCCTTCAATCTCAAGAAAGGAACGACCACGCAACTGACCGACCGGGATGGTATGTGGTCCGCGCGTTTTGACAAAGCAGCTGCCAAAGCGGTGTTCTGCTATCAGTCCTTCGACACGCCCCATACCTATTACCTCTATGCGAAGAATAAACTGGATCTGATCCAAGATAATGCGGAGGTCCAAGCCGCATGGCAGGCGAATAAGCTTCCCGAACCCGAGCTGCTGAATATCAACGGCCTCGAGGCCATGCTCCTACAATCACCTATCACCAATCACCAATCACCAATTACCAATCAACAATCACCAATTACCAATCACCAATCACCCTTGGTCGTCATGCACTACAGCGGTCCTGCAAGTCAGCGGGTGCTCAATCGTTGGCGCAAGCGCTTTGAATACGCTTTGGTAGAGCAGGGCTATGCCGTGCTGATCGTGGATACACGGGGCGGCGATTGCAAAGGGCGCGCATGGCGGAATGAGACCTACATGAATCTCGGGCAGAAAGAAGCGGAAGATCTCATCATGGCGGCTAACTTCATGGCGCAACGGCCCGACATAGACGCTAGTCGCATGGCCATTATGGGTTGGTCTTACGGCGGATACCAGACTTTGTACACGATGAGCACCAAGAACCATCCGTTCAAGGCCGGTGTGGCCATTGCCCCCGTCACCGACTGGCGTCTCTACGATAGCGCGTACACGGAGCGGTACATGCGTCGTCCGCAGGTGAATATAGACGGCTATGAGTCCGCTTCGTTGCTCAACAAAGCCGCAGACCTCACAGGCGCTGTGCTCATCATCCACGGCACGGGCGACGATAACGTACATGTGCAGCATACGATGCAGTATATCGATGCCCTCGTGCGCGCCGACAAGCAGTTTGAGATGCAGCTCTATCCCGATGACAATCATTTCCTGCGCAAAGGCAACAATGCCGCGCACATGCATAACAGAATATTAACTTTCTTAAAAAATAATCTATGAAAAAGTACGCTTTAGGTATCGACTTGGGTGGTACAGGCACCAAGTTCGGTTTGGTCAATGAAGACGGTCAGGTTCTTCGCAGTAATTCTATTCCCACGCAACAGTATCCGGATATCGATGACTACTGCGATGCGCTTTGCGCCGGTCTCAAACGTCTGGTGGAGGACGAAGGTATCGCTATCACAGACATCGTAGGTATCGGTTGTGGCGCTCCGAATGGCAATTTCTATTCGGGTTGCATCGAGTATGCGCCGAACCTGCCGTGGAAGGGTGTAGTGCCTCTGGCTAAACTCATCAGCGAGCGCATGGGTATCAAGTGCACCGTCACCAATGATGCCAATGCCGCTGCACAAGGTGAGATGATCTACGGTTCGGCACGCGGCATGAAGAATTTCATCGTCATCACCCTCGGTACCGGTGTCGGTTCGGGTATCGTCATCGATGGCAAACTGCTCTATGGTCATGACGGTTTTGCCGGTGAGCTCGGTCACTGCAAGATCGACCATTCCGGTAACGGACGTCTCTGCGGATGCGGTCAGAAGGGTTGTATCGAGGCTTACGCTTCGGCTACCGGTGTCGCTCGTACGGCCAAGGAGATCGTCACGGCTACTACCCAACCCACATTGCTCCGTAACGTAACTGACATCGATCATATCACCTCCAAGGATGTGTTCGACGCCGCAGAGAAGGGGGACCTCGTAGCCAAGGAGATCTTCGATTATACGGGTCATCTGCTGGGTCAGAAACTGGCTGATTATGTGCATTTCTCCAGTCCGGAAGCTATCATCCTCTTTGGCGGTTTGACCAAGTCCGGTCACTGGATCATGGATCCGATCCGCGAGGCGTTCGAAGAGAACCTCATGCCGATCTGGAAGGGTAAGATCCCTGTATCTATCTCGGTGCTCAAGGACTCCGACGCCGCTATCTTAGGTGCATCCTCTCTTGCTTGGTAAAAAAAACACCAGTAGACTAGAAGACCAGTTGACCAGATTTTTAAAAAATATATTTCAGCGTTTGTACCCATACGGGATCTTCCGTGTGGGTACAGATGCCTACCTCACCTTCGATGACGGGCCCATTCCCGAAGTCACGCCGCAAGTCTTAGCGATCCTTGCCCGCTACAAGGTCAAGGCCACGTTCTTTATGGTGGGGGAGAATATCGACAAGCATCCCGAGGTCTTTGCCCAAGTGGTCCAAGCCGGTCATTCCATCGGCAATCATACCTACAATCACCTCAAAGGCTGGCGCACGCCCTTCCGGGCATACATGGATAATGTGGCGAAATGTGAGCAAACAATCACCAATCACCAATCACCAATCACCAATCACCAATCACCAATCACCAATCACCAATCACCAATCACCAATCACCAATCACCAATCACCAATTTGTTCCGCCCGCCGTACGGCAAAGCGACACTTCGTCAGCGTCGTGCCTTGCATCATTTGGGTTTTCAACTCATCTATTGGGATATCCTGACGCGCGATTATGATGCGTCGGTGACACCGGAAGCGATGCTGCGGCTTATCCAACGCGAGACCCGTCCGGGTTCGATCATCAATTTTCATGACTCGCTCAAGTCGAACGAACGCATGCTCGCCGTTCTGCCGCAGGTCATCGAGTGGCTGCTGTCGCAGGGCTACACCCTGCGTGCCCTCTGATCACATGTTGGCGTTGTAATACTGCGGCTGCCCCGTCACCTCTTCGCCCAACCACTCCGGCCGTTCGAACGGTTCGTGCTCATCGCCTAACTCGATCTCGGCTAACACCAGTCCTTCTTTATGGCCGTGGAAGACATCCACTTCCCAACATCGCGGTGCGCCCTCATAATCCGCTGCCGGGATGATATAGCGCGTCTTACGGATCGCGCCGGGCAGGCATAGCAGCATCAGCTCGCGCGCATCATCCACCTCAATCTCTTTCTCCCATTCGAATTTCGCCAGTCCTTCCCGCAGCAGGGAGGACTTAATGGTAAGGAATGCCTGCGCGTCGCGAATACGCACGCGGATGGTCTTGCCGGATTCTTTACTCAAGTACCCCTGTTCGATCTCATGATGACGTATCGCTTGCGCCAGAAACGCATCCGAGCGAACCAAAAACTTACGCTCTATTTCGGTGTTTTGTGCCATAACTTGGATTTTGTATGCAAAAATACTGCTTTTTTTTGACATACGCAAGAAAAATTTGGAGAATTGAAAAAAAAATTGTACCTTTGCACCCAAATAGTATTTATTAACCCATCTAATTATCCAGTTTATATGACAATTCAGGAGATGAAATCTGCTTTCGAGCAAGCATACGGTCACGGAGCAGAGAAGATTTTCTTCTCCCCCGGACGAGTGAACTTAATCGGCGAACATACCGACTACAACGGCGGTTGTGTCTTTCCTTGCGCCCTCAGTTTCGGCGCATGGCTCTTAATCGCAAAGAATAACGACAAGGTCCTGCGTTTCCATTCGTTGAATATGCCGCAGGTATATGAGATCGCCATCGATGCCATCGCGCCTCAAGCCGATCGCGCGTGGTGTAACTATGCCTTGGGTTGCATCGATATCATCGCCAAATGGCATCCGGAGGCGAAGCTGACGAGCGGTTATGACCTGCTCTATTTCGGCAATGTACCGGCCGGTGCAGGTCTGAGCAGCAGTGCCGCCATGGAGGTCGTTACCGCACGTGCTTTCACCGAAGAGATGGGTGTCAGCATGGCCGATGACAAAGCCTATCGTACCGAGCTGGCGAAGATCGGCCAGGAGTGCGAGCATGTGTATGCAGGCGTGATGTGCGGTATCATGGACCAGTTCGCTTCCGCGCAAGGTAAGAAAGATCATGCGATCTATCTCAACTGCGATACGCTCGAGTTCGAGCATGTGCCGGTTCAATTGAAGGGCATCAAGGTCGTCATCTCCAATACCCATAGTCCGCACCACCTCGATAGCGGAGCCTATAACGACCGCGTACGCGAGTGCCATCTGGCCGTAGAGCAGATCAGCAAGATCAAACCCATCAAGTTCCTCGCTGAACTGACCCAGGATGACTGGCAGCAGGTAGAATCCGCCATCACCGATCCGGTAGCCCACAAGCGTGCCCGCCACGTGGTAGGCGAAGTAGCGCGTACAGCCGCTGCAGTAGAGGCCCTGAAACGCGGTGAGATCGCGTATTTCGGAGAGCTGATGACGGCCAGTCATGTCTCCCTGCGCGATGACTATGAGGTGACCGGACCCGAACTCGATGCCCTCGCAGAAGCCGCTTGGCAAGTGGAAGGTGTGCTCGGTAGCCGTATGACCGGTGGCGGTTTCGGCGGATGTACCGTCAGCCTCGTCAAGGATGAAGCCATCGAGCATTTCAAGGCTTTCGTCGGTAAGGAATATGAAGCAAAAACAGGCCTCAAAGCAGATTTCTATGTAGCAGAGATCGGCGACGGCGTAATGCGTCTCGAGTGATATGAAACCCATTCATTTTTATACGATTAAAAGTTCCGGCGGACTGAAGGTCGAGGTCTCCAACCTCGGCGCCAAGATCACCAGACTGCTCGTGGCGAACCGTAAAGGCGAGGTCAAAGATGTCGTTCTCGGTTTCAATACCCCGGAAGAGTGGGGTACGCAAGAAACCTATTTCAATGCCATCTGCGGACGGGTGGCGAACCGTATCGGCGGAGGCACCTTCGAGATAGACGGTGTCACCTATCACCTGCCGGTCAATAATGGTCCCAACAGTCTGCATGGCGGTCTGGAGGGCTTCAACGCCAAGATCTGGGAAGTGGTGGAGCAGAGCCTCTTTGAGATCAAGCTGCATTACCGCAGCAAGGATGGCGAGGAAGGCTATCCCGGTAATCTGGACCTCTGGGTCACTTATACGGCGACCAAGGATAATACGCTTCGTATCCATTATGAAGCCAAGACGGATGCCCCCACTTTGGCGGCTTTCACCAATCATGCGTACTTCAACCTCGCCGGAGAGGCGAGCGGACCTGTGGACGACCATCTGCTGCAAGTCAATGCGGATCGTTTCACGCCTTTCGATGAATTTACCTGTCCGACAGGAGAGATCAAGCCCGTGGACGGAACCCCCATGGACTTCCGTACGCCTACACGGCTGGGTGATCGCATGCATGATCCGTTCTTTGATCCCTGGCGCGGCATCGATAATAACTGGTGTTTGTGCGATGCGGATGCGCCCAAAGCGCTCCGTCATGCAGCGACATTGCAGGCCGACGGACGCACCATGGAGTGCTGGACCACCATGCCCGGTTTGCAGGTTTATACCGGCAATTTTATCGAGCAGCACAAGGGCAAAAGCGGCACGCTCTACGATGAGAAACATGCCGTCTGTCTGGAGGCGCAAAACTGGCCTGACGGAGTGCATCATGACCGCTTCCCGAATATTATTTTACGACCCGATCAGAAATTGGACGAAATAACAGAGTATCGATTTCTGTAAAGTGCCAAAAATTGTAGTATTGACGTAAAAAGAAAGATTTTTCGCATTTTTTTGCAAAAAAGTTTGCGTATGTCAAAAAAAAGCAGTACCTTTGCGCGATTTTTCGTGTAATTGTGCGAAGAATCCCCGAATTTGAGAAAAATATAAAATATATACTACAATGTCAAAGATTTGTCAAATTACAGGCAAGAAAGCCATGGGCGGATGCAACGTTTCGCACTCGAAGCGTCACACCAAACGCACGTTTGATGTGAACCTTTTCCGCCGCAAGTTCTACTGGGTAGAACAGGATGTATGGATCGAGCTGAACGTGAGTGCAGCCGGTCTGAGAACAATTAACAAGATCGGTCTCGATAACGCGCTGAAACAGGCTGCGGAGAAGGGCTATCTCTATTAAGAAAGGAGCTGAACAATGGCAAAGAAAGCAAAAGAAGCCCGCGTTCAAGTTATCCTTGAATGCACCGAGCAGAAGAACAGCGGTGTTCCCGGAATGAGCCGTTACATCACGACGAAGAACCGCAAGAACACACCGGATCGTTTGGAACTCATGAAGTACAATCCCTATTTGAAGAAATATACCCTTCACAAGGAGATTAAGTAATTAACACCTAATTTTAGAAAGGCTTAGAACTATGGCAAAGAAAGCGGTCGCAACCCTTCAAACCGGTAACTCCGGACGCGCGCACTCTAAGTGCATCAAGATGGTTAAGTCGCCTAAAACAGGTGCTTACGTCTTCCAAGAGGAAATCGTACTGAACGAGAAAGTAAACGAGTTCTTCAAGTAATCGTGCCTTTATGGCTAAGAAGTAAAAACAAAACGAAAAGCGTGTTCTCCAAGGGAGAATGCGCTTTTTTTATATCTATGATTAAACAACAAGGGTCAAATCGTATCTATACGCGGGAATTGGATGAGAGCGGCCGCTCCGTCATCCGGGTCGTAGGCACCAATCGGGATGAGAACCGTGCCTTCATTTATATGGCGCGGCATTTTCATGCGCTCGGTCTGCCGGTACCCGAGGTCTATTGGGTGAGCGAGGATGAGATGTCTTATACCCAGGAAGACCTGGGCGATATCCTCCTCTTCGATCATCTCGAACCCACCTTATTGGAACGCACGATACGCGCCCTGGCGCATGTGCAGGTGGAGGGAGCCAAGGACTTTGATTGGTCCGTCTGTTTTCCCGTTCCCGCCATGGACGAACGCTCCATCCGTTGGGACCTCAATTATTTCAAGTACTGCTTCCTCAAGGGCACCAAATTGGAATTTTCGGAACCGAAGTTAGAGGATGATTTCGATGCGTTGGTAAAAAATCTTCTCTCAACTCTCAACTCTCAACCTTCAACTTTTATGTATCGTGACTTTCAAAGTAGAAATGTCATGATACATAATAACGAGCCGTACTTTATCGATTTCCAAGGAGGTCGTCGCGGTCCTACGCAATACGATGTCGCATCGTTCTTATGGCAGGCCAAAGCCAACTTCTCTCCCGCTCTCCGCGAACAACTGATAGACGCCTATCTCGATGAGTTAGAGAAAATAACAATCACCAATCACCAATCACCAATCACCAATAAAGCGGATTGGAAATCCGCTTTGCCCCATTTCGTCCTCTTCCGTACCTTGCAGGTTCTCGGTGCTTACGGCTATCGCGGTTATTTTGAGCGCAAGCAGCACTTCCTCGAGTCCATCCCCTTGGCGATTAAGAACCTGCATGAGCTCTTCGAGACGAACCCGGAATTAACCACCCAATATCCCTATCTCTATGCTATTAGTCACGATTTACTCTTTCTCGTTTAAGAAGGGACTCCCTGTGGACGAGTCCGGCAACGGCGGCGGTTATGTCTTTGACTGCAGGTCAACCCATAATCCGGGTAAGTACGAGCAGTACAAGCAGATGACCGGATTGGACCAACCCGTCATCGATTTTCTCGAATCGGATGGCGAGATCCTTACCTTCTTGGAGTCCGTCTATGCCCTCGTCGATCATCATGTGGCACGCTTCATAGAGCGCGATTTCACTAACCTCCAGGTCTCCTTCGGCTGCACCGGCGGACAGCACCGCTCTGTCTATTGTGCCGAACATCTGGCGCAGCACCTTAAGGATAAATACAACATCCGCATCCATCTCATCCACCGCGAGCGTGGCATTTCCAGAATACTAGAAGACCAGTAGACCAGTTGACCTATGAAAGCGATGATCTTTGCGGCCGGTCTCGGCACGCGCCTCAAACCCCTTACGGACACGATGCCCAAGGCACTCGTCCCCTTAGCAGGCAAACCCCTGCTCCAATGGCAGGTGGAGAAACTGCGGGATGCGGGTATCTCCGATATCATCGTCAATGTGCATCATTTCCCCGATATGATCATCGATACCATCCGCCGTCATAACGGCTGGGGGTGTACGATCACGATCTCCGACGAACGCGACATGCTCCTTGATACCGGCGGCGGTTTGCGAAAAGCAATTACCAATTACCAATCACCTATCACCAATCGCGAGCCCATTCTCGCGTGCAATGTGGATATACTGAGCAATATCGATCTCCGCGCATTAATTTCTAGTTATCAATCACCAATTACCAATAACCAATCACCAATGAGTCTCCTCGTCGTGAGTCAACGGGAGACTCAGCGCTATCTCTGTTTCGATGAGCAGGATCATCTCTGCGGCTGGACCAATATCGCTACCGGTGAGTTAAAAGGTCAGGACGGCCGGCATCTGGCATTCAGCGGCTGTCAGATCCTAAATCCTGAAGTCCTCTCCCTGCTATCGCAGATGCCCCAAGAGAAGTTTTCCCTTATCGATTTCTATATGGCTATCTGCGAAAGAAACCAAATGACCAATGACCAATCACCAATCACAAATCTGAAAGCGTATATTCCAAACGCTTTCAGAATGATGGATGTGGGCAAAATTGACCAGATTGAAGAGGCAGAAAGGTTCGCTGAAAGCCTCTAAATAAAAAAAATGACCCCTAAACTGCATTTTTTTGCATTTTTATTTGGTCATATCAAAAAAAAGCAGTACCTTTGCACCCGCTTTTGGGTTGAACGCTCGTTTATTACCCCTCTCGGGATGTAAATCGCAAAGCGTTTGCAGCCCGAAAAGCGTAGCACAGAACGTAGCGCTATACAAGCGAAGTATCGCGAAGTCGCGCGAGTTCTGATGCAAGCGAGTCTCCCTAGCTCAGTTGGTAGAGCAACTGACTCTTAATCAGTGGGTCGAGGGTTCGAGTCCCTCGGGGGACACAAAAGGACATCCATTCGGGTGTCTTTTTTTTGTACCCCGCGAGCCCCACCTTCGTCCATTTCCAGAGATTGTATCCTGGGTCTCTTTGTCCATTGTCCCGGCATCTCATGCCGGTTTCGTCCGTTGATTAGAGATACTATCCGGCACCCTTCAGTACGTCCTCTTTAAGGAGCGTTAGCTCCGCTCCCCCTTTACAACGGTCACCTTTGTGGCCGTTTTTTTTATGCCTTTCCCTCTTTTTTGAATGTTGGCTAAAAAAAAAGTACCTTTTTTTTGCCCATATCAAAAATTTTTTGTATCTTTGCAGCCGATTAATTATTGGGGTAATTATGGGGACCTCAGTTGGTCCAAAAAAAGGTACTTTTTATGAAACATATCAAAACGTATCTTTGGGCGCTATTTTTCTGCTTCGCAGGGCTGATCATCTGGCTCGGCTTTCGTGATACCCGCCATAATAGGCTCGTATGGTGCGATCATATCCCGCAGCTCTACGCGCCCCTCTTCTACAATGAGGACTCGCTTCTTCGATATATTGACATCGCCTTCCATGAGGACGATGCGGAAGCGCTTACTATCGCCGGCACTGCAGCTTATAACCTGCGCCTCTTCGATAAGGCAGCCCTGGACTCCCTGCCCGCCGTCGAATTGGAAGACGCCGACATGATGCTTCTCTCCGCAGCTTCTATGGGTTACGCGCCCGCCTTCACGGTCATCCATTATCTTGACCAACTGCATCTCTGGCATCACTCCCTTCCCTCCAACGAACCTACCTATACCCCCAAAGCTCCGGATCCCCACGACCCGGACTATGTATTCATGACTGTTAAATAATTATACTATGATACGCAACGAAATTATCAATACTATCGGCCGTCAATATCTCACGACTAACATCGAGAACGACGAGTATTCTTATCAAAAGGCATTTACCGCCGCGCATAAAGATTTCGCGTCGGTGAAGATCGGTTCTTTTAAGGATTTAGATATCCGCTTTGTAGATAAACAGGCGCGTGTTGCCGTGCTTGTAGAAACGAAGCAGAATTTCGACACTGTTTATGAGAAAGCGAAGCAACAACTTGATGCGTATATGGCATATGAAAGAGCCCTCACTGGCTATGCGGTCATAGGAATTTTAGCAAATACAAACGACGACCGCATTCGTGTTTGGCATGGAGCCGTTCGTGAAGACACTTTTCTAAAAGAACAGACTGCTCTAACGTCCTTCGCCGACTACCGTAATATAGTTGCACCCGCGCGAATAAATAATAAAGAGCAGGTTATTAAAAGCACATACAAACTCAACGAAACCTTGCATGGCATGGGTATATCTGAGAGCCTTAGAAGTCAATTTGTAGGTACGTGTATTCTTGCATTGAAAAATCATCTGACTTATAAAGGACTCTCTACTGCGCAAATTCTGCAGGGTGTTTATGATATATTAGGTAGTTTGTTACAGGGAGATTTGAACCGTGCCAACAAGTTAGATATCTTACATAAGAAAGTGCTCCAAGATCAAAAGATACGCCAGCTGGATGCACAAGATATTACCAAAGTCCTCGATGACATCAGCAATGATATTATGCCCTATATCAACGAAGAAACGGCAAAGGGTCAAGACTTGTTAAATCTGTTCTTTACTACCTTTAATAAGTACGTTGGAAAGGCAGACAAAAACCAAGCTTTCACGCCGGATCATATCGTTGCCTTTATGTGCGACGTAATAGGTATCAACCATACTTCGCGCGTGCTTGATCCATGTTGTGGTAGTGGTGCTTTCCTTGTGCGTGCAATGACAAATGCCTTGAACGATTGCGTGACTGAGGACGAACGTAATGAGGTTAAAAGACGGCACATCTACGGTATTGAAGCCGAAGAAAAAGCCTTTGGCTTGAGCACTACGAATATGCTGATTCATAGCGACGGAAATTCTAATGTTGTAATGAGTAGTTGCTTCGACATGAAGAGTTGGATTAAAGACGCGAATATCGACCGTGTATTAATGAACCCGCCGTACAATGCGCAGCGTCCTTATTGCCAGCCGTCTTATGTGGCTACTTGGAAGAAAGACTGCAAAGAAGATCCAAGCAAAGGCTTGCACTATCTTTATTATATAGCCGAGACGGTAGGTACAGGCAAGCTTGCAATCCTGTTACCGATGCAATGCGCTATTGGTAATACCGGAGATATTAAGAAATTTAAGGAACTAATGATGCAACACCACCGCCTCGATGCGGTCTTCTCTCTGCCGGCAGAAATGTTCTACCCGGGCGCAAGTGTAGTCGCTTGTTGTATGATTTGGGAGTTAGGTATTCGCCATGAAAGCGCCAATATACCCACATTCTTCGGTTATTTCAAAGAGGACGGTTTCACCAAACGCAAGAACCTTGGACGAGTAGAACGTATTGACCCGCAGACAGGGGAAGGCGCTTGGAAAGCGATCCATGATAAGTGGCTGCATCTATATCAAACCCGTACCGCCGAAGTCGGTCTTTCTGCTGTACAGAAAGTATCGTATGAGGATGAGTGGTGCGCCGAGGCATATATGGAAACGGACTACAGTACGCTCTCTGAAAAAGACTTCATCAAAAAGTTAGTGGACTATTCTGCTTTCTTGGTTCAAAACGAGGATATCTAAATGAATACGAGTTCGTGGAAATGGTTTCGTTACGACGAAATCTTTGACATAAGAAAAGGGAAACGTCTTACTAAGGAAAATATGACGGAAGGAGATATCCGTTATATAGGCGCTATCGACTCAAATAATGGGTTATCTGCATTTATTGGTAATGATAGCCAATTACATCAAGGAAACACAATTTCTGTTTCTTACAATGGATCGATAGGTTACGCTTTTTATCAAGACAAAGAATTTTGGGCGACGGACGATGTAAATGTGTTATACCCTAAATTTTTGTTGAATAAATATATAGCAATGTTTCTTTGCCATCTCATAGAAAAAGAACAATATAGATTCTGCTATGGGCGCAAATGGGATTTAGAAGCAATGAATAAATCTAAAATCAAACTCCCAGTAACCCCGGATGGCACCCCTGATTGGAAGTATATGGAAGATTTCGTTAAAGACCAAATCATCCCACAACTCCCCAAGAAAGCCCAAAAAGTCTGGCTGCAAAAGTATGATACCAAACCGCAAAAACGAGAGAAAATGAAACTAAATACAGATGAATGGAAATGGTTTTCTGTAGAGAACTTTTGTGAGTACCCCTATAAGGCAAAAGCCTACAACGCGAACGAACTTACAGAGTGTCTAAGCAATGACCCTAAGGCTATATTATACGTAACTCGAACTGACGTAAATAACGGATGTAAAGGATATGTAGTAAATGATGGTTTTGAGGCTGTAGAACGAGGAAATGCAATCACTATCGGAGACACTACATCAACTATATTCTATCAGAATAAAGATTTTATTTGCGGCGACCATATGGTTGTTTTACGCTCTAAGTTTTTTAATATATACACAGGACTATTTATAACCGCTTTATTAAACAAGGAAAGATTCAGATATAATTATGGGCGTGCTTTTACGATGGATATAATAGCTAAAACCCGCATCAAACTCCCTACAATCCCCTCCGGCGAACCCGATTGGAAATTCATGGAGGACTATATCAAATCCCTTCCGTACTCTAAAAACATCGAACCAAGCAAGCCCAATGAAGTGGTAGATGAGTTAATGGAGGTCAAAAAAGAGATGATTAAAATGCGTCGAGCAATGGAAGCACAACAATCCGCCGAAGTTCACTACCATATCGACCACTATAATGACAATAGCACGACCTATAATATAAAAAAATAACGATTTTATTTGCATATATCGGAAAATTGTAGTAATTTTGCACCGAAATTTTAACGGCATATTCTATTCCCAACAAATCGGCAAAATTTAACAAAGATAGGAATGTGCCCCAGTTATTCATGTCTTGCATGGATAGGTGGGGTATCTTTGTGCGTTTGCCGACGCTGTTGGGATCTCCATCTATTCCGTGCTTTTTATTTGAAAAGCATATGAGCCTGAAAATTCAAGGTGGTATAGTGAATATCAACGAATACCACGACAACTCCACCGAATACAACATTGATGCGCGAGGAAAAGATCTTGCCTCCGTTATGCGCGCCCTCGAAACCGAGGATATTACCCCCGCAGAGCCCGAACCCCAGCCCGAACCTAAATCACCGAAAGACATTTGGGGTATTCCGCAGAAAGGTAAATATAACCAAGTTCGGGAATATATCAAAGACCGAAAGAAAGGTGATCCCGAATTTAAGGAGTATTGCCAAAATCATTCCCTTCGTGAAATTTGCGCATATCTCACAGATGAATTTGGTTGGGATGTGGACGAACACTCGTTGGGCGCTAATCTGAATCGAAACAGATCAATTTTTTAGGTTTATTTCCTCTTTGAGGGTGTTTACCGCAATGCGGTGAAATCCGTCCTGACGGACTACGATAAATGTATTTATTGGTAGACTGGCGGGGCGGATTTTTTGATTGTATGGAGTACAATGACACCTTCTAAGAGGTGTTTTTTTTGTTTTTTTCTCTCTTAAAATACGGAGTAGCACAAAATAGCACAACTTCGGCACAAATAGCACAAAAACAGCACAAAATGTGCCTACAATGGCACAAAAATACCTCTACCTTTGCACCGCTTTTCGGAGATAACATCCCTCCGATCTGCATGCATATGATTCAAAATAATTTACAATCCCTCATCCGGCAGGGGGTTGTCAAACAAGTGCCCTTGCAGTTCTCTGCTAATCAGATCAGGTGGGGACATCCTGATGGCTATTTTCTCAAGTCCAACGGACAGAAATCCGCAGATCATCTTACCGAATCGCACAAGAGACATTGTAACAATCATCCCGCCCCCAACCTGCACGCAGGTAATCTGTCGTGCCACGTGGCGATGGCGATGGCTTTCTTCGGCGAACGACCGACCTTTACCGACCGCAAGGGAAAACCCTACGTCGGCATCTGTCATCACCTCGTTCCGAACCTGCTGGACTATCGACCGGCGAACCTCCTTTGTTGGCTCACCTATTCGGAGCATCACAAAGCGGATAACCGCCGACGTGCCCTTGAAAAAGTCGTCCCAGAAGGCAATCTCAACGGCTTCGACTATGCTATCTTGCGTGAGCTCCAAGATCCGCGCACCATGACCGATGCCGACTTCGATTCCCGTATGGAATACCTCCGTTTCATGTACTCCTGCGACTTCGATCCCCGCATCTTCACGGCCGCTGACTTCCATCATTTCTTCGCTATGCCCTTGGAGGACTTTAAAACATTCTTTGCCAAATACAAAGATCCAGCTTAGCCCTTTTCACTAAAAATAATTTTTCTTAGTATTACAGGGCAATATGATTGCCCGCTTTAAAACAACCATCATTATGAACACTGAAAATTTAAAACTCTTGCGCGAACTGCGCATGCAAGAGAAAGCCCTCAAGGCGCAAATCGACATCGTGAAACCCCTCGCCATCGAGGAAGCCAAAAAACTCGCTCCGGAAGATGGAGGAAAGTTCACCGTTGACGGAGTAGGGGAATTCGTCCTCGACGTTAATCCCATCCTGGAGAAAGATCCGGAGAACCCCAACGACACCGCTCCCGACATCTTTACCAGCCGTGATGAGAATGCCATTGCCTATCGCAAGAACCTCAAAGAACAGAACGGTTTCAAGGCACAAGCCAGTGCCCTAACCAAAACCATCAAAGGTTTCTACGATGCCTTCAGAACCAAGTTCGCTCATCGCGCAACCCGCTTTGATTACACCCTCAAATGCATCGGCATTGAATAGAATGGGGTCCCCGACGAGCGCTAACGTAGTGCTCTCGGTGGGGAGAGCGGAGCTGACCCGAGTACCTTTAGCCAAACTGTGTTTGAGCTCGTGTATGAGGGTCAAGCCCGCGAAAAAAGAAAGAGAAAAAGAACCAAAAAGATTAAAGAAAAATTTCGTAGTAGAGAGACTCTCTGCATAGTATACACTCTCTCTGTAGTCTCTCTCACTACTTTTTCAAAAATTTTTATGGAATCCTTAGACGACATTATCATCAAGCGGGACAGTTGGACCTCTATGCTCGAATTGCTCAAACCCTACATCGCGCCGCAAAACTGGCACATGATAGGACCCGCAAAAGAGCAGTGGAACGCCATCCCGCTCCAACGCCAGCGGCAGATTTGGGTCACACTCTGGGAACAGAAAATGCGCGGTGCAAAGATCAAAGATCACCCGTACTACGCCATCAAAGATTGTGTTCCCATACCCTTCAACTGGAACGGCACTGATCATATCAACTCCATGATGAAGTCCTTCAAAATGGTCTCTGCCAAGTACTTCGACCGCTACGGGGTCTACACCCTCAAAGCCGCCCAAGCGTTCCAACTAAAAGATGTCAAACCACTAAATTACAAATAATTATGGCAGATTGTTTATTTCCCGCCGGTATAGCGAATGTCTCCGGCACACTATCAAAAACCACTATCCACACCTCCAAAGGTATCATCACCAAGCGCGTCGTCGCGCAAGTTCGTAACGGCAAACAGAAGATCTACATCCGCGAAGACAAACCACGTCGTACCAAACCCACCAAATCCGAAATCAAAGCTCGCTCCAGTTTTGGTGCCATCGCTTCTGAAGTTGCTCGCAGGTTAAGAGAAGGTGACACCCGTCCACGTTCCGTTATCTGGAAAGAAGTCGCAAGTACCTTCGCCGCAGAATAAAACACGGAGCGTCCTTCCATCGGATTGGAAGGAGCGGCCTCCGCCTAGAAAGGTCCATGTTTACAACAGTACCATCACGGGACCATCTTCCGACAACTGCCTATGAAAGCAATGACCAAGAGCCAACTGGCAAAAGCGGCAGGGGTGAGCAGGTGGACACTCAGCCGCTGGTTAAAAGAGCCATACATGCGCGAGCAGATGGCCAAATATCCACTCAGTAAAAAATACAAACTACCCGGGCAACTGGTAAAAATAATTTGTGAGCACTATGTTATTGACATTGATTAAAACCAAAGAAACACGTTACGGCGTACATGCCGTTCTGATCGAAACAAACCATATCTTCGGCGACAAACACTTGGCAGATGTATATATCCCACTGGACGAGATGCCCCTCGAACTCATCTACCGCGTATCCATTCCGCGTTCCGGGATATGGTTGCAAGGCAAAAAGGCACGCTGGCTGTGGCCCAATCGTGAAACACGCAGAGAGGTTGAGGCATATCTGCAAGTCATCCAAGAAAGCCATGAAGAGATCCGTTTGGAGGTGACCAACTACGAGCAATTTTGGGACAAGTAAAAAAAATCACACGTATTTCTGTAGCAAAGTGGGGCAACTTTCGCCCCACTGTTTATATTGTCCCTCGCGTTCGGCAATGAAACCGCAAAGACCAAACCACTCCGCTAATTGGTAAAGGCGGTTCATGCCTCCGCTCTCCCCAAAAATTAAAATTTCCGGGGACCCCAATTATAAACCAAAATCGCAACGCTTATGACCAAACAACAAATCATCAAAATCATCATCTCCGTGCTCATCGCGGCACTGACCGCCCTCGGAGCAGCCTTCGGACTGAGTTCCTGCAACGTCGTCAGGACCGTCACCAACCGATCCGAGTTCTACCAGAAAGGCGACACCTCGGTCACCATCCAGACCAAGACCATCGAGTCCTACGACGCGAAGAAAGGGCTGTACTAATGGCAAAAGTGGAGTTTGACCCGGGTATAGAATCGGTGACCGGCATACTGATGGGAACAGACCCTTTCTATATCCGCCGATACCCCGGGAAGAACGGCGTGATGCATATCGTCCAGGCACGTCCCGACCGCTCGGGTCACACTCCCTCAGAAGCCGAAGCCCACACCCGTATCGTCTTCGCGGACATCTTCGGAAGACAAAAACACCTCGCGTTCCTCGAACGCACCATGAAAGGGCAACTCCAACTGCCCTTCGAAATAAATCCAGTCGACCAGTAGACCAGTTGACCAGTCGACAAGTATTAACCTTTAACAAACTAACCAATGGCTAAAATCACTCTACATGGCATGTTTGCCCGGGTAAGGGGCAAATTCAACAAATCGGAGAGCCTGTATTTCAAGGGTTGTCCGTGCAAGAAAGAGCAGTTGGGCGTGGACCTGATCAACCCCAGTAAGGCAACGCACACGAAGAACGTCCAGTGCCAGAATGCGCTGAAGACCGCTGTTCAGGCAGCCAAGACGGCCCTTGCAGATCCCTCTGAACGTGCAACCCTCGAAGCAGCCTTCAAGGCCCAATCCAAGTACACGAGTCTCTTCGCGTACACCGTCGCCCAGAAGTACGTCAAACCCAATTTTAATTAACAATTAATCCCTCCCACGGCGTGGAGAACCGAGCAGGAGTCTTACAGGTCGCAGACCGGTCTTTCAGTGAAACGGTCTTACAGCGACAGCGGTCTTTCAGTCCGCAGGACGGTCTGTTCGGCAAACGCCGAACATCCCATGGCTAAAGTAAATTGGAGTGCCGGTATCGACAGCGTATCCGGCGCATTGAGTAAACCGGGTAAGAACCCGCAACACTGTTGTAACAAGATGCTCCTCGGTACCCACCGTGTAGCACCGACCGAGAGTCCCGATTGTAACCGCATCTACCTCCGCCAGAAAGTGAAACGATCGACTGCGGTGACGGCCAAAGAAACCGCAGCCCGTCTGCGTTTCGCAACCGTAGCAGCGGCCATCAAGACCCGCAAGGCGGACATGATGAAGGTCGTTCAGGACCAGGAGACCTTCCTCGCGCAGCGTGATCTGCCGGGCGGCAAGAAGACCATGAATGCATGGTACTGGTACGTAGAAGGTCAAGCTTATGACCAGGCCCTCGCCAACGGCTAATCGGGAAAAGGGACCTCAATCTTGTGAGGTCTCTTTTTTTTTACCTGTGCTTGATGATGTAATAGGGAATATCGAGGGCTTCTATCTCGGATTGGTACCGCTCAAAGAGTTCCATGCGGATGGCATCCGATCCGTTGGAGCGGGCAGGGTCGGGCACCCAAGGCAGATCGGGATAGGTAAGTAGATAAACATCCATCGGATACCGGTGGATGTTTTCATTGAGCCATTCCGGTACGCGCCCAAAGGCATAATCGAACCATACCTTGGTCACGATCAGTTCGGTGTCGAAGAAATAAAGGTGATCGGTGAGAGGTGATTGGTTAGCGGAGATAGTCTCCATCTCCTCGATCTGATGGCGGGCGATGGCGCATAACTCATCCCAGGTCACGTCTGTAGTGCCTTTTTGCTCCACATACGTGCGCGCGTACTCAGGCACGTACGTTCCTTTATATCTATTGGAAAGATACCGAGCCAACGAGCTTTTGCCCGTTGACTCCGGTCCTATGATACCAACCCTATAACCCATAACCCATAACCAATAACCAATAACCAATAACCAATAACCAATAACCAATAACCAATAACCAATAACCAATCCCCTTTATCTGGTGAGCATGAGTTTGATATTCAGGCCGACATTATCCGCCTTGACAGGGTAGGAAGAGGAGATAAGCGGTGTGGTGCCCTGGTGATCATAGAAGAACTGGATATTGATCTTCTGGCTCAGCACGTAGTCCGCGGAGATCTTGATGGATAGCACGCGGTTTCCGGACGAAGCCTGAGTGAGGTTCTCTTCGATCTTACGCAGTAGCATCGACGCCTCCTTGTACGAGAAATCGACTTGCAACTTGAGGTCATTGCTTACTTTCTTTTGACTGCCGTCTCTGCCCTTCTTGATGAAGTTGAGGTTCTTGATCGTATAGCCCGCGCCCACTACGAACTCATCGCTATGTCCTTCGGTCAGTTGGGCCGAGGTTACATTGAGCGCAAGGTTGCGCTGCTTGCGGTATTCGGCCTTGAAATTGAGCGAGTTCTTGAGCGTCATGTTCACTCCGATCAGCGGCGCGAACGCTTCGGTGAGCGTCACATTACTGATGTCGTAAGCGGACGAAGGCAAGGGATTGCCGGTCGTCACATCGCGAACGAAACCGATTTGTTTGGATCCGTCTGCGCTCACCCAGGTCGAGAAACTGTTGAACGATCCGATGGCGTACTTACAAGTATACGCATGCGTGAGGGTGAGGGACTTGAAGTGATCGCGGATGCCCGGCAGTTTGCCCAGACCATCGTAGGTGACGGACCAGTTCGGCAGCATCTTCAGGATGCCCAGGAAGGGGTTGAGCCCCACATGTCTGGCGCTGCGGCCCGTGTAGGCAGCCAAGAAGGACGGCACAAGGACATCGGCCGATTTCTTGCTGATCGTACCGTGACTGCGGTCGTATTTGGTAGTCGGGAAGACGGTTCCCTTCAAGAAGCCCTTATCCGGATAGCTGACACCGTCGTATTTCTTCTGCACGCGCTCGTACACGATATCGCGGTTCGCCAAGAACCGATCGAATGTCGAGTTGGCGAAGTTATGCTCCTGATTACCCACTTTCTTGAAGATCGTTCCGATCGCGCAGGTAGTGATGTTAAACGATCCGGTGACGGTCTCCTGCAGTTCATTATACGAGAAGATGATCGAAGTCGATTTGGCAAAATAGCGCTTGCCGGTCAGCTGCACCTTGAAGCCCGGCAGGGGTTCGAGGGTCAGCTTCACATCGATATCCTGTGTATGGGCACGGGTAGCAGGTTGCACGACGGTCGTATCGCCCGACAGCCAGCCGTGACGCATTGCGCGTTGGAGCATGTTATGGGGGATGAAACCGAAGGCAAAGTCAAAGCCCGGTGCCGCAGGACCGTTCTTGTAGTTCTGTCCCATGAATCCCGCCTCGGGCAGGAAGCCCGGCAAGGTCATGGAGTTGGTCTCACGATAGGTGATCTGCAGTTTGCGCACCATCGTACCGAGGTAAGCAAACATATCTCCGGTCACTTGCGCCGGGGTGCGCTGGTTCGGGTCACGGGTTGTGACAGTGATGGTCGCTTTGGCGCAGTCTGCCTTCGGCGTGATCGTCGCCTTGGTGTTACCCGCAGGACGGAAGGATACCGGCACGGCCTTGCCCGTTGAGTCGGCTACAACGACAGTTAACAGCTCGCTATTGAGGCGGTGCGTGATTTCTACCGCTTGACCTTTCTTGAGCGCGATCGTCTGCGTGTAGGTCTTGGGTTTGAAGTTCTTCCGCGTGTTACGTCCCGTATAGCGCTGAGTCATCTGCTTCCAGTACTTGGACTTGCCGTACCAGGTCTCGAAATTGAGACCTCCGTCGATCTGCCAGGTCTGCAAGCTGCTCACGGTATTACCCAGATGTTCGCCGTTGGCCGTAGATGCGGCATTACGCACCCAGTTATAGTTCGCGTTATAGGATGCATTGGCCGTGAGCGCTTCTACATACGGGATGCGGTTGAACGGCACATTCCAGCTGGCCGTAAATACCTGTTGGTAGGAGTACGGACGGCCGAAATGGGCCAGCGAACGCTGGATCGTATCCTTCCAAGCCTGGTACTTATCATGGATGAACTCGTCATCGAAATACTTATGCTTGAGGATCTCCGGCGTGTATTTGCCTTCATCGATGATGGCGTTCATCGTGGATTGGAAGGAGAACTTCATGTTCTTGGTCAGATCATATTTGAAGTCCACACTGCGGTCCCAGGTGAAGTCTTTGCTATAGGTCAGATCCATCGCTTGGGCCGTTGCTTCGCCTGCCAGGTCACGCATCTTCATATGGCTGAAGGTACGGTGCATATTCGTATTGAAGGCCCACGACTGCGGCAGGTAGTAGAAGTTCATCTCCTTAAGCGCCTTTACCTTCGCTACTTTCTCCACTTTGCCGAAGGGTTCCCAGGGTTTGGAATTGAAGCTGTACGAATAGTTGAACGCACCCTTATGATCAGTCGTATAGTTCGTCTCCATCTCCGGCGAATGCTCGGACTGCTTGTTGTACGAAGCCGAGATCGAGAAGTTAGCCGGATCGACAAACAGATCCCGTTTCTTGGTGTAGTGATGGTTGAGCTTCATGCTCGTCACGGAGAACGAGGTGGACTCTTGCACGGTGTTCGCCATCGCTTTGATGGAGTCTTTCTCGTGCTTGGTGTTGTACGTGCTGAGGGTCTCCTTGAGTTTGACATCCGTATCGAGCGGATCGTATTCCGGACTGGTTACCTCTTTGCTGTACGATACGTAGAGCGGCATCTGAATTTTCGCCTGCTCGGGGAAGAGACGTCCTGCCTCCAAGGCGGCGCTGACGGATATCTGGTAGAAATTATCTACATTGCGATCCATCACGTTCGCTTCGATCGATCCGTATCCGGCTGTCTCCAGATGACCGGCTACGTTGAGTTGTGCGATATCGCTGATGCCGAGGGCTGCATTGGCCATGGCTGCCACACCGCCTTTCTCGTTGAAATGGCTGAGGCGTAACTCGTTCACCCAGACCTCACCGCTCGCTTCGTGCTGACCGTTGTTACGCACACCGATCATGATCGAACTGATGTCCTCCAGCGTCGGATTACCCAAGACGGTGATCTTGTTCTGCGGATTATCCTCGTCGTAGATGATATACGGAATCGTATTGCTTACACCGCTGTTTCCGCCGCGTTTCTCGCGGTTACGCGAGGTCTTGGCGCCTACCAGCACCGAAAGCGGGAAGTCGAACATGTTCTCCTTCGGCCAAACGAGTGCACGGTCGGTCTTGGAGTTATTGTTATAGATACCCGGTTCGGTCAGTTTGAGCGGGATCTCATATTCGTAGTAGTTATTGCGTAAGTCGCTACCCATACGGATGAAGCAGGTGAGGTCATTGTCCTTGAGGTTCGGATCGATCGCACTCAGCTGCTCGGCATGGACGAACATCTGCAGTTTCTTATATTGGCGCATGTCGTACGATGTATTCTTATACATCGCGCGGGCATCGTGCGGACTGAGGTTCATCACGCGGATCACCATCGCCTGCTCATTCTGCGCGATGAGCTGGGCCTGACCCGGATCGGTCTGACGGCTCACACCCGGCGGCAAGACATAGTTAACCGGCGAACGGGTACTGTTCTCCTCGATATTGACGGTCTCCACATCGATCGATGCTCCCGGATTGACCACAGCGCCAACGGGCGCGAGGTCACGCGTGTACTGACGCCATTCGCCGCGCACCAGATCCATGGTCGCAAAGCGCAGGTGGGTCTCGTGACTGAAACCGGTCATGTAGATACGCATGAAGCGGATCGATTTCCAGTTACGGATCGAACCCTGTTTCTTCACGTCCGAACTGTCTCCGCGCAGAGGTATCTTGAATTGATACCAGGTCACTTCTTCGGTCTGACCGTTCCGCAGCGTCACTTTGGAGACTTTCTTCTCCGTGATATGCTGGCGTCCCACCTCCATCATGTCGGGGCGGAGGGTCACTTTGTATTGGAAATACTTCTCGTATTCGTTGAGGGTATTATCCTGGTTGATATCTTCGATATCCGGTGTCATGGTCGCAGCCGTACCGTACCGTTCGGTCTGCTGTTCGGTCGCCGGCGAGTTACCTTGCGTACCGTTGAAGTGCTTGTAGCGGTTCAGGATCGAGACCTCATCGCGGTCATAATCACTGCCGCGGTAGTAATGGTAGTTATCGCCGGCAGGGTCGTGCAAGGGCGAGAAGCTATCCACTTCCCATGCATCGATCACATCGGCGCTCACCTTATTACGCAGCGCCTCCACGAACTCCCGGTAGGGTTGCTTACCGTTATAGGTAAAGTCATACTCCTGCTGGTCGTTCATACCGTTTAGACCCACGTCCTGTTTCTCCCGTGAACCCGCTTCGTTGCTGAAGGCTACCGTGGTACTCGTCGTACGCGGCACATAACCCCATATGGTCGAATCCAGCGTGCTGTGGTCGCCATTCACCGGCAGACCGTGCTCGAAGGCTTTCTTACCGTCGCGTAAGATATCCTCGCTCACGTCACCGAGGTTGATATATAACTCTCCGTTATAATCGCCGTTATAGTCCGGGTTGGTCTTGGCCGGATCCATGAGCCAGAACTGGATATACTCGATGTTCGCTTTCTCGAAATCGGTATTATCCATACGCCGCATCATACCACCCCAGCGTTTCTCGGGGTTGGTTAACTTACCGTCCGAACCGATCTCATCCGCGTTGATGTTATACGCACCGCGTTCCTCGGGATAGTAAGCGAGGTTCAAAACCGGTAACTTGGTATCCTCATTGCTGGCTTCCTGACGGTTCGGGTAGATCTCATCCTGATAGACGATACGGGTACGGTGATCGCTCAGCGCCTCCAGGTCATTGCGGATATGCGCCGGCGTGTTAGATTGAGGATAGCCGAAGATAGGATCGACAGTGTACCACGCGAGGTGTGCGCGGTTCTTGTTATAGGTGATCTTATTCAGGTCTTTCGATTCGTCAAAGACGGTAGGCGTGGAAGCCAGGAACCAGTAATTGGGATAATGCACGTCGATATTGGTGGTCGTGCTCTCAAAATCATCCACATAGGCCGTTCCGGCGCCGCCTACATCGTTGGTATGACCCGGGATGAGGTGTGCAAACTCGGCATTGATCTGGAAAGTGGAAGGCACGGTCGCCGTGATCCAGGGGATCTTATCGATTGCGTTGGTCAACCATTGCATCTCGGTTTTCCAGCTTCCGTTCAGACCCCAGATCGTGTTGGCAAGGGGCTCCGAGCCCGTGCTCACCTTAGTCGTCAGCGGGCGTTCGCGCAAGTGCATGATCGTACCGCCGACTACGAGGTCCTTGTTGAACTCATACTCCAGGTGCGCGCCGAACAGGCTCTTGCGCTGCATGGAGAAGGTGCTCTGGTTCTCGAGCTTGACATCCACGTTCGTACCCGACTCTAAGATCGAGGTATTGAGGATCGTCACCGTACCCATCGTATAATCGACCGTATAATCGACGTTCTCGATAAGCGTAGCGCCGCCTGCCGTGACTGTCACACTTCCGCGCGGCACATTCATCGCATTGAGTCTGATCTCGCTGCTGTTGGTGCCTTTGTATTTACCGGTCAGACGGAACTTATTCTTCTCCGTCATCTCTTGCGCGACCACGAGTGTGGAGTCGTACAACTCCGGGAAGCAGTATTTGGCTACCAGACGCGGATCGCCTTCCAGCATCGTGGCCAGGTGTTCGCCGAAGGGTTCGAGAACCGGGAAGATGATCTTACCGCTGGATGAATAGACGGTCAGACCCTCGATATAATCGAAGCGTCCGTCGGGACTCTCGTTATGCTTCTGGTCCAATCGGTCCAGGTTCATCACGCGCAGTAACTGCTTGCCGTTGATCGGACCCTCGTTGAGGTACTGCATATCCGTTCCGATCGAGTCGTTACGGTAGGTGACATAGAGTTCGAATTTCTCCTGATTGATGCTTGTAGCACCGAGCGAGTAGATATTCTTCATCATCAGGTCCCACGTGCCGCGGTTCTTTTTCATCGGCGCGTTGGCGCTCGATTTCAGCATCTTCAATGCCAAAGCCGGCATTTGGCTGGACGAGCTATTGATCGAATCCGTGATATTATCCGTGGAGAACTCACCCACCTGATATACTCTGCCGTTATACGTATATTCGTAGGCTACCGCGAGCACCTCGTCTTGGTTCAAGGCCGACTTAAGTGAGATGAATCCCAATGAACTGTTGAGCGTATATTCGCTGCTGGTCAGCAGGCGTGCCGACTCGATCTTCTCGAAGTCCGTGCCACCTTCCATGCCGTTCAAGCCGTCCAGCGCCGTACTCGTCTGTGCCAGGTCGCGGAAGGCTGTTCCGATCACGGTCTCGTACAAACTATTGGCATGATTATCCGGCGTGGCGGTAGAGCTGCCGCCCCAAGCGGTATTCTGCGTGTGGCGACTGTTTTCTCCTAAGTCCGTGAAGGCCACGATGTTACGTGCCTGTTCATAGTTACCGCGGCGGTTGGTGATCCATACCTCAATCTTATTGATCTGGAAGCCCGACGAGATATAGGGCACGGTCTTCATCGCGTTCTCATACTGGTCGCGGAAATGGTGAGCGAGGAAGAAATGGCGGTTCTCATCGTACGCATCGCCGCTGATGTCGAACTTCGTCATCTGCGCACCGCCCTTACTGCTCACCGTCTGCGCCTGGCTGTTCTGCTGGCTGACAAGCGCCTGGATGCGGAACTTACCGAACTTCAAGTGCGTCTTGATACCGAACAAGGCCTTGCTTCCGCGAATCAGGGACGAAGGCAGGTCCATCGTCACGTTACCTGCATCGATGGACTGGATGATATCATCCTCCTCGCCTTTGTAATTGACTTTGATATTCTGCTGGTCATGCGAGAAAGAAGCCTCGGTATTATAACTCAAGGTGAAGTTCAATTTCGAACCCACTTTTCCTTGCACGCTGGCTTGGATCTTCTCGTCAAAATCAAAGATATTATTGTTTCGCGCACGGCGTGTGAGCGAGGGATTGGCGATATACTGGTGTTTGAATCCGAAGAGTAGTTCCGCCGAACCCTGCATCTTGAGTTGTACACCGCCCGGACCGAACACTTTGTCCGCCGGACCGATGTTGAACTTCATATCGGTGATGTCGAACTTCGACTCGTTGTTATGTTCCACTTCTCCGATCTTCTGCTGCCAATAGCGGTGCATGATCTGGCGCTCGGCGTACTGGTTATATTCCTCTTGCGTGAGCAGGTACGGCGTGGTGATTTCAGTCTCGCCCAAACGCGTGCGAATGACGTATAGACCCGTATTCGGATCGTACTCCACGGTGGTCGTCACATTATCGGGATCTTGCAGATCGAGCGAGGAGATCGGACGTGTCAGCTCGCCGTAGTTCTGCACGCCGAGTTGCTTCACTTTCGTCGGCGCCCAGATGACACTATCCGTCGTTGTTACCCACGTGGCTGCTTGTTCCGGCGTCTGCGGTGTATCTGACGAGGTCTCATCCAGCGCTTTCTCCATCGCTTTTTTGCGTGCCTCTTCGGCCGCCTTGCGTTCTGCTTCGCGCTCTGCCTCTTTCTGTTTCTCCGCCTCGCGTGCCGCTTTCTCGGCCGCTTTCTGCGCTTTCTCTTCAGCAACCAGCTCCTTCAGCGTCTTGGGCTTGGTACGCGGAGCAGTTTCCGGATTCATCTCCGGAAGTTCCCGCTGCACACGCGGCTGCCGCTGCGCCTCCATCATCAGAGGCATCAGCAACAGACTAATGATGATATAGAGATATTTAATTTTCAATCTGCAATCTTCAATTTTTCAACCATTATAGCATTTTCAATGCTTCGCGAATCACCGCTTCCACTTTCATCAGCGGGTCATTCTTCAGGATCTTATCTACGGCCTTACCGCTTGCTTGTGCGGCAAAACCCAACATCGTCAGGGCACTGACCGCTTCCGCTTTCACGCCGCTCTCCGCTTCGACATCCGGCATCGGGAGCTCGGTCGGATCGCCGCCAAGGTCTAATTTCAAGGCCTTGTCCTTCAGGTCCACAATGATGCGTTGTGCGGTCTTCGGACCCAAGCCTTTCACCTTCGCCATGCCTTTGGAATTACCGGTCGCAATCAGCATACGCAACTCTTCGGCCGTGAAGGCGCTCAGGATCATACGCGCTGTGGCAGCACCCACGCCGCTCACTGTCAGCAGTAACTCAAAGAGCTGCCGCTCCTTGCGCTCATAGAAGCCGTATACCTCATGCACATCCTCGCGGATGATCTCCGAGATATAGAGCTTGGCTTCCTGGTTCTCGTTACCCACCAAAGCAGAGTAGGTAGGCAATGTGATCGCTATTCCGTACCCCACGCCGGCTGCCTCAATGACGGCCTCAGTCGGGTTCAATTCTGTCAATATTCCTTTGATATATTCAATCATAACACATAAAAAAGCCCGCAAAGATACAACATTTTTTTTACATACGCAAGCGCGTGTGCAATTTTATTTAAAAAAGAGTGCTTTTTTGTAAATTTTGTCTGTTTTGTTTTTGCCTTTCAACTATTTTTCGTAATTTTGCGTGCTAATTTTATGCACTTATGGCAACAGAAATATCAAAATACGGAGAGTTTGGGTTGATCAAGCACCTGACCAAGGACTTGAAAACCGTGCAGGCGAGTACCAAAAAAGCAGTCGGAGATGACTGTGCAGTCATGGATTTCGGGTCCAAGAAAGTTCTCATGACGACCGATATGCTGCTCGAGGGAATTCATTTCAATCTCGAATATGTGCCCCTCAAGCACCTGGGGTACAAAGCGGCTGTGGTGAATTTCTCGGACATCTACGCCATGAACGGCACGCCGACCCAGATCACAGTCAGTCTCGGTATCAGTAAGCGTTTTTCGGTAGAGGATATCGAAGCCCTCTATTCGGGTATCCGTCTCGCCTGCGAGCGTTACGGCGTGGATATCGTAGGCGGCGACACCTGCGCTTCCATGACTGGTCTCACGATCTCGATCACTTGTCTGGGCGTGGCCAACGCCAAGGATATCGTTTATCGGAACGGCGCCAAACTGAATGACCTTATCTGCGTAAGCGGCAACTTAGGTACGGCCTATATGGGTCTGCAACTGCTCGAGCGGGAACGTGTGGCCAATGCGGAGCAACCCGATTTCGAAGGCAAGGAATACCTGTTAGAGCGCCAACTCAAACCTGAAGCGCGACGCGATATCTTGGAATCGCTGCGTAAAGCCGGCGTCAAACCGACGGCGATGATGGATGTAAGTGACGGACTCTCTTCTGAACTGATGCATATATGCTCGCAGTCGAATGTGGGCTGCTGCATCTACGAGGATAAGTTACCGATTGATTTCCAGGCAGCTGCGTTGGCCGAGGAGATGAACCTCAATATTGTTACCTGTGCTCTCAACGGCGGCGAAGACTACGAACTGCTGTTCACCTGTTCGCTCGATGACTACGAGAAGCTCATCCCCGTTGAGGACCTCTATATCATCGGACATATCACTAAACCCGAATACGGTTGCAACCTCATCGGCCGCAACGGCGAAGAACTGCCGCTCAAGGCGCAAGGATGGAACGCATTCAACGAATGAAGCATATAGCGATCATATTAGCCGGAGGAACGGGTAGCAGAGTAGGCGGACAAACGCCCAAACAACTCTTGCCCTTAGCAGACGGGCGTTCGATACTCGAGCACGCGGTAGATGCATTCGAAGCCGCACCCTGCATCGATGAGATCGCGATCGTCATGCACCCGGACTTCATCGCCGAAGCGCAACACCTCTGCTTGCAGAATAGCTGGCAGAAAGTGCAGCAGATCATCCCCGGCGGTAAGGAACGGTGGGAGTCATCCGTACATGCCATTCAAGCATTCAGCAGTCAGAATTCAGCAGTCAGCCTTTGGCTGCACGATGCGGCACGGCCGTTCGTATCGCAAGCCATCCTTGCGGATATTGCGAAAGCGCTCGAGGAGCATGCCGCGGTTAGTGTAGCCGTGCCTGTCACGGATACCTTATACCACGTGGCAGACGGCCAAGTGACGGAAGTGCCTTCGCGCAGCGAATATATGCGTGCACAGACGCCGCAGGCTTTCCATTTAGATACGATCGCGGAGGCGTACAGACGTGCGCTCGAAAATGGAAATATCATCGCGACCGACGATGCCGGTATCGTGCATAATTATATGCCGGAAGTGCCGATATACATCGTGCTGGGCGACGAGCAGAATAAGAAAATAACGTACAAAGAGGACCTGTGAAAATCATTGTCTTAGGCACATCATGGCCCTATCGGGGCGGCTTGGCGACGTTCAACGAACGGCTCGCAAGGCAGTTTATGTCCGAAGGACATGAGGTGGAGATCTGGACCTTCACGCTTCAGTATCCCTCCTTCCTCTTTCCCGGTAAGACCCAATACACGAATGAACCCGCACCGACGGATCTCGTGATTCGCAGAAAGCTGAACTCCTGCAATCCCTTCAACTGGCTGCGCGTAGGCCGTGCGATCCGCAAAGCGGCGCCGGACCTGCTGATCTGCTGCTATTGGATGTCGTTCTTTGCACCCTCTTACGGACTTATCTCCCGCATGGCGCGCCGAAACGGAAAGACCCGCTGCTTCGCGCTTGTGCATAACATGATTCCGCACGAACCCAATATCCTCGATAAACTCTTTGCGCCGTATTTCGTCAAGAGCCAAGACGGTTTTGTGGCATTGAGCGATAGTGTGGTGCACGATATAGAGCAAATCGAAAACAAAATCACCAATCACCAATCACCAATCACCAATAGACCTAAGACCTTCTCCCCGCATCCTATCTACGACCATTACGGCGAGCGGATGAGCAAAGCGGAGGCATGCAAGGCGCTGGGTTTGGATGCGAGCAAAGACTATATGCTCTTCTTCGGACTCGTGCGGGCGTACAAGGGGCTCGACCTCTTGCTCGATGCCTTTGCGCAGATCAAAGACCAACTGCCTGATTTGCAACTCATTATAGCCGGCGAGTTTTATGAGGACGAAGACAAATACCGCACGCAGATAGCAGCTAACGAACTGACCGACCGCGTGATCCTGCGCAATGAGTTCATCCCCGACGGAGACTTAAGGAAGTATTTCGGTGCGGCGGATCTCATCGTGCAACCCTATAAGACCGCGACCCAAAGCGGTGTGACGCAAGTCGCTTTTCATTTCGAGAAGCCTATGCTCGTCACCAACGTTGGCGGTTTGGGCGAGATCGTGCATGACCACAAGATGGGCTATGCGTGCGAACCTACCACTGAGGCGATTGCTGCAGATCTGAAGGATTATTTTGAGAAGAAGCGGCAAGCGGCTTATACGGCCTACCTGCAAAAAGAGAAAACCAAATACGCATGGTCCAACATGACGCGTGCGTTCCTAAAAATAGAAAAAGATGGAAATCATTGAAAGTGCAGTAGCATGTTTGGAGAGTGAAGCGAAGGCGATCCGATCCCTGACGGAACGATTGGATGACTCGTTCCTTCGCGCTGTGGAAACGATCCGCGACTGCAAGGGAAAGATCGTAGTGACGGGTGTCGGCAAGAGCGGACATATCGGTTCCAAGATCGCGGCTACGCTTGCCTCTACCGGAACGCCGGCCTTCTTCCTCAACCCCCTGGACGCCTATCACGGAGACCTGGGAATGTTGGGTTCGGATGACCTCGTGTTGGCGATCTCCTATTCGGGCGCGACGGAAGAGTTATTGCGGTTCCTGCCGCTCATTCAGGCGAAGAAGATCAAGATCATCGGCATGTCGGGTAATCCCGATAGCCTCTTGGCACGCTATTCGGATATCCATCTCAACATCGCTGTAGAGCGGGAAGCCGATCCGCTGAATCTTATTCCTACCGCTTCGACTACCGCTACACTCGCGTTAGGTGACGCCCTTGCGTGTGCACTCGTGGAAGCAAAGCATTTCCAGCCTACCGACTTCGCACGTCTGCACCCGGGAGGGGATTTGGGACGCAAACTGCTGGCCAAAGTGGAAGATGTCATGTTCACGCAGAACTTACCGTTCCTCACCCCGGATATGCCGCTCAGCGAAGCGATTGAGATCGTGACGAAGGGCACGTTGGGTATCGGAATCGTGGTGGAGAACGAGATACTGGTAGGTATTATCACCGATGGCGATATCCGTCGTGCGATGCAGCGCCTGGGTCAGGACTTCTTCGGAACGAAGGTGAGCGCCATCATGAGCAAGAACCCGAAGACCATCAGTAAGAATGCAAAGATCGTCGAGGCCGGCGAGACCATGAACCATCACTCGATCCATACGCTGGTCGTATTGGACGATGCGGCACATGTATGCGGTGTAATCGATTCGTTCTCTTGCCTGCCCGGAACACGTTTTTATCATTGATATGAAAGCTGTAAAACTATTTTTGACCGATGTGGATGGCTGCCTGACGGATGGCGGAATGTATTATAGCGCCGAAGGGGATGCGATGAAGCGTTTCTGTGTCTATGACGGCATGGGCATGGTGCTGCTTCAAAAGGCCGGCATCCCATGCGGTATCTTGACCTCAGAGCAGTCGCCGATCGTCAAAGCTCGCGCGGAAAAACTCAAACTGCGTTACCTCTATTTGGGCGTCGGCAGTAAGGTTAATCCCAAAGCCCAAAGCAAATTAGATGCAGCGAAGGAAATCTGTCAGGAGTTAGGTATCGGGCTTGAGAGTGTGTGCTTTGTGGGCGATGACATCAACGATGTAGAGCTTCTCTCGGCAGTCGGTTACCCGTGTTGTCCGCCCAATGCCCGCCCGGAAGTGCTTGCCCTCCCCGGCATCCGCATCCTCCGCACCCCCGGCGGCCAAGGTGCCATCCGCGAGATAGCGGATAGGATTTTACAAGGGCGAGGGTAGGTAGTAGTAAGGGCAATGACTAACGAATATTTAACGAATATCTAAGGAATAACTAACGTTTGGTAGCGAATAGATATGTCCAAACAACTTCAAATACGTAATTCCACTGCGGAGTTCCTAATCTTCCAAGCGGAAGATAAGGCGCAGGGTGTTCAGGTGTTCTATCAGGATGAGAACATCTGGGCAACGCAGAAGGCTATGTCTGAGTTATATGGCGTAGATCGTTCTGTTATTACCAAACACCTTAAGAACATTTTTGAATCGCTTGAACTTCAGCAAGATGCAGTTAGTGCAATTTTTGCACATACTGCTTTAGATGGCAAAACCTATAATACTCAGTTTTACAACCTCGATGCCATCATCTCCGTTGGTTACCGCGTCAACTCGATTCGCGCCACCCAGTTCCGCAGATGGGCAACCAGCGTGTTGCGGCAGTTTGCTATCAAAGGCTATGTGCTTGACAGAAAACGCATGGAGAATGGTGCCTTCCTGAGCGAGGATTACTTCGAGCACCTGTTGGCTGAGATCCATGAGATTCGTCTCTCCGAGCGTCGATTCTACCAGAAGTTGACGGACATCTATGCCACCAGCATGGACTACGACAAGGATGCACCGATGACGCGGCAGTTCTTCCAGATGATACAGAACAAGATGCATTACGCGGTGCACCAACATACGGCAGCCGAACTGATCATGGAGCGTGCCAGTGCGGAGAAGGAGCATATGGGACTGACGACGTGGGAGAATGCGCCGAGTGGGAAGATCGTGAAGACGGACGTGAGCATCGCGAAGAACTACCTCAAGCAGAACGAATTGGAGGACATGGGTAATATTGTATCGGCTGTGTTGGACTTTGCGGAGGCACGTGCCAAACGCCATATCCCGATGACGATGGAGGACTGGTCTAAGCGTATTGATGCCTATCTTAATAGCGATGAGCGTCCGTTGTTGACTGATGCCGGAAGCGTGAGCCATGAAGCAGCGCAGGAGTATGCGGAGACGGAGTTTGAGAAGTATCGCGTCATTCAGGATCGGCTATTTGAGTCGGATTTTGATAGGTTTGCCTTGCCGACATTGCCGTTTGACGGAGAGGATGATCTAAAAAATCAATGAAAAAATGTACTGGCGAAGTTGACGATATTGACGATATCGCCAAGAACGTCAAGATCGCCATGCAAAAATCGCATGACAAACTTGGTCATGCAAATTTTTAAGTCGGATGGTATCCGACACAACGGACATAGAAAAAAACGCATGGCACAAATGGCACTATTGGCACTATGAGCCGGAAAGTGCCAAAGTGCCAAAAGTGCCAAAGCAAATTTTTAGAAAGAAACTAAATGCGGTTTATAAATGAGTAAAAACATTGCTATTATATTATCCGGAGGAACGGGGACAAGAATTGGAGGTAATGTGCCGAAACAGTATTTGGAGGTAAATGGCAAAGCCATTATCATGTATTGTGTGGAGACTATAGCTCGGATGCCGGAGATAGACGAGTTGGTAATTTGTTTGGCAGATGAATGGAAATCGTTTGTAAAAGGCGAATTGGAAAAAGCAGGTGTCACGAAAAAGGTGATATTTAGTCAACCGGGGGAGATAAGGCAATTGACTATCTATAATGCGCTGAAGGTGTTACACGAACAGGGACTGGAAGATGATGCAGTTGTCGTTATACATGACGCGGCACGACCGTTGGTGAGTGAAGCCTTATTGCGTCGTTGTATAGAAGGATGTAAAGAAGCGGATGGTGTGCTGCCTGTATTGCCGGTGAAGGATACGCTCTATATGAGTAAGGATGGAAACTCTATTTCATCATTACTGAAACGAAGTGAGATAGTAGCTGGTCAAGCACCTGAGGCATTCCGTTTCGGGAAGTATATTGCGGTGCATGACCAAATGAGCTATGAGGATATATTGAAGATAAGCGGTAGTACGGAAATAGCTTACAAGGCAGGATTGAATATCAAACTCGTTCCCGGAGAGGAATTGAATTTTAAGATAACAACTACGGAAGATTTAGATAATCTCAAACATGTATTAGAACGATGAAGGCGTACGTGTTACATGGAGTGAATGACTTGCGTTATGAGGATGTTCCGATACCGGAATGTCCGAAAGGTTGGGTAATTGTGCAAGTGAAAGCTACGGGTATCTGTTCGTCAGATATAGCGCGTGTTTTTACTAAAGGCACGTATCATTTTCCAACTATACCGGGGCATGAGTTTTCCGGTGTGGTGTATAGTGTAGTAGATGAGGAATTGAAGAGTTGGGTTGGAAAACGAGTAGGTATCTTTCCTTTGATTCCTTGTAGAGAATGTCCGCAATGCAAGCAGAAACAATATGAGATGTGCGCAAACTATGACTATGTGGGGTCTCGTAGAGATGGCGCATTTGCAGAATATGTAGCAGTACCGTTGTGGAATTTGTTACCGTTACCGGATGAGGTGCCATTAGAAGTAGCCGCGATGTTAGAACCTCTATCTGTAGGATTGCATGCTCTCAAGAAAGCAGAAATAAAGCAGACGGATAGTGTGGCTGTTATCGGGACAGGAATGATTGGTATAAGTGCTGCGCAATGGGCAAAGAAATATACGGCCGGAGAAGTAGTTGTTATTGGAAGAAATGAGAATAAACGCTATTTGGTAGAAAGCACGGGACTTCCATATGAAGTACACACCAAGGCAGAAGGCAAAGAATATGACGTGGTATTGGAAGCTGTAGGAACACCGGAGTCGGTGGATTTGGCGTTGAATTTGATACGTCCCGGAGGAACGGTGGTTTTGATGGGCAATCCGTCTGGAGATATATTACTTACCCAGAACACTTACTGGCGCATTCTACGCAAACAACTCATCGTCAAGGGTACGTGGAATTCGTTCTACGATGGCGACAACAAGTCGGATTGGACGGAAGCGATAGAGGCTCTGGCAAAGGGAGAAGTTGAAGTGAAGTCATTGATTTCACATACTTTCCCGCAAGAGCGATTGATAGATGGCTTGCAGTTAATGCGCGACCATAAAGAGCCGTATTGTAAAATAATGACAACTTGGAATTGATATGAAAGGAATGATTTCAGCATCGATGATGTGTGCGGATTTGGTTAATCTAAAAGAGACGCTGCACATTTTTGAAGATGAACAGGTGGACTACCTTCACATTGATGTGATGGATGGTGCTTTTGTTCCGAACTTTGGTTTGGGCGTGGACTATATTCGTAGTTTGCGCGAGTTGACCAAGATTCCATTGGATATTCACTTGATGGTTCGTGATCCGGAATACAAGTTACAATGGATCGGTATCCAGAAAGACGATATTGTGTCTATTCATTATGAGAGTACTTTCCAAGTTCAGCGAGCGTTGGATTGGTTAGATCCGTTCGGATGTAAGAAGTTTCTGGCTATCAATCCGGCTACACCAATCTATGCCATTGAAGAAGTGTTGGACTATATAGATGGTGTGAATTTGCTGATGGTGAATCCAGGTTTTGCCGGTCAAAAGATTGTTGAGAGTACACTGAAGAAAGCTGCTAAATTGCAGCAGTTCTTGGTAGAGCATGGCAAAGAAAACTTGATTTTTGAGGCCGACGGAAATATTACGCTGGAGCATGCAAAACATTTACGGGCGATAGGCGCCGATATGTTTGTTGCCGGAACGTCGAGCGTGTTTACGGGAAAAGTGGAAGAGTACAGAGATAATATCAAGAAGTTGAAGGCTGTTATTCAATGAAAACGCTTGCTTACATAATTTGCTATTTGATATATCCGTTCTCTTTTCTTGTGCCTCGCAGCAAGAAGCAGTTGGCGTTTGGTAGTTACAGGGGAAGTTTTAGCGATAATAGCAAGTATTTGTATTTGTATGCATTGACGCACCTGAAAGATAAAAAGGTGTCATGGTTGAGCGTCAATAGAAAAACCGTTCAGCGTTTGCGTGCATTAGGTCTACCGGCCTATTGGGTGCTGTCTCCTATCGGGGCATGGAAAGCGATGCGCGCTAAATATTGGTTCGTCTCGGCATATACGTCGGATATTATGTATTGCTTGTCCGGCAATGCAACGGTGGTTAATTTGTGGCATGGAGTGGGACTCAAGTATTGTGAGTTTAATATCACGACAGGACCGCTGGCAGATAGGTATGTCAGAAAGACATTCAAGGAACGTTTTTATCATCCGGAGAGTTTCCGCAGGCCGGACTATGTGCTAACGTCCACGGAATGTCAGACGCGCATGATGAAAACAGCATTTCGTGTGCCTGTTGAGCGTTGTTTAGAGCTGGGGTATCCACGTAATGCAATCTTAACACAGCCCAAAGAAGATATATTGGATTTTGTTAGGAAGTACGAACCTCAAGGAACTTTACAATTGATTGAGAGATGCTCGAAATACGACAAGGTGTATATCTATATGCCTACATGGCGTGACTCGCAGAAGAATGTGTTCGCACAGCAGATGGATTTGCAAAAATTGAGTGAGGTTCTTAAGAAGCAAAATGCGTTGTTGTTACTTAAACCGCATCCGAATACGATTGTGGATAATATATATCAGGCGGATAATATCGTATTAGTAGAAAGGACGGTGGATATATACGGAGTATTGCCGTTTACGGATGTTCTGATTACCGACTATTCATCTATCTTGTACGACTATATACTGATGCCGAAGAAGCAAGTTATTCTCTATCTATACGACTATGATGAATATGTGCATGAACGTGATTTCTATTATCCATTTGATGAGAATGTGGTAGGAAGGAAAGTTGAGACTTTCGATGATCTATTGAAAGTGATAAGTACGCAAGACTATAAGATGGACGAACAAGATCGTCAACGCATCTTAGATAGATTCTGGGGCGAGACGATGAAGATGGATTCGAGTAAAGAAATATTAGATTACACATGCGGAGCATAAAAACCTATATGGATATATTGCGCAAGAAAGGTTTGTATATGTGCTTGCGTGAAGCAAAGAAGGCTATATGGCCGATTTGGTGGACGCATAGTCGTGCGGCGATAGAGCAGGTACAAGCCGAGCGGGCAAGCAAGTATCTGTGGCGACACTATAAGGCTTTAATCACTAAGCCGCTAGATGAGACGCAGCAAGCAGAGGAGCCGACGCGGGTTGTTTGGATATGTTGGCTGCAGGGCATAGAGAATGCGCCGGAGATCGTAAAGAAGTGCGTAGAGTCCGTGAAGCGCAATATGCCGAAGTATGAGGTGCGTGTGTTGACTGCGGAGAACCTGTTTGAGTATGTTACGTTGCCAGAATATATTGTGCGGAAGTATCAAAAAGGCACTATAACGTTTACGCATTTCTCGGATATTTTACGCACAGCATTACTGTTGCAGCATGGTGGAATATGGTTCGATGCAACGGTATTGCTGACTGAAGAATTGCCTGCGCAGATGACAGACGCTCCATTATTCTTCTTACAGTCTTCTAAACTGCAATCCATGCCTCATATGGGATCCAGTTGGTTGCTTATTTCTCACAAAGGGAATCCTGTCTTACAAAGACTAATGGACTTGTTAGCTGCTTATTGGAGACGCGAAAATAAATTGAGGGATTATTATCTCTTCCATCTATTCTTCTATTTGGTTTTAACGCATAATGAGCAAGGTATGGGGGCGCAAAAGCGCATTCCGTACATTCCGAACGTGGATGCCCATACGCTTCAGTACTCCCTCTTTGCGGACTATGATGAGAATGTATGGAAGCAAACAACATCCCGCTCACCAATCCATAAGTTGACCTGGAAGTTTAATCATAACGAACCCTTAGACAAGAAAGGGACAAACTATGACTATATCCTTCATCATTTGCACATATAATCGCGAGAAGTATATCTACGAATGTCTCAGCCGCTTGGCGAAGAATACTGCCAAAGAAGGATATGAGATAGTGCTCGTGAATAATAACTCTACGGATAATACAGCCGCGGAGTGCGAGCGGTTTGAGGCGGATTTTAAGCCATCCAACTACTCTTATTTCGTGGAAAAGCAACAAGGCTTGTCGTATGCGCGAAATCGTGGAATCGCTGAGGCTAAAGGTGAATGGTTGGTGTTCTTGGATGATGATGCAATGGTGGGGGAGGATTATATCGCGAATTTGCAGGCTCATTTGGCAAAACATCCTGAGTCCGGCGCTTTTGGCGGAGCGATAGAACCGTTTTTCGAAGGCGATACTCCGAAATGGATCAGCCCGTGGGCGATGGGTTTTGTGAGTGCGATAGATTTGGGATCACAAGTCAAATTATTTCCGAAAAAGAGTTATCCGATAGGAGCAAATATGGGCATCAGTCGTGAAACGATTGAGAGAGTAGGAATGTTCAATACTGCTCTTGGCCGGACAGGCAATAACCTGATGGGAGGCGAGGAAAAGGATATCTTTAATCGTATCCGTCAAGCGGGCATACCTATCTTGTATTTCCCGAATATTAAGGTGCAGCATTGCATCCCGCCTAAACGTACTACGAAAGAGTTTATCGCCAAGTTAGGCGAAGGCGTCGGGATGAGTGAACAGCTGCGTACCCTCGCCATAAGCAAGGCTTCTTATACCAAACGTCTTTTTGCCGAGTGCGTAAAATGGGGCGGAACTATTCTCATCTGGCTATATTACGCAATACAAGGACGCCATCCCAAAGGTGACATCCTTGTATCATTCCGTTATCATGTTTCCAAGGGATTGCTTACTTCTTTGTCCACAAGCGCCAAAGTGGCCAAGTGAGACCTATAATGCTGAGCAGTATGCCGAGGATAACAAAAGCCATAGACCACTTGTCCAAGCGCAAGGCATCAGGTACAAATACCATTCGTATTGTATGTTCGCCGGCAGGGATAACTGCTGCACGGAGGACGTAGTTCGCACGACCTATCGGTTTTTCATCACCATCAACATACAAATGCCAACCTTCGGGATAGTAAATCTCGGAGAAGATGGCTATGCGGTCGGTTGCACAGTTAGAGGTGTATGTTAGTTTATTGGGTTGATATTCCGTGAGTGTGATCTCGTCGCCTTCACTCGGGCGTGAAGAGCAAGTCAGCACATCTCGGAACTGCTCGTCAGCAACCGCCGTTGTGTGCAGGTCGAGCGTATTGAGCGCCGCACTCTCGTCATCAGGCGTCGGTACGAACTGCACTTCGTTCACAAACCAAGCATTCCCCATCGCTTCGGTATTTGGATAGACGCCTTGTCGTGTGACGATATACTTCGTGTTAAGCATGTTCAGTACGCTCCAATTCATCTTAGATATATGCTCGTCGATGAGGTCTTGGTAGCGGCGTAACTTGACGGCACTATAGCCGCCGATCGATTTGAGACGATAACTGGTGCGCGCGTCGTTGAAGGTGCTGGTATTGAGGTTCAACACGCGGTAGTCGAGACTCTTGTCTTGCAGTATTTCTTCCTCCCAAGGCTGAATCTTAAAATACGCATCATTGTCCTTCGCCTTGACGAAGTTATCGTTGTTGAAGAAACGCTTGTCCACAGGAACCATATCAATCAATATTATCATTGCTAAACCGATGAAAAATATTGAATTGTAAATTGGAGATTGGAGATTGGAATTTTTGATTTTCCATGCGTACCAATAGGTAAGGGCGAAGCCAAGTGCTACGAAGAGCAGTGAACGCCAAGCGTCTGCTTTTGCCATGGCTACGCGTTGATCTAAGATGGCGTTGTAGAGCCAGTTAGGCACTTGGTTCTTCCACTGTGCGTCATAAGAGCTCGTCATGTCAATAGAACCGGCAAAGAGTGCTGCAAGCAGACATATACCTGCTGTTACTCCACCGGCGATGAAGAGGTTCGTGCGTAGTTTCTTCCACTCCATCTCGCCGTTGATGATACGTTGTAAGCCCATAAAACCGAGCAAAGGCATCGTGATTTCCGCCACCACAAGTATAGACTCCACGGCGCGGAACTTGTTGTACATCGGGAAGTAATTGAAGAAGAACTCCGTGAGTCCCATCAAGTTACGTCCCCAAGCGAGGAGGATTGACATCAGTGTCGCGAACAGCAGCGCCCATTTGTACGGTCCCGGAACGATGAGTAGTCCCAGAACGAATAGGAAACATACGACAGCTCCGGCATAAACCGCTCCGCTGGTAAACATCTTCTCGCCGCGATAGGTAGGCGCATGGGAGCAGAACTGCTCTGCATCGCGTTTTGCCACACCTTGCTTGCGCATAGCCTTGCTCAGCTCTGAATCTTTGCCTAAATCATATCCGCTTGCGCCGCCTTCCCAGTTCGGGATAAGAAGTGTCATGGTCTCGCCGACACCGTAGCTCCAATCGGTGGCATATTTGAGGTCGAGTCCCTCGGTGGGTTTGTCCTGCGCCTGCTTGGTGAGTTCACTATGTCCGCCACGCATGGTCTGCGCAAGATACGTCTGGTTCATGTTTAACCAACTGATACGCGTGCCTGCTACTATACCCAGCGAGAGTGCAATCACCAGTATTGTGAGACCGAGATCTTTCCATCTCTTCTCTATACAGTGCATGATAAGCTCTGCAATAATCATTACGCCAATGAGCATAAACATATAATATGTCATCTGCGGGTGAAGGGCCAGACAACATACGCCGAAAAGAATGACTAGTGGTGCTCCCAGCCAGTATTTCTTTTGGAAAATAGCATATACGCCGCCTATAACAGGCGCCAAGAATCCGATCGCAACAGCCTTTGTAACATGTCCGGCAGGAATAATGAGAAAGAAATAACTGCTTAGACCTATCGCGAGGCCGCCAACAATACTGAGCCAGGGATTCACTCCAAAGCAAATAAGCATCAAGAAGAACCCAAAGAAATAGGCAAAAATGATCCCCATAGTCTCCGGTAGACCTAAATGAAGGATATTTCTCAGCTTGTGGTTGGTTAACTCACCGGACGGCATACTACCAGTTATCTGATAGGTAGGCATTCCGGAAAACATGGAGTTGGTCCACCAGGTCGTCTCACCTGTTTGTTCGTAATACGTACGTGCCTCTTGTGCCGCACCTTTCCAGTTATTCACATCGCCTGCTTGCAGCACCTTCCCGTCCAGCATAGGACTGCAATATGCTACAGCAAAACCGATAAATACTACTAACGCCACCAAATATGGGGCTATTTTTTTCCAGTCTATCTTCATTATTTAATCATTTTGCGGATTCCACACAGTTCTTCTTTGACGCGCAGCAGAATATCGAGCGCCGCCTGCCGTTCGTCCGAGCGCTTGGTATTGGTGCTCAGTTCCTTACGGATCGCCTCAATACGCGTGATATGCAGCACGTCACGGATATACTTGATGCGCTTGATCAGTTCCTGATCTTCGCGGGTGTAATAGCGATTGCCATGCCCGTCTTTGCGCGGAGAGAGTTGGTCGAACTCTTTCTCCCAATAGCGCAAAGTGGAAACAGGCACGCCTGTCTCTTTCTCCGTCTCGCGTAGCGAGTAATATATCTTTTCCGTTACTTGCATATTTTCAGTTTTTTGCCTTCTCGGATATTGTCGTTCTTGAGATTATTCCATGCTTTGAGCTGCTTGACCGTGCAATGGAATTTCTTAGCAATACCGCCGAGTGTGTCGCCTCGTTTGATCGTATAATAGGTCACCCCATTGACGCGGTAGGCTCCGTTGATGCCGGTGATCTTGGCAAGGTCAATCTCGGCGCGGCGATTATTGATCAGGCTATCCGCTTTGTAGGCCATGATCGAGTCCTGCATATCGATGAACATACCCATCTTCTCTGCCGGCAGACAGAGCGTATAGCTGCTTCCTCCGGGCAGGATGTCGCGCGAATACTGCGGGTTAAGGCGTCTCAGTTCCGCCATTTCGATGCCTAAGTTATCGCTCACCTGCTGCAAGTGCATACGTTGCGTCGTGCAGATGGTGTCGGTCAGCATGGCTTTCTCTACGGGCGCTTTGCAGATGCCGTGCTCCTGACCATAGTTCATTGCATAATTGGCCGCAATGAAGATCGGCACATAGTTACGCGTCTCGCGGGGTAGGTAAGGATAGATGGACCAGAAATCGCGTTTGCCTCCGGCACGGCGAATGGCTTTGTTCACATTGCCCGCACCGCAGTTATAGGCTGCGATGACGAGGTTCCAATCGAAATAGATATTATGCATCGCCATGAGGAAGCGGCACGCGGCATCGGTAGATTTGATCACATCCATTCGTTCGTCCACGAGCGAGTTTACTTCGAGTCCGAACAGTTTACCCGTACCCGGCATGAACTGCCAAAGACCGGCTGCACCGACATACGAACGGGCAATCGGATTGAGGGCCGACTCGATGATGGGCAGATATTTCAGTTCATACGGCAGGCCGTAACGACCCAGCGCTTCTTCGAAGATCGGGAAGTAATATTCGCTCATGCGCATCATACGGGCTACCTGTTTCGGTCTGCGTTTGACATAGCGCAAGATGAACGCACGTACGCGTTCGTTGTACGGCAACTCGATCACGCAAGGCAAGGCCTGCAGACGGGCTTTATAAACCGAATCGGGTAGGGTCGTGGTATCATGGAGCGCGATGCAGTCGGTCGTATCTAACCATTGCAGACTCCAGTCCAATGCCCGCATCTCCAAGTCGGTCACTTCGGCCGTATTCCACTGCGTGTAATAGGGTTGAATGGGCACGATGGTGTCCATCATCAGTTCCAAGGAGTCCGGAGTCTCCAGACTATCTACCTGCAGACTGTCTATCTCTTGTGCGTGAATGCCGAGCACGACGCACAGCGATACTATGATAAGTATATATCGTTTCAAAATTGAATGGCTAATTTGAGTTCAGCTTTTTGTTTGTATTGCGGGTCCCATTGTACCTGCGGCCCGATATTCAGACTCAGATCCGGCGAGATATCGAAATCAAAGAGTTGGGCATCCACGTATGCATCGATGAGTGTCAGCGCATAGGCTACCACTACCGCGAGGATCGAGTAGTCGCGATACCTCCGATATATATTCTGCTGGTTCTTGAGCGTAGCTAACCATCGGTCCTGGCCGCCGACTCTCTCCAAGGTATATCCATCGGGTAGCACCTTGATATAGCTGTTGGCAGGATCCTCGCTCACCGTGCCATCCTGGATGTCGTAATACAGGTCGAGATACGCACGTTTATAGCCTGCATAGCGGTTTTGATTGATGCTGATGGCATAGCCGCATCCCATGAAGGCTCCATAGACGATCGGCAGTTTCCAGTACGATCCGTTGTATATCTGACCCGCGCCGGGTGCGATAGCGCCAAGCCACACGGCCTTGACGGCATCGGGTTTCTTGGTGAGGTCGAAGTAATACTTCAGTTCCTCATCGCCCATGTCGGTAGTATCCGGGTGGAAATAGATGGTGTCCTGCGCATAGATAAGCGTAGGCAGCATCAGCAGCACTATGTAGATGAGACGCTTCAATGCAGTCTGTATACGATCTGTCGCAGTTCTTCTTCCGACCCGAAAGCGATGGTCATCTTGCCTTCCTGAATCTTAATCTTCAGACCTGTCTGCGCACAGAGTTCGCGTTGCAGAGCTTCATAAGGATTCTCCTTGTCTTTCGGTTTGCGGCTTTCCACTTTATCTTCCTGCGCAAGGGCTTCCACTTTACGAACGGACAAACCCTCTTTGAGGATCCGCTGATAGAGTGCGAGTTGGCGTTCAGCCGAAGGAGTCGCGAGAATCGCGCGGGCATGTCCCATGTCGATCTTCTTCTCCTTGATACCCACTTGTATCTCAGCCGGCAGTTTCAACAAACGCAGGTAGTTGGCTACCGTCGCGCGTTTCTTGCCTACGCGTTCGGACATGCGTTCCTGGGTCAGATTATAATCATCCATCAGCCGCTGGTAAGCAAGCGCTATCTCAATCGCATCGAGGTCTTCGCGCTGGATATTCTCGATCAATGCCCATTCCATGACCTGCTCGTCTTTGGCCGTGCGGATATAAGCGGGGATACGCTCGAGGCCCGCCATCTTGCTGGCGCGGAAACGACGTTCACCGGCGATGATCATGTAGGAGCCGTCTCCGTTGTCACGCAATGTGATCGGGGAGATGACCCCATGCTCACGGATAGAGTCGGCCAATTCCTGCAGCGCCTCTTCATCGAACGTACGACGCGGCTGATCGGGGTTAGCTACGATGGCGCTGAGCGCGATCTCTGAGATCGAACTGCCGCCGTTGGTATCTACGTGCGAGGTGTCGATTAAGGCATCGAGACCTCGTCCAAGTCCTGTGAATTTTTTCATTTGTTGCGTGCGATTAGTTCTTTGGCCAGGGCCGTATAGTTCTTTGCTCCCTTCGAAGACGGGTCATACTCGAGTACCGAAACGCCGTGCGAAGGCGCTTCGCTCAAGCGTACATTACGGGAGATGACCGTATTGAAGACGAGATTGCCGAAATGACGCTTCACTTCTTCGTACACCTGATTGCTCAGACGCAGACGATTGTCATACATCGTCAGCAGGAAGCCTTCGATCTTCAAGGCCGGGTTGAGTTGGGATTTGATGATCTTGACCGTATTAAGCAGTTTGGCGATACCTTCGAGGGCGAAGAACTCGCATTGCACGGGGATGATCAGGCTGTCGCTGGCCGTGAGGGCATTGACGGTAATCAATCCGAGTGACGGACTGCAGTCGATCAGGATATAATCATACTCATCCTTAACGGTACTGAGGATACGCTTGAGCAGTTGCTCGCGGTGCTCGATATTGAGCATCTCGATCTCGGCACCTACGAGGTCAATATGACTCGGGATGAGGCTGAGGTTAGGCGTATTGGTCGCCACGATGGCCGTATGGGGATCGATCCCGTTGACCAGACACTCATAGATCGTGTTGTCCAATTCGCGGATCTCTACGCCCAAACCCGACGAGGTATTAGCCTGCGGGTCCGCATCAATCAGAAGCACGCGTTTCCCTTCTTTGGCAAGGGCTGCGGCGAGGTTGATGGACGTTGTGGTTTTACCCACGCCTCCTTTTTGGTTAGCTAATGAAATAATTTTACTCATATCTGTTGTATTATTGTTTTCGCATCTATCTCTTTGCATGCATAGTTATGGTATCGGCATCGGTTGGTGCCATGACAAGTGCAAGGCCGGCATCTGAGGTCATGGCGCTGGATGATATCGTCGGCTTGCTGTTTCCAGCCCATAAACCCGATCATCGGATGGGTAGCACACCACACACTGATGGCGCGAAGACCCACAAGGGACGACAAGTGCTGGTTCGCACTGTCCATACAGATCATCACGTCCAGTAAGCGCATCAGTTCCAGTTCTTCTTCGAGCCGGAGTTGTCCGGCGACACTTGTGGTGTTGGGGAATACACTCGCCCATTGGCGTAACATCTCGCACTCGATCACCCCGGCTCCAAAGAGGAAGAGGTGTGTTTGCGGTTCAGCGCCCAGGAGTTCGATGAGTTCTTTGGTGATGCGATACGGCAGCATGTTCGAACGACTCTTGGCAAAAGGTGCCAGACCGATCCATCGTCCTTCTTTATTCCCGTATCGTTGTTGTACCCGCTTGGCAGCTTTCTTGTTGATAGGCAAGGCCGTGAACGAGCGGTCGGTCTCCAGTCCCGCACGGCGAAAAGCATCTTCGTAGCGATCGAACTCTGTGGGTAAATTGCCCTTACCGATGCCCCAGACCGTGATCAGATGTTTGCGGAGTCGTCCGTATCGCACACGCGTCACTTTCTTTCCGCTCCATCGCATCAGACTGCCGAACACACGCGTACGCAACACGCTCTGCAGGTCGATCACCGCATCGATCTCATCGCGCCATGCCCGCCAGAGTTCCCATACTCCGCGCCAACCGAGATGGTTATTCACTTCGCGGAACTCCACATTCGGCATCGAGGTGAACATCGCGCTGAGTTCTTTCTTACTCGCTACGATAAATCGGTCATTCGGATAGCGCGCACTAAGCGAAGCGATGACGGGAACCGTCATTGCTACATTGCCTAATGTCGCCAACCGAATGATCAGATAAGTCATTACTTGAGATCTGTTATCTTACTAAAATCCTGGTCTCCGTAGTCGAGGTTCTCGCCGCCCATACCCCAGATGAAGGTGTAGTTATGCGTAGCTGCAGCCGAATGGATCGACCATTCCGGCGAAAGTACGGCCTGATTGCCTTTCATCCAGATATGACGGGTCTCGTCCACCTCTCCCATGAAGTGACAAACGGCTTGTTCCTCGGGCACTTCGAAATAGAAATAGGCCTCCATACGGCGGCTGTGTACGTGAGCCGGCATGGTATTCCATACGCTACCGGTAGCCAATTCGGTCATACCCATCTGCAGTTGGCAGGTCGGCAGTACCTGGTTCACAAGCATCTTATTGATATCGCGCTCGTTACTCATCTCCAGACTACCCATATGCGCAACTACGGCATCGGCCTTGGTCACTTTCTTATCGGGATAAGTGCAGTGTGCGGTGGTGGAGTTGAAGTAGAAGAGGGCCGGTTTATTGGCATCCAGACTCTCGAATTTCACCTCGCGGTCCCCGCGGCCGAGATACAAGGCCTCTTTATAATCAAGTTCATATACCTTGTCTCCGGCGATGACGCGGCCCTTACCGCCAACGTTGAAGATACCCATCTCGCGGCGGGTGAGGAAGAAGGGAGCCTTGAGCGGATCGATGGCTTCGAGCAGCAGGGTCTCTCCTACCGGCATCGCACCACCTACAATCATGCGGTCGTACATGGAGTATACCATGTTCACTTCGTTCTTCGCAAACACGCGCTCAATCAGGAAATCCTTACGCAGACGCGTTGTGTCATAACTCTTGGCGTCCACCGGATTGGAGGCGTAACGCACTTCATAATTCGTTTTCATATGCTTTTATTTTTTATTTTTTACTTTTTGCTTTTTGCTTGATCGGCCAATACCATCCTAAATGGATACCGAGGTCCATGGGACTGGCCATGTCGTGGGAATCGACGACAGAGGTGCCGACAATGCCGCCAAAGGCGTAGGCAAAGCGCACCTCGAGCTCATAGACTCCGGCTTTCTTGGTACGAACATAGAATCCCGTTCCGGCCGCGAAACCCCAGTAGAAGGGTTTGGTGATACTCTTGTTCTCATCCCAAAGACAATACCCGACTTGCGGGCCGAGGTTAAAGATCCATCGGCATATATCGCTACCTACATTGAGGTTCATCAGGATCGGAAGCTCGATATAATGGAGGTTATGCTCCGTGCGGGCCACAGTACTGCTGCCGGTCGCCCAGCCGCGATGCATATAGTTGAGTTCCATCTGGAAATGGCAGTACTTATGCCCGGCGTAGCGGAATACGAATCCGCCGGCACCACCCAAGACACAAGCCCTGGTGATGGGTTTCATGTTCGCTTCGGCAGGCGCAAAAATCACCGTTCCGGCGGTTACACCCCCGTGAAAGCCCACCCAGTATTCCTTGGTACGCAGTCTCGGTTGAGCCGCCAGACTCAAGGTAGCCAAGAGGGCGATTAATATGCAATAACTTTTACGCATGCGTTCTGGTATCCGCCTTCTTCTATCTGTTGCCAACGGATGTCGGACTGCAGTCCGTGTATCCGGTCTTTTCCTTGTATCCATGCTACCAACGCGCGAGTCAGGTCATAACCCAACAGGTCAAACCGCGGGGCATCACTCGCGTGCTCGGGATCGAAATAGGTAGTCCACTGTGCCTCATACGCTTCGCGATCGGTATCGGCAGTGAAGACCGAAGTATATACTTGCGGTAAACCGATCTCTTCCTTCTGCCACGAATACTGACTGACGATGCGGATACGATATCCCGCTTGTTGCAGTTGTACCAAGTGTGGTAACAGGATGCGAACGTGTTGGAACTTATCACTATGCAAGATGACAAGGTTCTCTTTCGTGCTATCCAACGCATATCCGACCGAGTCATTGAGCAGATCCCGCAGCGCCATCTTTGTGCAGGGGATAGCATGTTGCTTGAGTTGCTGACGCAAGACACGGATGGGTTCTGTGATATCCGATTCGCGCATATCAATCGCCACGCAATGCGTCAGACTATCCCGCGCAATGATCCATTGGCAGAGACTGTCTGCCTCTTGACGGTCGGAAGCATTGAACTGGAGTACCTGCGGATGGGAAGCAAGGTTGATATCATCGCTGAAGGGAACCAACAAGGGCACTTTATGCGCCTCGCACCATGCGTTCATCCGCTCGATCTGGATCGGATAGACGAGTCCGAGAATCGCTTGTACGTTATCCAGTTCCGTGCTGTCGCATAAAGCCTGGATACGACGTTCGCTGCGCTCAATGTCATAGACGCGCAGACGAAAACGTACACTGTCGTTCTGCATCTGTTGCAATGCCAGCAAAGCGCCCTGGTAAAACTCCATCATGCGGTCGCTATTCCCGCTGCGCTTGGTCTGTGCACTCTCGAAGGGCAACATCAGCGCGATCTCCGTCTCGCCGCGCGCCACAATCGTGTCCGCAGGTATCGGTGCCGGCGCCGGATCAATGACAACGGTGTCCATTCCTTGACGGGTCTCTTTGATCTCTGTCTTCACCACTACCGGTTTGCTCTCGATGATCACCGGCCGCCCCGTAGGAATGAGCAGCGTCTCGCCAAAACGAACGCCGTGCTCTTGGATCTGAGGGTTATAACGGATGATATCTCCTTGCGTCACCCCAAAGGTCACACTGATGCGGTACAGACCCACACTCTTCTCTACTTCATACCGATATACCTCCTCGCCGTTCACCGTGTCGAGGGGGTAGTTCAGTAACTCCTGTGCCTGTGTATTCAGCATACAGAGTACCGAATACAAACAGATTATAAATGCTTTATTTTTCATATCTACGTTTTCTTGCTACAAATACTATGCCGCCTATTAAGGCCAGGATGGCCACCGGACTGATGGTGCTGATCGCTTGCACTTTGGCGCGCTCGTCGTGTGCACGCTTGTCATTGATCAGCCGCAATGCTACCGTCTTTTCACGCAGTCCGATCAGTCCTTCGCTGTCTGTCAGCCAGAGTAGGGCATTGACGGCGAAGTCGCGATTGCTGAACTGCATCTGACTATAGCGGTCGTACCCCATCGGTAATGCTTGGCCTCGTTGGGTCTCGTTAAGCAGGATACTGCCGCTTCCGATTACTATCTGCCGGGTGCGCGGACTGCTCTTGAGGATCGGTTCGTCGCTATCCACTCCTTCCGGCACCATGCGGTGGGCAAAAGCGGAAGGGAACGAACCCTCCATCGAAACCGCTACCGGTACATACTGATAGACAAAGGTCTGTATGTCCGGGTTCATATCATTGAGGTCGACCTCTCCGGGCGCCGCGGTCACGCGACTGGCCGTACTGGTAGCCAATAAAATTCGTTTCTCGATACCGTCTTCACCTCCTACCGCATCGATCGGACTGACGAAGGTACTCATGATTTGACCCGTGTTGCGCGTGACGGGCGACCCTTCGCTGGTTAATAGCAGCGGGGCGTAAGTCCACGGAAGGGGCTGGAAATTGGGTTGTTGCGGATCGGAACTGACGTTCACGGGGATGGGCAGACACTGGATATCCTGGACCAAGGCGGGATTCACCCGGACACCATAGCGGAAGAGCATCTCGGTTAGTCCGAGGTCAAGTGCCACGATGGGGGTAAAACCTTCGCGTTGCAGCACATCTTGGCTAAACTGCACGCCGTTGAGCGTCCATAGCACCGTGCCGCCGCGCATGATATACTGGTCGATCACGAAACGCTCCGCCTCGCTGAATGCCGTCTGCGGACTGACGATCAGCACTGCTTTGTATCCGTCGAGCGCATGGATATTCATCGCATCGCTGTTCAAAGCTCCCCGATCGATCTGGAAATACTTGCTCAGCGCTGACATCAGGTCATACGTATGCGCCTCATCGGGTTCGCCGTGTCCTTCGAGGATGGCGATGCGGGGCGTCTCGGTTTGCGTGAGCAGGTGAAGCGCTTCCATGAACGCAAACTCGAGGTTCTCGATGCTCGCATTCAGGTTCTCTTCGCCGCTGAGGCCGCGGGTGTTCTTGAGCAGTGTAACCACCGCCTTGCGCCCCTTGTACTGCATCAGCGCGTAGGGATAAACAGTCGTCTGGGCTGTCTTGCCGTTCTGTGTCCGCTCATGGATCACGATGGGACGCAGACCTAAAGAATCTGCGAAGGTATTGGCAATCTTTGATTTTTGATTTTTGATTTGGGCGTACACGCCGAGTTCCGAGATGGTCTCTTCCGTGGCTTTCTTGAGGCGTTTGAAACCCGCATTGAGGTCCCCATCCAGGAGTAGCGTCACTTCGACAGGTGCATCGGTTTGCTTGAGCAGGGCTTTGGAAGCCTCGCTCAAGCTATAGTGCTTGTCGTCCGTCAGGTCCCAACGCACAGGCCGCATTTGCAGCGTACCGTAGAGGCAGAGGAACAAACCTACGATGAATATGTACGGCGTGTACTTGCGCATTTATTTCTTGATCTTCTCCCAAACAGCTTGGTTGATCTCGACCGGATATTTCGCACGGAGTGCTTTGACCCACTCGGCTTCGAGGAAGTCTTGGTAATCAGTAGTCACTCTACCTTTCTCGTCGTCCCATGTAGCGGGCGCTTTGAGTTTCTTACCTACGCATACCACTACCGGCAGTTGTTCATTGGGAGTGAATTCAGCGTTCTTGATCTTCAATCCGAACTTATCTACCGCTCCGTTCTTACCCTGCTCCCACAGACCATGCTGCACCTTCACGCAAGTGAGGCTGTCGCTATTCACACGGTGAGCGATGTAGCTATGGATTGAGTCGGGATTCGCACTCTTGATGATAGCCTGTGCGGCTTTGGCACTACGTGCATCTTTGGCTTGGATCAACCAACCTTTGTAATGCGGTTTGTCCCATGTATAGGTTTTCTTATGTGCTTTGAAATATGCCTCCAGACCGGCAGTATCCTTAGCTGCCTTGTCCCACACTTCCTTGAGCGAAACCTCAAAGAGCAGGATACCGTCGTGGTACTCTTGAACCAGACTCTTGAGTTCGGGGTATTTCTCCTCCAAGTGCGCATCGGCATAAGCCTTTACATCTGCATCGCTCATATCTGCCGGAAGGTTGTACTCGGCGCGGGTCTTGCGGATAAAACTCTTATCGGCCTCTTTGGCACGCTCGTCGCGCTTCACCTGACGCTCAATCTGCGTACGCATGCTGTCGAGCGGCTGAATACCGCGCTCGTCTTGCTTATAGATGATATGCCATCCGTACTGCGAACGGATCGGTGCGCTGATCTCACCTTTGTTGATGCCGAAAGCGGTATCTTCGAAGGGTTTGACCATCATGCCCTTACTGAACCACCCCAGGTCACCGCCGCGTGCACTGCTGCCGCGGTCATCCGATTCACGTTGTGCTACCTCGGCGAAGTTCTCCGGCGTCACGATCTTGGCGATCGAGTCGATGAGTGCCTTCTTGGCATCACTCAGACTGTCTGCCGGCACCATCTTCATGATATGTGCGGCTTTGACTTCCTTATGGTCGCGCTCCTCTTCCACGAGGACGATATGAAAACCGTACTGCGTGCGGAAGACCTTGCTCACTTGACCGATCTCGGTGTTATAGACAGCCTCTTCCAGCGGATAGACATAGCGGAACGGAGTGATCCATCCGAGTTCACCGCCCGTCTGCTGCACGTTCGGATCGGTACTGATCTCTCGTGCTACAGCAGCAAAGTCCTCTACCGGCTGACGTACCATCTTGGCACGTTTTCCTTTGCCTTTGCGTACCTCTTTACCAACAGTGACGCGAATAAGCGCATCGTTGATCTTAGCCGTTGCACTATCCACTTGTTCCGGCGTTGCGGATGCCGGACATTGGATGGCGATATGTGCGGCACGACGGTCCTTACCCATATGGCGCCAACTCATCTCAATCAGGCTGTCCATCGCGGATTCGTCCTGGAGGTACTTCGGCGTAGCCTGTGCACGATAGCCCTTGAGCTCTTTGATAAAAGAAGCTGTGGTATCGATACCTTGCGACTCCGCTTCCGCTACTTTGAGTTTGAAATTGATGAACATGTCCAGGTACTCGTCCATCGTCTTGGGATCGATGGCACCCGCTTGGTTGTTCTTCTCATAGATGTACAAAAATTCATCTGCGCTGATGTTTTTCCCATTGATCGTCATCAGCGTCTGACTCTGCGCAAAAGCCATGACACCCATAGCCAGTGCACTTAAAAAAAGAATACTTTTTTTCTTAGCCCTTACAAGGGCACGATTAATTGCATTTTTCATTTCTATAATTGTTAGTTTTGTTATTAGCCTACAAAAAGCGTGCAAAGATACAACTTTTTTTTCATATATGCAAAAAAAAATAGCCTTAAGGCTACTTTTTTAAATATTTTGGGTAAGATTGTTCGAAGAGGTGAACGGCTTGGTCGATGGAACCGAAGAGTTCGCCGCCGGAAGCGTTGGCATGTCCGCCGCCATGGAAGACCTCGGATGCCCATATATTAACCGGTCGGTCTCCTTGTGACCGGAAGGAGATGCGGATACGGGGTTTGGGCGTTCCGGGTTTGGGTCGTTCTTCCCGCATATACACCGAATAACATACATCGGCGATCTGTAGCGGCATGTTCACCAATCCCTCCGTGTCGCCGGGTTGATAATGATAGCGGTCCAGTTCATCGGCACTAAGCGTGATGAGGGCCAGATGATGCTCGGGATAGATACGCATCTTGCGATGCAGCGCATATCCGATGAGGCGCATGCGATCGGCACCGTATTGGTTGAAAACCGCATTGTAGATCTCGTCTTTTCGGATACCTTCGCGTATCAGTTCCGCGATGATATCGTATAGATCCGCATTGGTCGAGTTAAACGAGAAATTACCCGTGTCGGTCATCAAACCTGTATATATACAGGTTGCGATATCCTCTCCTATCTCTTTCAGACCTTCGCTCTTTAATAGCTTATACACGATCTCGCAACTCGATGAAGCGTCTGGATGCGAATGTACCTCTGTCGCGAAATCGGTGGGATTGAGATGATGGTCGATCAGGATCTTAGGTGCAGGGTTTGCCTGCAACTTATCACCCGCAGGACCGATACGTTTGGGGTCATTAAAGTCCGTGCAGATAAACAGATCCGCTTCAGCCATGAGCGCATCGCATTCGTGGGGATGATTCTCATATATATGGATTTTATCCACGTCCGGCATCCAATTGAAGAAAGCCGGAAAGGCATTCGGAACAATGATCTGGACCGATTTTTCGCCTTTAAGATAATGATACATTGCCAAGGCGGAACCCATAGCGTCACCATCGGGTGCCATGTGGGTAAGAATCACAATATGTTGTGCGGATGCGATAAGTTCTTTCATTTTTTTGCTAATTTAATCACTTCTTCTGCAATACGTTTGGCGGAGTCTTTTTGTGCCAAAGTAAGGACATTTGTATGTAGCGTCTGCAGACGTTGATCGTCTTGGAGCAACGCAAGAGCTGTCGAAACAAGTTGTTCCGCGGCATCGGCATCTTTGACCAATACCGCCGCATCCTTACGTACGAGCGCCATGGCATTATGCGTCTGATGATCTTCGGCTACATTCGGTGATGGAACCAAGATAGCAGGTTTACCCAACAGACAAATCTCGCTGATGGATGAAGCACCGGCTCTGGAAATAACCAAATCGGCATTGGCGTATCGATCCGGCATGTCGCTTAAGAAATCCAGACACTCAATATTGCTCGGACTACCAGCCTTTTCCCATGCCGCTTTGCACTTCTCATAATAGGTTTTACCCGTCTGCCAAACCACATGGATGTCGCTCTTTTTTAGTTCCGGCAAGGCTGCTTTGATCGCCTCATTGATCGTTCTTGCTCCCAGACTGCCGCCGATGATCAAAAGATTTTTGATTTTTGATTTTTGATTTTTGATTCCGGAGGTCAAGTTCTGTCGAACCGGATTACCGGTGAGAATGATCTTCTCTTTTGGAAAGAAGCGCTCCATCCCTTCGTACGCCACGCATATCTTAGCGGCTTTATCTTTGAGGATCTTATTGGTGACCCCGGCAAAACCGTTCTGCTCTTGCAGTAGAATAGGTATCCCCATCTTTGCGGCGGCCCACATGGCAGCACCCGAAGCGTATCCGCCTACGCCTACACCTACGTCGGGTCGAAAATCACGGATGATCTTCTTCACCATGCGTATGGACTTAACGAGGTCGATGAGCACCGATACGTTCTTCCATGGTTGGGAACGGTTGAACCCTCGTACGGGTAGTCCGACGATCTCGTACCCTGCCTGCGGCACACGCTCCATCTCCATGCGACCAAGCGCTCCGACAAACAATATCTTCGCTTCCGGATCCAAGTCTTTCAGCGCGTTTGCAATGCTTACTGCGGGGAAGATGTGACCACCTGTTCCTCCGCCGGAAATTAAATATCTCATATTATTCTACAGTTACAATAGGAGCGTCTTCCAGACTCTCTTCTTTGGTTTCATTAACCCTTTCGCGGAGTTCCATCTGTTCCCGACTAACGCCCATCATGATACCGAAATAGATAGACGTGATAAGCACAGATGTGCCGCCTCGCGATATAAGGGGTAGGGGTTGTCCTGTCACGGGACCGAGGCCCACTGCTACGAGCATGGAGATGAGTGCCTGACAAGTGATCATGAGCGCAAGTCCCATGGTCATAAGCATGGCAGGCATGTCGGAATACCGACTGGACACATTGCAGGCTCGGAAGAGGATGGCCATGTATAGGAAAATCAGACAGAAAGCACCGATCACACCGGACTCTTCTACGATGATGGCAAAGATGTAATCGGCAAAAGCGAGGGGCAGGTAGTCCCGTTCCTTGCTTCGTCCCGGGCCGACACCTATAGGTGTCTTACCGCCACGGGCAATGGCCACAGAGGCATACACCTCTTGGATATTCTCATCCGTCAGTTGATATTTGGAACTCGTGTCATGCTCAAAATGCCGGTCGATACGTGCTACCCATGTAGTTGCCCGTTTGAAGGGGCCGTGCATGGGGCGGTTGGGACGTACAAACCCGAACTCGACAATGCTATATCCCAGCACCAATGCTATAACGGCAATGCCGACGATACTGGCGGTGTACTGCCAAGGCACGCGGGCCAGAATCCAAAGACAGAAGATAATCAATCCGATCAGTAAGGCCGTAGAGAGATTGGATGCCATAATCGGCAAGATTACCACACCGGTGATGATCAGCGTGCGCCAGAAATACTTCTTCTTATCCTCTTCACTATGAATACGCGCCAGTTGGTCCGCAACCACGATGATTAGACTGAGTTTCGCCAGTTCCGAGGGTTGGAACGTGATGCCGGCGATGCGTACCCACCGTGCGGCTCCGTTGATGGTAACCACCAGCGGATTGCCCGGTATCATGGTCGAATAGACGAGTAGGGTGCTGATTGCCAAGAGCGCATATCCGCCAAAACGTACCCAGTAGGAAGGGATGAACTGGATGCCATAAGCTGCGGCCACACCCATCACGATGAAGAACATCTGCTGACCGATCGGACCGAGCGCCGTATGGTGCATATAGACGAGCGTCGAGGACGCTGAAAAGAGCGCCAGAATAGCAATCGCAATCAAGGTGATAAACAAACCCCAAAACGATTTGTCGATGTATTTATTGGACCATTTCATAGTTTATGGACAGCAGCCATGAACTGTTCACCGCGGTCTTCGTAACTCTTGAAAAGATCGAAGGATGCACAGCAGGGACTCAGCAGTACCGTGTCGCCGTCATGCGCAGCATGGTATGCGCCCTGTATAGCATCGTGTAAGTTATCCGTATCGATGATATTCAGTCCGAAACCGTCAAAATGCTCATGCAGTTTCTCATTGTGCAGTCCCATGAAAATGAGCGTGTGGCATTTCTCTTTGACCAACTGATCGATCTCGGAGTAGTCATTTCCCTTATCCTTACCGCCTAAGATGAGTACGGTAGGTGTGGTCATAGCTTCGAGGGCATACCAGCAACTATTGACATTGGTCGCTTTGCTGTCATTGATATAGCGTACACCCTTCACTGTGGCTACATACTGCAGGCGGTGCTCTACACCCTGGAAAGTCTTCAGACTCTCGCGAATAACTTCCTTCTTGATACCCACTACATTCGCAGCTATTGTTGCCGCCATCGAGTTGAGCACATTATGCCGACCCTTGAGGGCGAGTTCTTCTTCGCCTACAGGTAACGGATTCGGCACACTGAATCCGTATGGATAGAGTCTCGCGCCCAATTGGATCTTCTTCATCTCGCGGTCAATAACCGGATCTTCCGCCCAGTATATGAAGGCATCATCTGCGGTCTGGTTTCGCGCGATACGGAACTTGGCATCGATATAGTTTTGAAACTTGTAATCGTAGCGATCCAGATGGTCCGGCGTGATGTTCAGCAAGATGGCGACGTCTGCCTTGAAATCGTACATATTGTCCAACTGGAACGAACTCAACTCGATCACGTAGTAGTCATGATCTTCGTGGGCCACCTGTAATGCTAACGAGTTACCGATATTTCCGGCTAAACCGACATTCAAACCCGCATTACGCAGGATGTAATAAATAAGCGAAGTGGTGGTGGTCTTGCCGTTCGAACCCGTGATACAGATCATCTTCGCATGCGTATAACGCGCCGCAAACTCAATCTCCGAGATGATCGGTGTCCCTTTTGTTTGCAATTTCTGAATCAACGGTGCGGTCAGTGGAATACCCGGGGACTTGATGACTTCGTCTGCATCCAGGATCAACTCTTCCGAATGCTTTCCGTCTTCCCATTTTACCCCGTTCTGATCCAGCAACGCACGATAGGGCTCTGAGATCGTTCCACAGTCGGATACAAAGACCTCAAATCCTTTCTCTTTGGCTAAAATAGCAGCTCCGCTTCCACTCTCGCCGGCTCCTAAAACGACTATTCTCTTGCTCATAATTATCGAATTTTAAGGGTTAGGATGGTGATGGCTGCCAAGATCAGTGTCACAATACAGAATCGCAACACGATCTTGGTCTCGTGATGGAGATTTTTACTGCCTTTGAAGATGATCGAACAAGTCGGATCGTTCTTCAATACTTGCTCTACAGAGGTGCGGAAATGGTCATGCAACGGCGTGCGTTTCCATACGCGCACATGCTGTCCGCGACCTTTGAAGAACTTATACGTCTGCGTTTGCACAATCACGCTTACGCTCTCCATCAGGAATACTCCGCAGAGAACCGGAATCAATAGCTCTTTATGTATCACCATCGCGCATACTCCGATGATACCGCCGACAGTCAGGCTACCGGTGTCACCCAAGAAGACCTGAGCCGGGAAGCCGTTGAACCACAAGTAGCCTACCAGCGCACCGACAAATGATGCGAGGAATACTACCAACTCTTCGCTACCCGGTATGTACATCACGTCGAAATACTGCGCCCAAACCACACTACCGCTTGTATACGCCAGTATAAGCAGGGCTATTGCCATGATGGCGGAGTTACCCGCACACATGCCGTCCATACCGTCGTTGAGGTTCGCACCGTTACTTACCGCTGCTACTACAAATACGGTGAGTAATACAAAGAAGATCCATCCTGCACGGTATTTGTTTTCTTCCCCCAGCCAACTAAAAAGATCTGCATAGTTGAAGTTATGATGCTTGACAAAGGGAATCGTCGTCTGCGTGGACTTGATCTCCGGGGTCTTCTCTACGACCACGATATTATTCTCAATATGACTCGTTACCACCTCATTCATCGTTGCTGCCGGGCAGAAACGGAGTGTTAAACCAACGATAAGACCCAGCGTTACCTGGCCCGCAATCTTAATCCAACCGTTGAGTCCGTCTTTGTTTTTCTTAAACGTCTTGATATAATCGTCCGCAAAACCAAACGCGCCCATCAGCACGGTTGTGATGAGCATCAGAATCATATACACGTTCGTCAATTTACCCAATAATAGACACGGCAGCAGAATAGCCGCGATCACGATGATGCCGCCCATGGTTGGTACACCCTTTTTGGCTACATTGAAGGGATCGGTCTTCTCGTCCCGCTGCGTCTCTGAGATATTATGCCGTTTCATATAATTGATGAACGCATTGCCGAACCAGATACTTATCAGCAAACCAATAATCCCGGCTGTGATTGCACGAAAAGAGATATAGGTGAACAAACGCGCACCTAACAACTCGCTGAAATGATTAAAAAATGAATATAACATAGTTAACAATATTTACGTACTTGCTCGTGATCATCAAAATGATACTTCACACCTTTGATGATCTGATAGTCTTCGTGCCCTTTGCCGGCAACGAGGATGACATCTCCTTTCTGTGCCAGCGTACAAGCTGTCTGGATTGCTGCGGCTCTATCCTCGATGACCAAGGTACTCCGTAACTCCTCTTCGCTCAGGCCCGCTTTCATATCATTGAGGATATCACCCGGTTCTTCATCGCGGGGGTTATCACTTGTCAAGATCAACTGTTCGCTGCCTTGTTTTGCGATCTTAGCCATCATGGGACGTTTTCCTTTGTCTCGATTGCCTCCGCAGCCCACAACGGTGATCAGTTTGGCACCTTCTTTCTTAATCTCGCGGATGGTCTGAATCACATTATCCACAGCATCCGGTGTGTGGGCATAGTCCACGATAGCGGTCCATCCTTTCGGACTGTGAATGGTTTCAAAACGCCCATTCACGGGTTTCAATGTACTCAGTACTCGTAGTACCTCCAGTTCGTCAAATCCAAGGTTTAGCGCTGCTCCGTAGATACAAAGTAGGTTGCTCACGTTAAACCGTCCTACTAATGGTACAAAGACCTCTTTGCCGTTGATACTGAGCATCATGCCATCGAATCCTTCTTCCAAGATCTGTGCTTTGTAGTCTGCCAACGCGCGGGTAGAGTAGGTTTTTACTTCCGCCTTGCAGTTCTGCGTCATCACCAATCCGTTCTTGTCATCCTTGTTGGTGACGGCAAAAGCGGTTTTCTTTAATCCGTCAAACAGGCGTTTCTTCGTGTCCCTATAATTATCGAACGTCTTATGGTAGTCGATATGATCGCGCGTCAGATTCGTAAACAACGCCCCGTCAAAATCCAAACCTGCGACACGTTCCTGGGCAATCGCGTGGCTGCTGACCTCCATAAAGGCATACGTACAGCCCGCATCCACCATACGACGCAATAAGCCGTTCAGTTCAATCGCATCAGGTGTTGTATGCGTGGCAGGCACCTCCTCATCCTCGATATAATTGACCACGGTCGAGAGTAAGCCCGCTTTATGCCCCAATGCGCGCACGAGTTTATACAATAAGGTAGCAATAGTGGTCTTTCCGTTCGTACCCGTTACACCCACTAAGGTCAATTCTTTACTTGGTTCGCCAAACCATTTGCTGGCCATCAGACCCAGCGCCTTATCCGTATTTTCCACGAGGATATAGGTTACACCTTCTTTTTTACGCATATAAGCGCGATCCGAAAGCACCACCGCTGCGGCGCCTTTGGCGACACAACCATCAATGAACGTATGGCCATCTACTGCTGTGCCTACCTGCGCTACAAACAGATCCTCTTGACCCACCTTTCGGCTGTCAAAATGGATATTATGAATCTCCTTGTCTGTACTACCGACAACTTCTATCGGTTGCAGTACGCTTACTAATTCTCTAAGTATCATCGTTTCTCTAATTTGCGTTCTCCGTTTTCATAAACATAGCACCCGGTGTAGGCCATTGTTTTCTCGGCAATAATACGTACCACTGCTCCGCAGTCCATACCCGCATCGTAAGGATATTGCGGATCCTCGATCATACAGATACAGGTATAACGCGGGTTCTCTTCGGGGAAATACCCGACAAAAGTCATGCGGTGCCGTTTTCCTGAATATCCGTGTCCGCGTACGTAAAGTTGTGCCGTTCCGGTCTTGCCGGCAATGCTGACCAAGTTCGACTGCGCCTTGGCACCAACCCATTTCTTCTTCGCTGCTGTACCTAAATGGTCATCCCATACCACATCGTGCAGCGCCCCTTGGATATCGCGCAGCGTGCGCTTGCTGCATATCGAGGATTTTACTGTCTCGGTCTTGAATGACTTCACTTTTTCTCCATTCTTTTGAATCGCACTCACAAGCATCGGCCGCACCATACGTCCCTTATTGGCGATTGCATTGTAGAACATCAGGATCTGCATCGGGCTCAACTCTACCGAGTATCCGTACGACATCTTACTCAGTGTCACTGTATCTTTCGGAATGTCAACACGTGCTTTCTCTGCGCCCGGGATCTCGCAGTAAATGCTGTCCTTCAAACCCATCTTTTCGATTCGTTTTACGAACTTCTTGGCCGAACCCTCATAACTGCGCGTGATCAATTTGGCCAACGCAATATTCGAGGATACTGCCAAGGCGGATCTTACTGTCAGCACCGTATCCATGGGGTGGGCATCCGTATGCTTGACGGTGAAATACTGCCAGGGTTGCTTCGTCACTTTTACCGTGTCATCGATCTCGATCTTACCGTCGTCAAGGGCCGCTACAAGAGCAATAGTCTTGAAGGTCGAACCGGGTTCTACACGTTGCACGGCATGATTTTGTGCCTCATAATACTCCCCCTCTTCGGAGCGGTCAAGATTGGCAATAGCTTTGACAGCTCCCGTCTGCGTCTCCATTAGAATGCAGCATCCCCATTTGGCATTCCGTTCTGCCGTCTTCGCATACAACACACGCTCTACGATATCTTGCAGATTGGCATCGATAGTGGTTACAACATCCAAACCGTCTTTGGCTTCCTCAATCGTCACCGATTCGTTTCGCCCGCCTATCCGCTGGATACTGCTCATGCCGTCGATACCGCGCAACTCTTTGTCAAAACCCTTCTCCAAGCCCGAGATGCCGTCACCGCCTTCGCCGTAGATAGCTCCGATCGTACGGCTCGCCAGGATTCCGTAGGGTTTGATCCTTCGGTGCTGGTCTTCAAAGAAGATACCGCTTTTGTACTTTCCTTTCTTAATTAACTTGTTCTGCTCAAGGGCCTGCCGCTGCAAGTAGTTGATACGGTGGTCACAAACCCGAAAACGTTTCTCTTGCCTAAGGTATGCCCGGTTGATACGTGCTTTGTATTCCCCTGCACTCTTATCTCCCACGATCCGCGCCAGATCCGCTGCCAGACTGTCGATATGTGCCACAAAAAGTTGACCTTTGTTCTCGTGCAACGCGGGTACGCGGGTATCCATATACATATAGTACTGCGGCATACTCGATGCCAGCAACTGACCATTACAGTCCAAGATATTCCCGCGCGTAGCTTTGATAGGACGGTTAGTCGGAACTTGCTTCTCGGCTACTTTCAACCATTCATCTCTTTCTACCGTTTGTACGTAGATGATCTTGACCAGCACCGCTACAAAACCCAACGCGATGAGAATAAAGATCATCGCGAAACGCCATACCGTATTTCTTTGCTCGTCACTCATTTGATCTTCGTGGGTGGTATGCGGTTCTCTTGCAAGGCGCTGCCGTTTATTTGTAGCGCCTCAATCACCTGTGACTGCCGCGTCGTATTCGTCAACTGGGCACTGATGGTCATATAGCGGAACTTGGCATCTAACATCTCTTTCTTGGTGTCCGTCAGACGGTGCTGTTGTTTAACCGCATGGTATCCCGTGAGGATGTATAAAAAAATCAATCCCACAATAAGCCCCATCAGGGGATATAACTCCCTGAATTGCTTACTGCGGAACCGGTCTCCGTTTAGCCAAGTCTGTATGTTATGTACATCAGCCACGCTTTTCTGCTATTCTCAGTTTCGCGCTACGGCTGCGCGGATTGCTTTCTACTTCCTCCGCGTCAGCCGTACGCCCCTTCTCTATAATATCGAACGGCGATAAGTTATTGCCGTAAAAATCTTTTTCTATCGTTCCTTCCAGGTTCCCGCTCCGCATGAAATTTTTCACGAGCCGGTCTTCCAATGAGTGGTACGTCAATACTGCGAGTCTTCCTCCGGGCTTTAGCAGATCCCGTGCTGCTACCAGCATCTCCCGTAATGCTCCCATCTCATCATTCACTTCTATCCGCAAAGCCTGAAACAGTCGTGCTAACTCCTTACTCATCTCAGCCGGAATCCGCGATGCAGCTACCAGATCCTCCGTTCGCTCAATAGCTTTCTGTGCCCGTGCCCGACAGATATTCTTCGCAATCCCGCGTCCGTTCTTCAACTCGCCGTACAGGTAAAGGATATTTGCTAATTCCTCCTCACCATACGTATTCACAATATCCGCTGCCGTGCGTTTCGCTGTTTGGTTCATACGCATATCCAGCGGTGCACTGAATCGAAAACTAAATCCTCTCTCCGGACAATCGAAATGGTGAAAACTAACTCCCAGATCCGCCAATAAACCATCAATCCCTTCGACTCCGTAGTAGTCCATCCAATTGCGCAAGTATCGAAAATTACTGTGCACAAACGTCCATCGCTCATCCTCTATCGCGTTGCTCAAAGCATCCTTGTCCTGATCGAACGAATAGAGGTGCCCTGCCCCTGCCTCGAGAATAGCTCGCGAATGACCGCCTCCTCCGAATGTCACATCGACATAGACCCCGTCGGACTTAATAGCTAAGCCCTCGATCGTCTGCTTCAACATTGCCGGTATGTGATAGACTTCGCTCATTTCTTACTCATCTTAGCTCTGAGTCGTGCTGCCAGTTCCGTCTGACTCATACGTTTATTCGCAAACGTCTCCGGTGCCCATAAAGCAAAGCGATTGAGCATGCCCACAAACAGCACGTCATTCTGCGCACCGATGGTCTCCAGGTTCTTCTTCTGCAGCAGGATACGACCTTGACCGTCCATCTCCAGATACTCTGCGTCTGCCATGAACTGCATCAAGATTAATTGATCCTCCGGGTTCCACTCGTCCAAAGCTTGACGTAACTCTTCCACCTTCGCATTCCAAACTTGCTCGGGGTAGAACATAAGGCACTCGTTGTCCGTATCACGACGCATCACGATACGTTTCGACTCAGCCTCCGCCAAGATCTTACGATAGCCGGCAGGAACAAAAATACGCCCCTTCTCGTCTAACCGTCCTTCAATATTTCCGATAAATGTCTGCATAAGTTGTCTGTATGCTTTAAAAATCGCTGCAAAGGTACAAAAAATATTTGATTTTCACCACATTTCCCCACAAAAAAAAATATCAATTGTTTTGTCAACAGAATTTCAACAGATTTTCATGCGACTATATATGCTGAAAATCAATGTATTATAATAGTTATTAACATTTTAATGAAAAGTGGGGGTTTGTGGGGCATAGATTGCGCGTTTCTCTGATTTAGTGCAAAAAAGAAGCCCGCCGTTGGGCGAGCTTCTTAATGATAATAGCTTCGAGACTTATTGTATCTTTTGTCCGAAAGTATTATAGACGTGTCCGTTCTTACGAATCAGCACTTGTCCGTTCTTCAGGACTTTCTTTGCTTTGGTAACTGCGCTCAGTTGGTCAATATCCTGGCTGCCATTGATCTCATCGATGCGAAGAACGATGGATTTGCCCGCTTTGCCAAACTTAATGCAATCTCCTATTCTCGGAGTCTCTTTCGCATATATATAGAGGGTAAACAGACGGTAGTAAGACCAAAGTGTGATAGGATCTTCATCGTCACCGCTTATGTTATACTCATAGTCTGCGACCATCTGAATATAATCCGGTTGCTCAATATCGAACGTCCACGTGCGTTTGAGCGAGTCATACGGAACGAATGTGGAATAGAAAGCGAACTCGTTATAGTCTGCACCCAATTTCGCATACGATGCGATATACTGGTAGCCGTTGGCATTGTACGATACGAAATTCACAGGAATTGTATCACCCACTTGGCCCGTCTCAATATCGCGCGAACTCAGATAGTTCTCCAGTGTCGGGTAGATACCGTTGAGCATGATATACGGATCATACGCAATCTTTTTAACCACGCCGCCTTCGTAGTACATCTCTGACTTACTTGCATGTACGGTACTCTTGGCTGCATAGATAGCCCAGTTGTCGGTGTCCTTAAAACCGGTAATTTCAATAATGAAGGCTTTATCAACCAACAGTCCTTCACGGAGTACCTCGCCATAAGCGGTGGTATCCTGCATGTAGAATGTAAGTAACTTACCATTCTTATAGGTCATATGGCTTCCCAAGTTAGCTTCAGTAGCTACGGAATAAGCCAACTCGTTACCGGCCTCGTCCTTGATACGCATATATAGAGTATCAAACTTGAGGTCACCCTGATTCTGCTTGGTGTACTTATCGCTGCAGAGCGCCAGCGTCACACTCTTGATATACAACGGCGCTTGCGGATGGGAATAATAGGTGCTGATCTTCACCGGTTTATAGCGCTCGTAGGTCATCGAGTCTGCATCTTGTGCTGCATTTGGGATCATGACAGAGTCCACGGTGTAGAGAGACGAACCGAAGAAATAATCCACCATGCCGTCACCTTCCGTATTCGCGATCAACTCCGTGCTTACACCCGATCGACTGGTGCTCACAGCATTGGTCAACGGCCATAGACCGTCTGATGTATTGGAGGTGGGTAGACCACCTGCTGCGATCGGACACTTGTCTGCCGAAGGCTTGGATGCCGAACTCAGCATCATGTAGGTCTTCTCCGTTCCGTCATTGTACTTGGTCGTCTGAAGCGGAGTAGCATGTTGCCAATAGTAGCCTGCATCACCATCTGCGTCCATGGCATACGCGTCTTGGTATCCGCCGCTGGCAAGGATCGTGTCGCAGAAGTTACCTTCCTGATCTACATAATAGTTCTCGCCATCGTTATAGGACGGGTACTCTTTGAGGAACGAGGTAAGGTATTTCACCGTCTTGTAGCGGGTACGTTGGTTGATCCATTTCCAGCAGGGGATAGAATCCGACCATGCGCCGATTACACCGGGAGCTTTCATGAACGTACCTTTACCTGCTTCATCGAAACCCAGAAACAACGTTCCGGCAGGATTCAAATAGCCGACCTCAGTATCTGCTTCTGCAGCTACAGCAGCAGGTGCCTTTTGCTGTTCCTGCTCGAGTGCTGCCTCATCAATAGAGACGTCCAGACCCATTCTCCGCGCATCCTTCAGGGACTCTAAGAAAATCTCCGAGTGTCCCGGATAAGGCATAGCAGGCATCTTCTTCTGTGCGTATCCAAACGCACAGAGACTTGCTAATATCGAGATAATAATTGTCTTTTTCATTATTGTACTATATTATGCAATTCGAATTATAAAATGATTTTGTCTGCTTTGACGTGAATAGCTTTGCCATTCTCTCCATCCAACAACAACTGTGTCATATTCAGTCCGGAGCCCGAATAGGATTTCGGAGTAAATGTGCCGCAGAAAATATCGGAGAACATGGCTGTAGCTTCACTCGTGGTATCTGCCAAACGGGCAAGGAGAGGATCCAGCGTCTTGTCATACGAACGGTAAGACAGCGTGACCTGATCGCCTGTCTGCTGGAAGGTCATGGTGATACGACCACCAAAGACTTTGTTCTCCACCATGTATGCTATATACAATGCGTACGTGTAGGTAACAATGCCACGGCCATTGACGGACTCGGTGCGCTCGTAAGCGATATTGTTGATGTTGGCACCCTTCGCCAAAGCTTTGTCATGTATCGCTTTCACAGCGTTTTGCGTCTGTGCATCCGTGCCTTCTTCTACGTAGAACCAGCGACTGTATTTGCTGAACTTATACGCAAAGAAGTCTGCTGCGCTGTAACTGCTGCTGATGAACGCACGACCGTCTTCGGTCTTCAGCGTCTGCTTGTCTTCGGCCAGGTCAAAGTCCTTGGCGTAGGTAACGCTGTCGGCCATCAGGAAGCCCGAGTAGAAGTGTACACCCGTCGGCGTGATGATGAAACCTCGCGTCTGCTCCTCACCGTCTTTCTCATAAGTGAAGGTGCCCTCATCATAGGTCATCTTAATCTCTGACTCTCCGTCCCAAAAAAGCATGTCTATACCGTCGTTATCATCAAAGATCTCGGCATTGTAATAATCGATCTTGTCGAAATAGGTTTTCCAATCCAGATTGTCTGCCAACTTGTTCATCATCACATAAGCCTTATGCTTCTTGCCTTTGAGGCGGATCTGGTTTTCCGTAGCATCCGACAAGACAAAGAACTCATAGTCGCCGGAATGGCCTATACCGTCGCTTCCCGGGTCCGCAAAGACCGAGAATAGGTTATTGTAGGAGTGGAAGGTGAGTACGCATCCCTGCGTTCCGTCCATTCCCCAAAGACTGGTCTCTTCCTGGTACATATTCTTCGATGAGATACTGTTCTTCGCCGCAATCTTCACCGATCCGTCTGCTTCAAACTGCATCAGGAAAGCATAACCTGCTGCATCCGGATAGGGGAAATAGAGCATCTCCCAACCGTTGACTGCTGACGTCAGATAGGTGCGGATCGTTTGTTCCTGTATCTGAAGACGCTCTGCTGCCGATTCATCGAACAGGTTTTTCTGCTCGAGCTTACATCCCGTCATACTCAGCAGTATGGCGGCTGTAAATACGTATAATAGAGTATGTTTCATATGCTTTTCGTTTTATTTGTCGTATGCGTCATTCATTACTATGTCGTAGGTCAGCGCGTCCTGACGGCGTTGCACTTCGGCACGCAGCGAATCCAGCGTGTAGTCGTACTTCTCCAGTAGCCAATCCTTGCACATGTTGATTTTGGTCATAATGGTGGCTGTCCCCTCTTGCTCTTCGTCGGCATCCACGATATGCGTATGGTCTTCCGCCATGGTGATACCGCGTTTCTGCCATACCTCGCGCGTGTCAGTGATGTAGGACGAGATGACTTCTACGAAGTCCTCGTGTGCCTCACTCATCGAGTACGGAGTCACGAAACCGAGGGCGTAAGCCTCTTCATCGCTCCGGTACTGCCACGACTGCGAGTCATACTTACCGGCACTGATCAACTCGTACTCTTTCGGGAACGACTTGGTCTGGTGCAGAATATGCGAGAACTCATGGTGCATCACATGGAAGATATACTGGTTGAGCCAAGCCATGTTACCCAGGTCGATACCGTTCATGTTGTACAATGTGATCTTGATACCGCCCTCCGCCACACCGAGCGTCTCGGTATGCAGGGAGGCGTTGATCGCCGGTGAACCGAGCACGTTGATGATACGCGGTGCATACTCTTTGAGAAACTCAGCGCCCATCTGGCTGGCATATGCATCCAACCATAGGTACTTGATGGCGTGTGCTACGATCTGGGCCTTCTCATACGTTACCGGCACAAGGTTGTAGTCCATGTCCGTGGATTCGTCTGCTAACTTATATTGGAAAGCGAGATTATACGTGATTTGATAATTCTCATACAGATACTTGTCAAATTCATACGTATAGGAAGTGCTGTCCAAAACCGGAACATCAGGGATGCCGGATTCCTTGTCCAACTTATCTTCGCATCCCGTCAGACACAGCGTTACCGCCGCTACAAGTGCTATATAGTTAATATACTTTTTCATGTCTTTTTTTTAATAAAGATTGTTGATGGTTGCAGTGTCCTTGGTGAATGTTTTGTTCTGGAGCTCTAAATAGAGTTGCAAACCGTTCGGCTCACTGATAGAACCGGAGAAGTCGCTCAGGGCATAATTGTCACCTACGATGACACGCGGGTTTTTGGTCTGACCACCGAGGATAACCTCTTGTGGCAACTGGATGGCACGGCGGTCATCGTTCCAAACCAAGGTCTTGGTCACAACCGGATAGCCGATCTCATGCGTAATCTCGATACCGTAACGCTTGATATCAAACCAACGCATACCGTCATGCAACGTCTCGATGCGGCGCAAATACAATACGCACCATACGTACGGCAGTTTGTCCTCGGAGATAACCCAGCTCGGGCACATGTCCGCGTTGTGCAGCTCCGGCGTACGCTGTACGTTTTTGTAGTTTTTGGGGAATGTGTTCTTGATACCCGACTCCGTCAGGGTCTTGGTAGCCAGATAACCTTTGCACCATACGTTCATGTCGGCAGTTGCACCCGACAGGTCGCCCTTCATGATCTTCGCTTCGGCACGGCAGAGCAGTGTCTCGCCCGTCGTGAACTCGCGGCGGATCGAGTGCGGTTTACCGATACCGGCTACTTTGTCCGTGTACTCTAAACGCTCATACAGTTTGCTGAAGAAACTACCGTAGTCGGCATCGATATGCCACTGACTGGCACCCGGGAAAGTTCCGCTCCATGCGAAGGTGCTGCCGCCGCTGTATCTTCCTACTGTGTACTCAAGCGGAGCGCGGTTGAAGGAGTAACGGCAATTGTCCAAATAACTGTACATGGCAAACGAGCCGGTAGTTTGAATCATCAGGTTGGACGGCGATACGGCATCCACCCATGCTAACAGTTCCGTCTCAATATTTCCGAGGCTCTTGCAGTTGGCGGCATCGAACATCAGAATCTGTGCCTCTGCAGCTGTCGTACCAAGCACCTTGTTGGCATATTCGATCACTTTGTCATAGTCGCGCTTGAACAAGTAGAAACGGGCTGCAAAAGCATATGCGGCTTTCACGTTGAAGTGGTATTTCGGTACGGTATAGTACTCGTCGCTGACAAGGGGAAGTGCCTCTTCCAAATCCTGCTCGATCAGACTATATACTTTTGCCACGTCGTCGCGCTCGTATTTCGGTTTCACTTCGGTCTCCGGCTCGGTCATGTAGTGTACACCCATGTCGTTTGCACTCAGCTCATCGTCTTTATATGCCTGTGCAAAGATATTCACCAGAATAAAGTGGTTGTACGCACGGCAGATCAATGCCTCGCCGCGCTCTGCATCCATATTCTCGCCCTTTGCCTCCAGTTTCCCGATAGCATCCAGTGCCTGGTTTGCTACGGCGATATTGCGGTAGAGGAGCTGCCATAGGTAATAGGGACTGTCCTGCGAGGAGAAAGCGGTTACGTCCTCCCATGCGAATATCTGGTTGTAGCCTTGGTTGAACGGCTGCTTGGTGTGAACCATATCTGCAGCGTCCGGAGTGTTGTTGTCGATGATATTGTCCGAACTGCACTCGCATAGCGGGCCGTAGTTAGGGGCGTTGTACGCATCGACAAGCAACAGACGCACTTTTTTCTTCGAGTCTATCTCGGTACGGTTATCCGGGTTCTTGTCCAGGAAATTACAACTGCTCAACCCCAGTACCGTAAGCAATAAAATATATAATGATTTTCTGTTCATAGCCTTATCTGTTTTAGAATCCGAGTCGGAAGGTTAATGTAAACTGGCGAGGAACAGGTGAACTGACACCGCCCGAATTGTAGAACTCAGGATCCTGACCGTTGAGTTTCTTGTCTGCATACAGCAGTGCGAGGTTCGTTCCGCTGAACTTAGCCGAGAACGACGATACCGCTTTCTGTCCCTCGAACCATTTCTTAGGGAAGGTGTACTCCAGCGAGATCTCCTTGAGGCGAATGAAATCACCCTTTGCTACGCGTTGGTCGCTGTTGTTGTAGGCAGAGTATGCGTAGTTCAGACCGTCGATAGTCTCGAACTGGCGCTTCGAAGCAATTACCGGGATATTGGTGCGTGCCTCATCGCCCGCAATCATCCAGCGGTTCTTCATCTCGCGCATGTTCGCGGAAAGGTCATTGTACTCGCTTGCGTATACGTTACACAAGTTGTTCAAACGAATCTTGTTACCGCCGCGGAAGGTCAGGAAGACGCCGATCTTGAAGTTGTTGAAGATCGTGAACTCATTACTGAAACCACCGTCGAAGGTCGGGTCAATCGTTCCTTCGTATTTGAGGTAATCAAGGGTTCCTGCTGCATCATCATTGTTTTCTTGGAAATTAATCTCGCCGTAGTTGGACGGATTATAAGTCTCGGTACACTCTTTATTGGAGTAGAACGTCGGCAGACCCTCTTCCGTCAGTCCGGCAAAGCGGATGGAGTAGAGCGAATAGAGAGGATCACCCTTGCGGCGTCCGTAGCCGTTGAGGAAATCCAGAACCTGATCATGCGAGTCCAGTTTGGTAATCTTGTTCGTGATATGGCTGAAGGCGATATTACTCGTCCAACGGAAGTTCTTAATATCCACGTTTACTGTGCTCAGCGCAATCTCGATACCCTGTGATTTCATTGTTGCATCGTTTGCGTATTTGGTGATCTGACCACCCACACCGGCTGTCTGAACCGGACCGATCAGGTCGTAGTTGTTACGCAGGAAGAAGTCAACATCCAGACCAATGCGGTCGCGTACGAAACCGAGGTGCGTACCGATATTGAACTCATGTTTCTTCTCGTAGGTCAACTCGGAGTTGGCGAGGTCCACCAGCTCGATTCCGGTCTCGGATACGCCCGAAAGCGGACGCCAGGGGTTGTAAGCCTGGAAGACAGCAAGCGAGTTGCTCACACTCTCCGGACCGCGGGTAGCGGTCAACGAGTAACTGAGTTTCAAGTTCGCAGCAGTCCACCACTCGCCAAAGGTCGGACGCCAGAATTTCTCAGCGTCTGCGTTCCATACACCGCTGACGTTCCAGGTCGGCAACCAGCGTGCCTTGCGTGAGTGACCTAATTTGTTCGATCCCTCGTAACGGATCGTTCCCGTTACCGAATAACGTGACTGATACGAATAGGTAGCTGTAGCGAAGAAGGCCAGGTTACGATCGTAGTATTTATCGTTCAGATAATACTGCGAACCTTCCTCTTTCAACTGCTTGAAGACCTTGTAGTCAAAGGACGGAATACCGCCGTTCTCATACTGGTAGCCCCAGCCGTCGAACTCGGTGTTCTGACGGTTGGTCGAGTTGCTCTCTACACCGGCGAACACATTGATAATATGATCCTCGCCTTCCGAACCGTCGTTGGCAAAACCGTGGTTGTACGAGATCGTACCACGCAGGTCAACCGCCAGCAGACGTTTGTGCTTGTCATTGAGAATACCGCCCTCCGGCAAGATGGTCTCTTTCTGCGCACCGGTCACATCCGGATCCAGATACAGGTACTCGTTCGCGTCACGGATCAGGTCGTTCTCCACATCACCTTCGTCCAGACCCAGACCGGCACGGTAAGCGCGGGCTTGGTTCGAGAAATCCTTGATGTTATGCTGTAACTCGTCGTGGTTGTAACGGATACTTGCCAGACCGCCGATTTCCAAACCCTTGATCGGTTTCCAGGTCACCTCGCCTTGGAACTTGATGTCCATACGCGTCACGTCGATATAGTTGTTTTTCAGCTCATCGAAGATGTTGAAGTCGCAGTAGCTGCGGCGATAACTCTCCTTCGGATCCAATGCACGCGAAGAGTTCATCGCATACGAGAACGGGTTGATATCGAAGTCACGGCTCACCGCACCGCTCACGGGGTCGGTGGACTGGCTGATGGAACCCGGGGCTTTCTGCTTGATATAACTGCCGCCGATGTTGAGGCTGAGCGTCAGGCTCTGTTTGCTGCCTTTCGGGAGCAGCTCGAAACTACCCTTCGCACTTCCCGTATAACGCTGTACGTCTGAGCGTTTGTACCAACCCGGATCGTACATCGCGGACAACGAAGCGTAGAAACGTGCACGCTCCGAACCCGTCGAGAACGACAGCGAGTGGTTCATCATCACGTTGTCGTTGAACAACTGCTTGAACCAGTTCGTGTTACGATACTCCGCCTCGCGCAGGTAGTTGTTCATCGCGTTCTGGTTGTTAGCCAGACCGTAGGTGTCCGTCGCAGGATCGTAGGTGTCGATCAACTTGAACATCTTGCCATATACGCCCGAGTTCTTCGCCGTATTCAGCGCCGAAGCCTCCAGCCATCCTTTCTGGCGCAACTCCTGATAGATAGCCATCTGCTCCTGCGAATTGCAGATGTTGTAGTCGCGGTATTGCGGCTTCATACGATAGGTGAACTCACCCGTGTAGTTGAGCTTGGTTTGACCCGCAACACCTTTCTTGGTCGTCACCACGATGACACCGGCCATAGCGCGCGCACCATAGATAGAGGTAGCCGAACCGTCCTTCAAGATCTGAATGGACTCGATATCATCGGGGTTCAAACCCGCAATCGCGTTAGAAACCAAGGTCTCGGCGTTACCGCTACTCAGATCGTCTGCACCCATGTTGGTCGTACTCTCCATGATCACACCGTCTACCACCCAGATCGGGTTGGAAGTACCGTAGATAGAGGTCGCACCACGGACACGGATCTTCGGCGCGGTACCGAATGTGCCACTCACGGTCTGAACCGTCACACCGGCTGCACGGCCGTCCAACGAACGGCTGATATCTGCCATTCCGTCCAACTTCGTGCTCTCCGCATCGATCTTCGTTGCTGCACCTGAGAACAAACGCTTGTCTTGCTTCTGCATACCCGTCACCACGACCTCCTGGATCTGCTGGCTTTCGGTCTCAAGCGTCACTTTCATGTTGGGCTTTGCCGGAACCGTCACGGTTCGATAGCCCAAATACGAGATGACCACATTCTTCTTACCTTCCGGTACGTTCAGCTCAAATTGGCCATCAAAGTCTGTCACGGTACCGATCGTCGTGCCCTCGACTACCACGTTGGCGCCGATAGCGCCTTCGCCGTTCTCGTCGAGCACCGTACCCGTTATCCGTGTTTGTGCCATCAACCCCACCGGGAGCAGGCACAGCCAGACTACTAATACGTAAAATTGCTTCATCCTATTTTTGTTTGTTATTTATATATATACATAAAGGTACTCGCCTGCGCGCACAGACGAAAAAGCGTGCAAAGGTACGACTTTTTTTTGATATGACCAAATTTTTAGGGGAAAAAGTGCAAAAAAATACGTTTTTGCATCAAATGTATGTCAGAATGTAACAATTTTCGTTACAAAATAGTTCATTTGCAACGTTTGTTAGGTCTTTGGCTGACGTTTGTGCAATTTTGGCAAAGGTCTCTTGCCAGTCCGGAGCACTTCCATGATACAGCATCGACTTCGCCATCGCCAATGCGCTGTTCTCCTGATTTTGTGCGCTGATGGCTAATTGACCCCGTAATTGTTCCAAAGCATGCTTCAATCCGCTCTCACTAAGGGGTGTGGTGCTAAGCTTAAGCAATTCATCTCGTACCAATCCTAGACTTTGCTCGTAGTCTTCAGGGTCGCAAGCCCAATAAACACACCAATAACCCGTATCGCTCAATGGTGTGTAGGTTGATTCAACGGTATAAACTAATCCTTTCGCTTCCCGCAGACTCAGATTCAGACGGCTGTTCAAACTGCCTCCGCCCAGGATGTTATTGAGCAAAAACATCGCCAACTGCTTCTCATGCCCCAAGGGATAGGCGCGTCCGCCTAACATGGCATGCACTTGGTGCGTGTGCCGTTTGAAGCTTCTTTCTCGTTCTGCGGGTGTAGTGACCTTGGCTTTGACTGTCGGTTGACCGTCGGTTGACTGTCGGTCGACTATGGTTCCATGAATGTTTGAGAGAGTGCCGAATTCTTTCTCCGCGAGGCGGAAAATTTTGTCGGGTTTGACGTTTCCCTGACAGAAAACGACCATACGGTCAGGGGTATAGTGCTGTGTCATCCAGTCGAGCGCATAGGAAGGCTTGGAAGAGATATGTTTGAGGGTCTTTTTGGTGCCCAAGATGGGTAATGCGAGGCTGGAGCCGGCGAAGACAAGGCTCTCGAAATCATCGTAAATCAGCTCGCTCGGCTGGTCATTGTAACTCTCGATCTCATCCAGGATCACCATCCATTCCTTGTCCGTCTCCTCTTTCTTGAAAGCCGGTTCGAGGATCATCTCTGCAATCAGATGCAGCGTCAACTGCACGTGTTCCGCCAAGATAGCGGCGTAGAAAGTAGTCTCTTCTTTGGTCGTGTAGGCATTGATCTCGCCGCCGATTCCTTCGATGGCATGGATGATCTGGCGCGCCGAATGATGCGCTGTACCTTTGAATACGCAATGTTCAATATAGTGCGCCATGCCGTTTATCTCCGGCTCCTCATCGCGCGTACCGGCGCCTACCATCACACCCACATACGCAATAGGAGACGGCGTCCATCGATGTACGATTTTGACGCCATTTGGCAAATTATGATAAAAAGTTTGCGAATTTTCTTGCATATTCCAAAAAAAAGCAGTAATTTTGCACGAAATTTAACTCACCCCCTCAATTGGGGACCCCGAAAATTTTAATTTTTGGGGAGAGCGGAGGCACAAGTCGTCCCGTCGATTTAGCGGAGCGGTATCGACATCACGACCTTGTTGCCGAACGCGAGCGGCATTGGCGGAATTGGTAGACGCGCCAGACTTAGGATCTGGTTCCGAGAGGAGTGAAAGTTCGAGTCTTTTATGCCGCACGTTCCTGCGCTTTGGCTTCTTGCCAGAGCGCTTCCATTTCATCCAGGCTCATGTCCTTCAGGTCCCGCCCCATCTCTTTCGCACGTTGCTCGATATGATTGAATCGGCGAATGAACTTCAGGTTCGTTTGCTCCAGCGCATTGTCCGGTTTGAGTTTGTAGAGCCTTGCCGCGTTGATCAAGGCAAACAGCACATCCCCGAGTTCCGCTTCGCTTGGGTCTTCCTCAAATTCCGCGATCTCCTCTTTCACTTTGGCCCACACGTCTTCGCGTTTCTCCCAATCAAATCCCACATTCGCCACCTTGTCCTGTATCCGGTAGGCCTTCACCAGACTCGGCAAACTATCCGGGATACCGCCCAAAACGGTCTTGTTGCCGCCTTTCTCTTTCAACTTCACCTGTTCCCACAACTTACTCACTTCTTCCGCGTTCTGTGCGGCCGCTTCGCCGTACACATGCGGGTGACGGAAAACCAACTTATCACATAAGCGGTTGCATACGTCCGCGATGTCAAATTCTCCGGTCTCGCTTCCCATCTTAGCGTAAAAAACCACATGCAGCAGCACGTCTCCGAGTTCCTTGCTGATCTCGTTCATGTCGTGCCGACTGATCGCGGTCGCCAATTCGTAGGTCTCCTCGATCGTGTTCTGGCGCAGGCTGTCGAACGTCTGCTTGCGGTCCCACGGGCATTTCTCCCGCAGGTCATCCATGATGTCGAGCAGGCGCTCAAACGCTTTCAGTTGCTCCTGTCTCCGGTTCATAGTTATGCACGGTCAAATGACCCTTATGGTCCAACTTAGCGTACGTGAATTGTTTGAAGCAGTCACCTAACAGGATCACACGACTGTCGCTCTCCAGCTGCAGATCGAGTTCGATATGCCGGTGACCGAAGATGTAATAGTCGCGGTGATTCCCCTGTTTCTCCTGCTCTTTGGCGAAGAGCACCAACTCCTCCTTGTCTTCGCCCTTGTACGGACAAGGATTAGCCAACTCCTTGAACCGACTTTTCTTGGCCCAACTATATCCGATCTTATTGCCGATTGCAGGCGGCAGGCAACGGAAGAAGAATTGGGCGACAGGATTGTTGAACAGCCGTTTGAGCGAGATATAATGCTTGATCTGACGGCGAACAGCCAGCGGGTACTGCGATTCCCAATTGCTCGGCAGGATGCCGTCTCCGTGCGCCAGATACAGGGTCTTGCCGTATCGGGTGATGGTGCAGGGTTCATAATCCACTTCGGCGCCCGTCAACTTATGCAGTCCGCCGAAAGTCCACAGGTCGTGATTCCCTGTGAAAAAATGGAGGCGAATGCCTTGCTTGCGCAGTTTACGCAATTCCTTGCAGAAGGGGTGGAACTGCTGTTTTTTCTTGTCATGTACGAAATACTCCATCCAGAAATCGAACATGTCCCCCATCATATAGATCGATACGGCATCCTTGCTCATCATCTCAAGCATGTCGATCACTTTCTTTTGGTGCGCCCAACTTCTCTCGATAGCCAGACTGCCTAAATGTGCGTCACTTAAAAAATAGATCATAAGAATCCTAATTCCAATTTTGCTTCTTCCGACATCATGTCTTTCGTCCATTCGGGTTCAAACACGATTTCTACATTCACATCTTTGATTCCTTCCACGCTGCCCACTTTCTGCCGGATATCTTCCACGATGAAGTCGCCTGCCGGACACGAAGGCGCAGTCAGCGTCATCGTGATGGCACACACTCCATCCTCTTTCAATTCAATGCCGTATATCAACCCCAAGTCGTAAACGTTGACCGGAATCTCGGGGTCAAACACCGTCTTGAGCATCTTTAATATCGCTTCTTCTTTTTCCAAAAACTCGTTCATTTATTTTCTTCGCCGCAAAAACGGCGACAAAGTTACAACAATTTTCTGACATATGCAAATTTTCGTCAATAATTCGAAAAAAAAACGCTTTTATTTGTGTATATCATTTTTTTTTCGTACCTTTGCAGCCGCAAAGGTTTTTTAGTAAGCATATGTCAAAGACAAGACAACAGCTCATTGATGAGCTCAAAGCCCTGCTGGAGCAGGAGGACACTACAGGTATCAAGGAACAGGTGGATGCGCTCAAATCGCAGTTCTACAGTATTGAATCGGAAGAGCCGGAGGACGAATTCAAGGAGTTACTCGCCCAATATAAAGCCAAGCGCGCGGCAGTAGCCGAGGCGCAGAATAAGGAGCTGGAGGCTAATCTGGCTTGCAAGCGTGCCATCATCGAGCAGATGAAGACGATGGCGGAGGGAGAGACCGAAGGTGTGATGGCCAATTTGCAACACATGCGTGAGTTGCAGGCGGAATGGAAGACCATCGGTGAGGTGCCTGCGCCCAACGTGCAGGAGATCCGCAAGGCCTACCAGCGTTATCAGGAGCAGTTCTATGACCTGGTGAAGATCAATATCGAGTTACGCGATCTTGATTTCAAGAAGAACCTGGAGATGAAGACCATGCTCTGCGAGGCTGCTGAGAAATTGCAGAATATGCCGAGCATCGTTGAGGCCAGCCGTGCGCTGCAGCGTCTGCATGACGAATGGGCGGAGATTGGTCCTGTGGCTCGCGAGTTGCGCGAAGACCTTTGGAATCGCTTCAAAGAAGCGTCCACCATTATCAATAAGAAGCATCAGGCGTATTTTGATGAGCTCCATGCCAAAGAGCAGGAGAACCTGGAGGCCAAACGTGCCATCATTGAGCAGCTCAAAGCGATCAATGAACCTATCGTCAACGGTCAGCCGATGAAGAGCAAGGACTTTGACGAGGCCACGACAAAGGTTCAAGAATTGCAGAATGCATGGCGTAAGATCGGTTTTGCACCGAAGAAATTCAACCAGTCCATCTACGATGAGTACCGCGCGGAGTGCGATCGTTTCTTCAGCGAGAAGAAAGAGTTCTACGCAGAGCTTCGCGAGCGTCGCAAAGAGTACGAGCAGCGCCATAAGGAATACCTCGAGCGCCAGAAAGCACGCGAAGAGCGGGCGAAAGAGCGCGAAGAGCGCCACAAAGAGTTTGTGGCCAAAGGCGGCGATACGCTCCGTCGCATGCACGAGCGGCTCAAACAGGATATCCTGACAGCAGAGAATAACATCCTCTTCTTCACGGCCAAGTCCAAAGGGGCCGACAAACTTGTAGCAGGCATGCAGAAGAAGATCGAGGAACTCAAAAAACAACTCGCCGACATCGAGGCGAAGATGGAAGAATGACACTCATTGATTATAAAGGTGTAGAAGTTCGTCAGGCGGAGCAGATCGTGCTGCATGACGTCAACCTGCATGTGGAGAACGGCGAGATGATCTACCTGCTCGGTAAGGTGGGTAGCGGTAAATCGAGTCTGATGAAGACCATCTACGGTGCGCTGCCCGTCACCGCGGGACAGGCCATCGTGCTGGAGAACGATATGACCCGGATACGCCGTCGGCAGTTGCCTTACCTCCGTCGCCGGCTCGGCATCATCTTCCAGGATTATAAGCTGCTCACCGACCGCTCGGTGGAAGAGAACCTGCTCTTCGTGCTCCGTGCCACAGGATGGAAGGACAAGCGTCTGATGGCCGGGCATGTCAAAGAGGTGCTTGGACAGGTGGGCATGGAGAATAAGGCGTATAAGAAACCCTACGAACTATCCGGAGGAGAACAGCAGCGTGTGGTTATTGCTCGTGCGCTGCTTAACTATCCCGAGATCATCCTGGCGGATGAGCCTACGGGGAACCTCGATGCCGAGACCGGACAAGAGATCATGGAATTGCTCTATTCCATCTCCCGGGCAGGCATCACGGTCCTGATGTCCACGCATAACAGGTTATGGCCGGAGCTCTTCCCGGGTAAGAAATGGGTTTTTGCAGATGGAGAGATCAAAGATGGCGATTAACGATACACAAGACGAGATTATCGAGGAGTTCGAGGCCTTCGAGGACTGGCTCGACCGCTACCAGCTCATCATCGACTACGGCAGGGATCTGAAGCCCATGCCCGACAGCGATAAGACGGATAAGAACCTGATCGACGGCTGCCAGTCCAAGGTATGGTTCACCGCCCGCATGGAGAACGGAAATTTGTTCTTCACCGGTGATTCGGATGCGATCTTGGTCAAAGGCATCGTGGCATTATTGCTCAGCGTGCTGAGCGGACATACGCCCGAAGAGATACTCAAAGCCGATCTCTACTTCATAGACGCAATCGGCCTGCGCGAACACTTAAGTCCGACGCGATCGAATGGGGTAGTAGCGATGCTAAAGCAATTGAAACTATACGCGCTCGCGTATCAGTCGAAATAATTCCTCTGCGATCCGCTCATCCGAGTCCTCATCGCAGATTTCTACATCCAGAATATGATGCGCCTGACTGTAGAAGGGTTCACGCGCTTGCAATTGAGGAGCTATGAAATCAAGTAGCTCCTTTTCTGTGCGACCTTGCAAAACCGGTCGCTCACTCAGATCCGTCAGACTCAAGCGCTTGGCCAGATGCTCGGGCTTCCAACGGATATAGATACTTGTGCCTAACTCGTTGAGACACTCCATGTTGTCTTCCCAACACGGATAACCCCCTCCTGTGGCATAGATAATATGTTCAAAGGGGATCTGATCGGCCAAGTCTTCGACCACATATTTCTCTTTCTTGCGAAAAGCTTCCAGGCCGAAGGTGCGGATATAGTCCGCGGTCGTATAGCCGTGAATCTGCTCGAAGGCATCATCCAGGTCCACGAACCGCCAGCCGAGTTTATCGGCTAACAAACGACCGGCAGTCGTCTTACCGGCTCCCATGTATCCTACAAGGTAGATTGGTAGTTCCATGTGTCATTATCGGTCCAGATGATGCGACCGTTCTCGATATGTGCGAGCGGAAAAATAGAACGGAAAGGCGGTTGGATTGTGCCGATCTCTTGCCACTCCTTATTATATATACGCGCGCAGGAAGAGCATTGCGGCGCGCAGGCGGTGAAAACCACCAGGATCGAATCGCCCTTATACACCTCCAGTGTCGTGCTGTCGGTCAGCGCGATCTTCTCATAGACACTGTCTTGCTCCATCACCTGCGGATGTCCGCCGATCTGAAACAACTCAGCGATCAGTGCCAACGATATCGATAAGAGCCACGGCATAGGCTGCAATTCCTTCTTCGCGTCCGACAAATCCGAGATGCTCGGTCGTCGTCGCTTTGATACTTACTTGGTTAGGCTTCACGCCCATCACTTCCGCCAAACAGGCCTGCATGGCGTCGATATGCGGATTCAGTTTGGGTGCTTGCGCGCAGATGGTAAGGTCGCAGTTGCCCAATTCATACCCTGCCTCGCGGAGCATGCCCATCACACGGCGTAGCAGGATCTTCGAGTCGATCCCTTCGTACTCGTTCCCCTTCGTATCCGGGAAATGATAACCGATATCCCGCATGGCAGCTGCGCCGAGCAGCGCGTCACACAGGGCATGGATCACCACATCCGCATCCGAATGACCGAGCAAACCCCGTTCATACGGCACCTCAATTCCCCCTAACCACAACTTGCGGTTAGGGGCGAACTGATGTACATCATATCCGAATCCTATTCGGAGCATTACTTCTTGTTATTAACAAGATCTTTGATACCGTAGAGGTCGAAACCGAGCGTGAAACGCATGGTCTGATCCAGCGGGTTCGATGCAGCGATACCTACGCAGTAGGATACATCCAGCGTCACGATGGACAGGTGGAATCCGGCACCGAAAGTAACGTAGTTACGGTTACCCTTGTAGTAGTTCTCGTAGCTGTAACCCATACGGGCAAAGAACTGCTTGTTGTAGCTGTACTCAAGACCGGCACCCCAACGAACCTCGTTGAACTCCTCTTTCGCACCGCCCGGGGCATCGTTGAAGGACTGGAACCAACCCTTCGGCGAGCTGATCTTCGAGTAGATCTCTTGATCGTATTTGCCCGGCACCTTACTTTCTTCGGGGGCATACTTGGAGAAACGGCTCGGCACGAGCAGTTTGTTGGCCTCGAGGTTGAAGGTGAGGAAGTTATACTTGTCGCACGGTAACTCAAATCCTGCACCGATATTCATCGATGCCGGGATGAAGTTACTCGTCACCTCATCATAAGTCATCTTACCACCTAAGTTCTTCAAGGTGAAACCTAAGCTCAGGTGACTCGTTCCCATCGGTAACTCAAACGGCTGACGGTAGTAAACGCCGATGTCGGCAGCCATCGTCCATGCAGCATGCATGCTTTGGTTATCCAGCGAAACACCGTTGTTCAAATCCGAATAGAGGAACCGAACAGCCACGCTCATCGATACGTACTCGTGCAACTTACGGAAGTAACTCAGGTCCAGGGCCCACTCGTTCGGACGAACGGTACCGAACTCCTGGTTATCAGCTGTCATCAGCGTCACGTCACCCATCGAGAAATAGGTGAACGAAGCACCGATACCGCCTCCGAGGTCACCGAAGTTATAAAAACCGGCCAGATAAGCAAGGTCGATATCGCCTACCAACTTACGCAACCACGGTGTGTAGTTAGCGGTGATACCACCCTTGGTGTACATAAATGCGTACTTGGCAGGGTTCCAGAACTGCGAGTTAAAATCCGCCTCCGTCGCTACACCAATATCACCCATACCGGCAGCACGGGCATCCGGAGCGATAGAGAGAGACGGCATAGCCGTGATCAGCGGGTTCATTGTGTCATCAGCCGTTGACTGCGCCTTTACCGATGCAGCGCAGAGCACAACTGCGAGAGAAATAATTAGTTTTTTCATTGTTGTTATTGTTATAAATTTTCAATTTTCAATTTTCAATCTTTAAATCTTAATCAGCGATATGTTTCATAGGCTATTTAGTTACGATGATTCGTCCGGGGGACGTACTATACCCGCTGGTAGCGGATTTGATTTTCACATTATATACATAGATACCCGGCGTCAGACCTATCTGTCCGATAGGAATGATGACGCGGTCGGGGTTATTCTGCGTGTGATGCCAGAGCATTTGTCCGGACGGGCTGTATAGGTATATCTCCGTGGTCAGCAGTTCATCCGGCTGGTCATACTGTACCAGCATGTTCACCTGACCGGCCGCCATGACGGGGTTCGGGTAGGTGGTCACGGAGCATATCGACGGATCCAGTCCGGCCTGCACCACGAAGTTCAGCGTCTGGGTCGTGCTGTTGTTGAGCAGATCCCAAGCGCGGAATGAGAGCGAGTGAGGTCCGTTCGGCAATGCCTGCATCAGATAGGACACCTGTCCGCTCTGGTAACTGTTATCCGCCGCGGTGAAGTACTCGTTGAGCGTATACGTCTGCTTGGAGTCGTCGTCCACAACGAGCAGCAGATCATGTCCGATACCGGCTCCGGCTGTGTTTATTCCGCTCGAGTCCGACAGTTCGGCAAAGAACCGCGGGGTCTCGTACGTCTTGTCGCCGTTCTGGAATGCCGGCGTATTCAGATAGATACGCATGTCCGGGCCCGTGGTGTCGGTTAGCAGGTAGTTGCCCGAACCGCCGATGATGAACTCTTCAAAGTGCCCCACTGCCTCGGTCGTCTCCAGGCTGTCCGACGTGCGGGCATAGTAAACGATACGTCCGTTGCCGTAGTTATAGCGGATATCCTTAGGCACCATGAAGGTGTAGTTGAATAGTCCGTCCTTCACTTCCGTCTTGCCGCTGAAGAGCGTATTGGGGTAGTCGTTATAGTACACCACCTCCGGATCGCCGCCCACATTATCGTTGTCGCGAGTCGGGATCGACTGCATCTTGTCATATACCGTCACATCCACCGTGCCGTTGAAATCGCTCACCGTCTGATCATCCTCATCCACGATACGTCCTTCCACATGCTGTACACTCAGCGCATGGAGGGTGTCAATGGCCGTGGAGGTGCTCACGAAATAGTCGGTGGGGTAGTTCAAGCGTATCGCCGGATCACCCAGCAGTACATACGGTAGTTTGTTCATGTCGCTGCCCAGCTGGTTCTTACCCTTCGCGATCGCCTCTCCCAAGGTCGCCTCATAGCGGACACCTTCATGGCGGAAGAGCTCATCGCATATCGCGCGGTTCAAGTTATTGTTCTGCGATGCGAACACGGTGCGGGTAGCGGACAGGATACCGATCGAGCCGCCGTCCGGATTCAGCACCGAAGACTCGGCTGCACTGCGCTTACCGCCGTCACAATGGGCGAAACTGCAGGTGGCAAAGAGCCAGAAACCCAAGTTCGCATTATGCATCGACTCGATATCCTTGCTGTTCAGAATCGACTCATTGGTGATGGCGCTGTTGCTGCCGTGCCCCGAGTAGTCGAAGAACAGCAGACCGTTCTTGAGCAGGTTCTGTACGCGGTTCTTGGCCAGCGGATAACTCTCTCCCGAAGCGTTCACCTCTTGCGGGTAGGCGTCCAGGAAGATCTTATGCACCACGAAATCGGGGTTATTCACCCGGATACGCTCCGCACTGATCTCCGAAGTCTTGGTATGGGTGCCGTTCTCGCCGTCATCAGCCAGATACACGATCTGGTTCTTCCATTTGCCGGCGTTCTCGTTGCGCATGTACCGGATGATCTTATCCACCATCTCTTGCGCCTCGGCTACGTTATTGACCGGCAGACGGCCTACACCGATATCCAACTTACCCTGCGTGTCCGAAGCCCCCTCATTATCATCGAGCCATCCGAAATAGTCATCGGTCGCATAGGCCTTCACTTCGTCGAGCGAGTTCTTCGCTTCGTAGGTCAGCAGCAGGTTGGTACCCGAACCGATCAGTAGTTTCCTGTTGTCAAACGAACCGTGACCCATCAGTAATAACCACCGCGGTTTGGCATTTCCGTTGCCGTCCGCGCGGTCGTAGAGCATCTTCATGATCCAGCGGTAAGCGGTTGCATCAGGCGTACCAGATGAGAACTCGTTATACACCTGCTGATCGGTCACCACCGCCCAGGTGATGGCTTGCTTGAGCTCATGCGCCTGCGCCAATCGGGTAGAAACGGCTTCGTATCCTTCCGGACAGATGATCACGTAGTCGATATTGCGCAGTCCGTGCAGGTCCTGGTTATTCACGTTCCCTACCACTTGCGCGCTCACCCACTTGTTACCTTGCGTGTTCACCGCTACGTACTCCCGGATGCCGTTTGCTTGCGAGCCTGTCCAGCTCAGTGTCGACCCCGTCAGGGTAGTCGGTACTTGCTCAATGGCGTCCAGGCGGGTGACGTCCCATACCTGCACATCCTCGGTCGCATCGCTCAGGCTGAATTGTACCGGCGTGCTGCTCTTGTAGTTCTGCGTGGTGCGCACCGGCATATAGGCGCTTGTCATACGCAACTCACTCGGGGTGGTGATCTCGATATAGTTCAGCCATCCTAACGCACTGCTCAATGATGCCTGATAGCTCAGTTGTACGCGCTGAGAGCCGCTTGTGGCTTGCGCCGTAGTGTTGATCGTTCCCGGGCATCCGAAGGTATAGATATCCTTGCTCGCGGCCAGTGAGGTACTGCCACTTGTGCCGTTCAGGTCACTGCGGAAGATCGTGCTCACATCCGCTTTGGCGGCCAGATCAATCACCGCCTTTACCGTCCCGCCCTCTACGGCCGTAGGGGTGGAGAAGGTGAACGAACGGGTCTGACCCTTGCTGAACTGCTCGCCATAGAACTCGCGTCCGCCGCCTAAGATACCTCCGCGGTCCAGCAGATTAAGCGAGTCTTTCTCATGTACCTGATAGTTCGGATAGCTCGTCACTACCGTGGGCGAACCGCTCACGACCTCTGCCATCGGAAGCGGCATCAGTTCGCCGGCATCGTCCGAAAGCAGGTAGTATCCGTAGTCGGAGTAGGTGTTGCGGGTATGTACGAACTGTGCGTTGTCGCTGTCGTAGGTCCAACTGATCGGACCCTGCACGTAGAAGAGCACAAAGTTATCGCCTACATACACCGGCACCTGCGGCAGGTCATCGATCTTGTCTTTCTGAAAATCCTGCTCCAGCATTGCTCCGCCGTATCCGAACACACGCAACTGCTGCGGGTTGAGGCCTGCATTACGCAATTGACTGAAGCTCATCTTGCAAACACCCGTTTCACTCACGCGGATCTTCACCCACTTGCCGCTCGCTAACACAGAATGTTCGGCGTAACTGTGCTTGCCCGCCATCAGCGCGATGCTGATGAGCATCAGACATACTATCGATAGGATTCGTTTCATTTAATCTTGCAATATAATTTCTCTTCGCCGTCTATTGTGACGGATATTTCTTCTTCTTTTTGTACCGGTCTCGGTGCTGCCTTGTGTTGGATATAGATCAAATCGCCTTGCCGGATCGTCATCACTTTACTCGCCTCCGCAATCGCCTCTTCAGGAGAAATAATCAATTCATCATTGAGCAACGTAGTTGCGCTCATTTCATCATTGTTAATCCATTCTCCAATCGCCAGCGAATAGTCAAATGCAATCGCTTGGGTCCAAGGCATCCCGGCGGCTTTGGCTTCCTGCAGGCGGTCCATGGCTACAAAATCTGCGCCTGGCGCTACCGCATCGTAGTAGCGGTTTGCGAACTTAGGAGCGATCTCTTTGCCCAATCGGCTTACCCGCAGAATCATGCATTCGGTCACTGCCAAGGCATTCGTCCATTCGGGCATGAATAGCGGTTTACGACCGTTCAGCAGGCAGGAGTCGCCTTTGAGCACCATTTCCCATTCGCCTTTCGCCTCTCGCCCTTCGCCATTACGATATATAAAACCGATGATCTTCATTTTGTCCAACAAAAAAGCGCGCAAAGTTACAACTTTTTTTGCATATTTGCAAATAAAACTGCAAAAAGGTAACTTTTTCTTAAAAAATGCTATTTCGCCCTTACAAAAAGCTGTACCGGTGTTCCTTCAAAATCCCACCATTCGCGCAACTTGTTCTCCAGGAAGCGGCGATACGGTTCTTTCACATACTGCGGAAGGTTCGCGAAGAAGACAAAAGTCGGAATCTGCGTGTTCGGCAGCTGCGTGCAGTACTTGATTTTGATATACTTGCCTTTCCATGCAGGGGGCGGATAGTTCTCGATCAGCGGCAGGAACTTGTCATTCAGCTGCGCGGTCGGCACTTTCTTGTTCTTGTTCTCATATACATGCAGGGCGGTCTCCACCACCTTGAAGATACGCTGTTTGGTCAGCGCCGAAGTGAAGATGATCGGGAAGTCCGTGAAGGGCGCGATGCGTTCGCGGATAGCCGCTTCATAGGCCTTGATATCCGCGTTGGTCTTGCTCTCCACCAGGTCCCATTTATTGATACAAACGACCAGTCCCTTCTTGTTCTTCTGGATCAACGAATAAATATTGAGGTCCTGCGCCTCGATACCGCGCGTCGCGTCGATCATCAGGATACATACGTCGCTGTTCTCGATGGCACGGATACTGCGCACTACCGAGTAGTACTCCAGGTCTTCCGTCACTTTGGCTTTCTTGCGGATACCGGCTGTATCGACCAAATAAAAATCCTTGCCGAACTTATTGTACCGTGTATAGATCGAGTCGCGTGTCGTACCCGGGATGTCGGTCACGATCGTGCGCTCCTCGCCGATGAACGCATTCAGGATACTCGACTTACCCGCATTCGGACGACCTACGATCGCAAAACGCGGCAGCTCTTCCAGCTCCTCGTCGCTGTCATCTTCCTTACGAAAACGGCTTACTACCTCATCCAGCAGATCCCCCGTTCCCAGACCGTTCTCGGCCGAGAGGATGAACGGTTCGCCTAAACCCAGTTTGTAGAACTCCGCCGCACCGTATTGGTTCTCGAAGGTATCCACCTTGTTCACGCAGAGGATCGTCGGTTTCTTGGCCTGACGCAATAGATGCGCTACCTCGGTGTCGAACTGCGTCACACCTTCGTTCACGTCCACCACCAGCAGCACCACGTCCGATTCGCGGATCGCCAGGTCCACCTGACGGTTGATCTCGCTCTCGAAGGTATCGTCCGAATTGACAACCCATCCTCCGGTGTCGATCACGCTGAACTCGCGTCCGCACCATTCGGCTTTGCCGTACTGCCGGTCACGCGTCGTTCCCGCCGTGTTATTCACTATCGCCCGACGCGTACCCGTCAAGCGGTTAAAAAGTGTGGATTTGCCTACATTAGGCCTTCCTACTATAGCCACAATGTTTGCCATTACAGTCTCCTTTCTCACAGTCGTTACATTGACCGTGACATTTGCCGCATCCGTGCGGGTTTCTGATTGCTTTGAGTTCCCCTTCCGTCACATCGCGTATCTCGAGGATCTTGCCCGTGAAATGCAGGTCCTCGCCGGCATAGGGGTGGTTGAGGTCGATGGTCACCTGGTCGTCCGTGATTTCGCATACCTGCGCCTTCACGATCTGTCCGTCCACCGTGTTCATCGGCACGATCGCACCGACATACACGCGCTCTTCGTCGAACTCACCGTCGCCGTTGAAAAACATTTTCTTCGGCAGGTCCATCAAGCCTTCCTGGATATATTCGCCGTAGGCGTCGGCGGCTTTGAGTACGAAGTCAAACGAGTCGCCTTCGCCCTTGCCTGCCATCTGCGCTTCAAACGCAGGCAGCATCATTCTTTCACCTTGGCACCATACCAGCGGAGTCTCCTCCGTTGCCTGTTCCATTAATTCTTCTTTTCCGTCTTCGCCATTGATATACAAGGCGTACGTTGCTTTTACTACTTTTTGATCTTTTACCACCATGTTACATTACTATTTGATGATGAATATCCGTTTTTGTCATATTTGAGATCCGCCAGGATCGATGCGTTCACACCGATGTGGAAGGTATAACTGCGGAAGGGGCCGATCGGGTTGAAACTGGCCGTCATACTCCAGCAGTGCAGATCCCGGCTCACGTTGAAATTGCAGCTGGTCACCCGCTTGTAGTCGAAGTCGTAACTCATGGATGCACTCACTTTCCATCCTTGTCCCAAACCCAGACTGCCGCTCAGGCTCAGGTTATTGGTCAGCTCCATGTTGTAGTACATCTTCTTGTAGTTGAATTTTCCACCCGAGGCGTACGCCAGCGAGTAGTTGATCGTCAGACTCCAGGGGAACTCGGTCTTTACGTACCCCTCATCTACCTCTTCCGTCGCATGCTTGCCATGCATCTTGGCATTGCTCACCGTGCCGTCCTCGTTCGGCGTGACGGGGTCCATATTGATCTCGTCCTCCTCTTCATCCTCCTTATGCCGCGCCTTGATGCCGCTGATCTTCTCTCTCCATTTCTTGAAAGTCTGATTGGTCAGCGTATAATTGAAGCTCCATCGTACACCGCTCCAGTGGGGAAAACGGCCGTGGTGCCAGTACTGCTTGTTGGTGCGGATCGGCGTCTTGCCGTCCGACATCAATTCGTACATATACGGGTCCAGCGCCGTAGAGAGGTTCACGCTGTAGTTATTGAGGATCGGGAATTTCAACCGCAGGTTCACCTGGAAGAGGCTCCAGTTCATACTGTCGGCCGCGAAGTTATACCCGCCGTCCACGCTGAACTTATCGATGATGCTGTATACCTTGTACGGCTCTTTGCCCGTCGTGTCGTTGCGGTTCTCCACCTTCACCTCCAGGTTCTGCTCCAGTCCGAAGCTCATCGTCGCCGAGGTTCCGCGCATCGCATTGCCGTACATGCCGTTCGGGAAGCGCGAGTACACCTGTGTCTTGCCGTTGCCGTCCGTGTAGCGCCCGTAGTAGCCCCATACCCGCTTCGAGAAATCCGGGTGGTAACTCATGCTGACATGCGGTTTGAGCACATGCCGGAATTTCTCCACGCGACTCTTGGGGAATAAGCGCTTCAAGGGGGTGAAGAAACCGTATATCGTCGTGCTCATACTCAGACTCGTGCTGAAGTCAAACACATTGTAGAATCCCGTCGTCGTATCCATCTGCAGTTGGTTCTCCGCCGCGTTCCATGTGCGGTCCACGCGCTGGAAATACATGCGGTCTTGCAGCGTGAAGCTCGGCGTCACGTTCAGGTATTTGAAGAGCATGAAGCTCGCATTGATCGGCAGGCGGTGATTCATACCCGTTTGCCAGTCCTTGAGGAAGTTCGAATGCCCGATATAGTACTCTTTCATGCTGTTGGCGGCGATGCGGCCTTCCATCGAGTAGCTCATCTTGATCTTCTCGTACCATTTGTCCTTACCCGTCCGGATCAGACCTTTCTTCTTCAGCGCGGCGATGCGGGCTTCCTTGAAGGGATACACACTGCTCATGTTCACCGTCAGCTGCGGCGCGGTCAGCGAGATGGTCGAGTCCTTCGTGCGTTGCGTCACACTGGCCGTCATACTCAGACTCCACGGGCTTTCCGGAAAACGCTGTGTGTAGTTGATCGTACTGCTCTTCGTGTTTTCCGAGTAGCTGGCGGAGTTGTAGTAGTTGTTGATGTTACTCCGGCTGTATCCGCTCGTGGAGAAGTTTACGCTCGCCGAGAAGGTGCTGTAGGGGTTGAACTTCGCATCTTGACTGTGCGTCCATTGGATCTGGAAGTTCCGGCTCGAGGCATAGTCCGGCATACCCCGTTCGCTCGTCACATCGTCGCGGTAACTGATGTTCAAGTTGCCCGAGAACCGGTACCGCCATATATAATGCGACTGCGCCCGGATCGCCCAGGTTCCCTTCGTATAGACATCGCTGGTCAGCTCCAGATCGATATAGTCGCAGAGCGCGAAGTAATAACCCAGGTTCTGCAGGTACAAACCGCGCTGGTAGTCATCACCGAAAGTCGGCATGATCAATCCGCTCGAGTAGGTGTCCGTGAAGGGGAAGAACCCGAACGGGATGGCCAAGGGTAAGGGCACTTCGCCTACTACCATATATGCCGGACCCGTCGCGATATAATGCTTCGGTTTCACTTTCGCCTTCGTCATCTTCAGGTAGAAATGCGGATGCTCATGGTCATCGCAGGTCGTGTACTGACCGCCCGCCATCATCATCTCGTCGCCGCCCGTCTTCTTCGTCTTGTCCGCGATCACGTATCCTTCGCCCTGCTGGGTCACCACATGCCGGATGTAGCCCTTCTGCGTCTTGATGTTATAGGTGATTTCGTTCGTCTCGTATTGGTCCTGCTGGTCTTTGAAAACCGGCCGTCCCACCCATTCGTACTCCGTGCTGTCCCATACACCCTGCGCGTAGATCAGACTGCTGTCGATATTCATACGGATGTATTCGCTGGTCAACTCCATACTTTCGTACTTCAGTTCACCCTTGCCGTGCAAGTACGCGTTGCCGTTCTGCGTCATGATCATCGAGTCATGCGACTGATAGTATACCGGCGCCGTCAGCTCACTCTTCACACCCTCCTCCGCCCGAACTGCCATAAAGCAGCACAGGAACAGCATCGTCATATGTATGATCACACGTACGCGCACAATACGCCAAAATAAATTCGGGCGCAAAGGTACAAAAAAAATCTAATATATGCAAATTTATTTGTGTATTTGCAAAAAAATGTGTATCTTTGCAGCCGTTTTTGGGATTTATGATGGAAAAGAAGGTAGTTATATTGGCTATTGAGTCGAGTTGCGACGATACATCGTCGGCGGTGATCGTCGATGGTATTTTGCGCAGTAATGTGATCGCGAGTCAGAAGGTGCACGAGGAGTTCGGCGGTGTCGTGCCGGAGCTTGCCAGCCGTGCGCACCAGCTCAACATCCTGCCCGTCGTCGATACGGCGCTCAAGCGCGCGGGAGTGACCAAAGAAGAACTCTCTGCGATCGCTTTCACCCGCGGTCCGGGCCTGCTCGGCTCCTTGCTCGTCGGCACCTCTTTTGCCAAGGGCCTCGCCCTCTCGCTCAATATCCCCCTCATCGATGTGAACCACCTGCAGGGCCACGTCTTGGCGCATTTTGTAGAAGACGGTACGGGCCTTCAGCATCCCACATTCCCTTTCCTCTGCCTGCTTGTTTCCGGAGGAAACTCGCAGATCGTGCTCGTCAAGGCCTATAACGACATGCAGATCCTCGGACAGACCATCGATGATGCAGCCGGTGAAGCCTTCGATAAATGTGCCAAAGTGCTGGGCTTGCCGTACCCCGGAGGACCCTGGATCGACAAGCTCGCCAAGTTAGGCGACGCGACCAAGTATCCCTTTGCCAAGCCCAATATCGCCGGCTATGACTACTCCTTCTCGGGCCTCAAGACCTCCTTCCTCTATACCTTGCGCGATATGCTCAAGGCGCATGGCGTGGAGACCATCGATGCTTTGGCAGAACGCGTCCCCAACCTGCGGGAAGATTTCTGCGCATCCCTCCAATCAACGGTCGTTGATATCCTGATGCGCAAACTCAAAAAAGCCGCCAACGACCTCGGTATCAAGCAGGTAGCGGTGGCCGGCGGTGTGAGCGCCAACAGTGCCTTGCGCCAGGCTTTCCTGGACTACGGCAAGAAGTATCACTGGGATGTCTTCATCCCGCCTTTCTCGTTCACCACGGACAATGCGGCCATGGTCTGCCAGGCGGGTTATTTCAAGTACTTAGACAATGATTTTTGTGCCATCGATGAAGTGCCCTTCGCTAAAACAACTATCTGAGCTCCTTGCACCGTATAAAGATACAATTATCTTTATCATCACGCTTTTCGTGGCGAACTATTTCTGGAAATTCACCGTCTTTGGCGATGAAGCCGGGGAGATGGTCACCTGGTTCGGACTCGATATCACAGCGCCCTTCGCCTTCCTAAGCGATCATATCCTGCGCATGGTCTATTGGCTCGTGTCGCTCGTGCGGGACACGGTGCATGCGGCCGGAGACACACTCTATTTTGATTCCGGATCCAAAACACGTATCGTATGGGGGTGTACGGGCCTGAAGCAGGCCTTCATCTGGTTCTGGTTGATCTTCACCGTCCGCGGCGCATGGGGCCACAAACTCTGGTATATCCCTCTGGGATGGTTGGTTTGCTATGCGTTTAATATTCTCCGCATCGCCGCAATCGCTCTCCTGATCGAGCACCATCCCGATTGGTTCTACATCATCCACGAATGGATCTTCAAGTACCTCTTCTACCTTATCCTATTCGGTCTTTGGGTCCTCTTTGTTGAAAAGATAAGACCGCTTTCTTCAGCGCGCTGACGATCTTCCAGGTTCGGCTGGCTTGTGTGGTATCGCCCGTGAGCAGATCAGGGGTCGTGTTACCCGTCTCCTGTTCCGGATAAACGAGCAGGTAACTATGCGTCTTGAAGAATCGCTCCAGCATATCCGGTACCTGCTCGAAGAGCGGGTTGAAGGACGGCGTACTCGGACGCGCATTGATCATCACGATCATATCGTCCTGCTTCATCTGCTTGGCGATCATCAGTACATCTTCCCAGTTCTCCATCTCGCGGTACGACGCACGCAGGTACTTGCCCTTGCGGCGACAGAAGGTCTGCAGTACGCGCTGCGTATCTTCGTTGGTGAAGAAAACCACCTTCGCGCCTATCTGACTGCTCAGACGGCGGATCAAACCGAAACAGGTGATGAAATCATGCTCTTTCTCTGCGTATCTTGGAACCGCTACCAGCAGGCGGTTGATCGTATTAATAGGCTGAGTAGGGTGATAGACGATAGCCGCTCTACGCTGGTGATGGATCAGGTCGATCGCTTCGCTCCAGTCCTCTTCGGACCCGAACTCGGGTTCGTGCAACTCACTCAACTCGCTCAGCGTCTGCAATTCATAATGCCGGTTCTCGCCTACGGTCAGCATCAACCATTCATTATTGGTCTTCTCCGCTTCCAGCCGTGCCTCTTCCTGCAGGGCCAACTGCTTGGAGGCGTACTCCGTGATGAACGAAGCCGAGGTGCAGAGCACCAGTATCATCAGCACGGCAGCATTGAGGATGGCATCGTTGAAGATCCCCGTCTCATAGCCTATCGTCACGATCGCCAAGGTACCTGCAGCCGTCGCATGCGTCATGCCGAACATCAGCGTCCCTTCGATCGTCTGCAGTCCGAAACTGCGTTGCGCAATCCATGCCGCGAACCATTTGCCGGCCAACTTCGTCACGATCATCACCACGGCGATGACCAAAGTCATCCAGCCCGACCACAGCACATGGATATCGATCATCATACCCACACCCAGCAGGAATAAGGGCACGAAGAGCGTGTTTCCCACAAAATTGATGCGCTGCATCACCGGGCTGAGGTTCGGCACCAACTTATTCATCGCCACGCCGCACATGAAGGCTCCCAAGATACCCTCCAGTCCGCACCAGTCCGCCATCCAGGCCGACACTATCATCAGTGTCATCACAATCAGAAAACCGCTCGTGGCATCCGATCGGCGCTTGAAGAACCGCTGGGCTACTTTCGGGAAGATCACCAGTATATGCAGCATCGTCAGACCGATGCGGAAGAGTTGCCGCCAGAGAGGAAGTTGAAGGTTGATGTCTGATGTGTGATGTTTAAGCACCGCCAGCACCAGCAGCGCCATCGTGATCGTGAGCATCGTGCCGCCGATCGCAATATTCACCGCCTCGTTCTTCTGTACGCCGTACCGGTTCACGATCGGATAGGTCATCAGCGTGTGACTGCCGTACATCGCACCCATCAGCAGACTGGTCGTCAGGTTAAATCCTAATGCCAGGCTCGTCAAACAGCCCAATCCGAAGGGAAAAACAAACGAGTACAAGCCGAAGATGATCGCGCGAGTCCGTTGCTGCCGAAAATCATTGATATCCACCTCGATACCCGCCTGCAGCATGATATACAGCATACCGATCATGCCCAAGATGCGGATCACCGAACCCCCGCTGATCAGGTTAAAACCGTGTTCACCGATGCATATACCCACGATGATGAATCCCACAATACTCGGGATACGGATCTTACGGCATACCATCGGCACCAGCAAGATGGCCGATATGATCAATGCAAAGATGGCTAAGGGGTTGGATATCATAAATAAAAATCTTAAATCTTAAATCTAAAATCTCAAATAAATTTGCCGGTAATACTATCCGTATTACGGCGAATATCCTCTATCGTTCCTTCGGCCACGATCTGCCCGCCTCCTCTTCCGCCTTCGGGTCCCATGTCGATGATCCAGTCGCATGCCCGGATGACGTCGGTGTTATGCTCGATGATGATGACTGTGTTGCCTTTGTCCACCAACTGCCGCAGTACCCCCAACAACACGCGGATATCCTCGAAATGCAAACCCGTCGTCGGTTCGTCCAAGATATACAAAGTCTTTCCCGTCGAGCGCTTCGATAGCTCGGTCGCTAACTTGATGCGCTGGCTCTCTCCGCCGCTCAGGCTCGTCGAGGCTTGGCCGAGTTTGATATAGCCCAATCCCACATCCTGGATCGTTTTGATCTTGCGCAGAATCGTCGGCTGAGGCTCAAAGAACTCTACCGCCTGATTCACCGTCATATCCAATATGTCCGCGATGTTCTTGCCTTTCCACCTTACCTCCAAGGTCTCGCGGTTATACCGCTGTCCGCCGCACACCTCGCAGGGCACATACACGTCCGGCATGAAATGCATCTGGATCGTCTTGTATCCGTTCCCCATGCACTCTTCGCACCGCCCGCCTTTGGCGTTGAACGAGAACCGTCCCATCTTCCATCCGCGAATCTTTGATTCGGGAATAGCGGCAAATAGCTCGCGAATATCATTGAATACATTCGTGTATGTTGCAGGGTTCGACCGGGGCGTGCGGCCAATCGGCGACTGGTCCACATTGATCACTTTGTCGATCAACTTGATGCCCTCAATCTTTTTATACGGCAGGGGCTGCGTCTTACTGCGGTAGAAATACTGACTCAAGATCGGGTAGAGCGTCTGGTTGATCAGCGAACTCTTGCCGCTTCCGCTCACGCCCGTCACACACACCATCTTCCCCAGCGGAATCTTCACCGTCACGTCCTTCAGATTATTGCCCGTGCAGCCGGAGAGTGTGATCCATTGTCCTACAGCGGAGCGGTCTAACAGTCCTTCGGACGGTCCTACAGGCGCAGCCGGTCCTACAGCTCGTTCACCTTTCAGGTAACGAGCGGTCAAAGTATTGGTTTTCAGAAGTTCTTCAGGACTTCCGGAAAACAATACTTCTCCTCCCAGACGACCGGCTTTGGGACCGATATCCACGATCCAGTCCGCCTCGCGCATCATCTGCTCGTCATGCTCCACCACGATGACGGAGTTGCCGATATCGCGTAATTCCTTCAAACTGCGGATCAGCCGTTCGTTATCCCGTTGGTGCAAACCGATACTCGGCTCGTCCAATATATACAGCACGTTCACCAGTCGCGAACCGATCTGTGTCGCGAGTCGTATTCGTTGACTCTCACCGCCGCTCAGGCTCTCGCTGCTTCGGTTGAGGCTCAGGTAACTCAGTCCGACCGATTGCATGAATCGTAACCGCGCACAGATCTCCTTCAATATCGGCTCCGCAATCGCTTTCTGCTTGTCGGATATTCCTACAGTGACGTCTGTCACGGTCTTACAGTCGCTTTGCGACGGTCCTACAGGCGCAGCCGGTCTTATAGCGAAGCGGTCTAATGTCTCCAGCAGCTCGTCAATGTCCATCTCTGCCAGATCGGCGATACTGTACTTGCCCAATCGGTAACTCAGCGACTCTTTGCTTAATCGTTTTCCCTTGCACTCCGGACAAACGACATATTCCTCAGCATCATTTTCATCATTCTCATCATTGGCATCATTCACTTCACTCGTTAACAATTCCCACCAGTTATCCTGCCGTATCGCCTCATCTATTGCACCATTTAGCGTAGCGTCACCATTCATCAATACATCATTGGCTTTCACCTTCCCCAGTCCTTTGCAACACGGGCACCAACCCGACGGACTGTTGAAGGAGAAGGTATGCGGCGCGGGTTCGGGATAACTCAGTCCCGTCTCCGGATCCATCAGATGCCGGCTAAAGAAGCGAGGTTCTCCCGTAACCTGTAACCCGTCACCCGTAACCTCTGCAATCATCATAATGCCGTTGCCCTGCGTCATCGCCTGATCTACCGACTGCCGCATTCTGCGTACATCATTTTCATCATTAAGCGAAGCGTCACCATTTGCACCATTCGACCGGATCTTGAGCCGATCCACAACCACTTCAATGCTGTGGATGCTGTAGCGGTCGAGTTTCATGCCGGCGATGATCTCGCGCACTTCGCCGTCCACGCGAACTTGCACAAAGCCCTTCTTGCGGATGGTCTCGAAGAGTTCCTTGTAGTGACCCTTGCGGTTAGAAACAAGCGGAGCTAACAGCAGGATCTTCTTTCCCGCATAGTCGGTCAGGATACGCGCGATGATCTGCTCGTCGGTCATCTGCACCATCGGCTGACCCGATAAGTACGAGTAAGCCTGGCCCGCGCGGGCATAGAGCAGACGCAGAAAGTCATACACCTCGGTGATCGTGCCGACCGTAGAACGGGGGTTCTTGGTCGTCGTCTTCTGGTCGATGGAGATGACGGGACTCAGGCCCGTGATCTTATCCACGTCCGGACGTTGCATCTGACCGATGAAACCCCGGGCGTAACTCGAGAACGTGTCCATGTACCGCCTCTGCCCTTCGGCAAAGATCGTATCGAAGGCCAAAGAAGACTTCCCCGAACCGCTCAGACCGGTGATGACCGTCAACCGTTTTCGGGGAATAGAGACGCTGATGTTCTTCAGATTATGCACCCGCGCCCCTATGACTTCTATGTTGCCTTCGTTCTTCAAATCGCCAATTACCAATCACCAATTACCAATTAGCCTTTTAGGGCTTTAATCGCTTCTTCTAGGGCAGCGATACGCGCTTCCGCGTCCGCTTTCTTCTTGCGCTCGAGTTCCACGATCTCGGGTTTCGCGTTCGCTACAAACCGCTCGTTACCCAATTTAGCCATCACACCTTTCAAGAATCCTTGTTGGTGCGCCAGGTCGGCCTCGAGTTTCTTCAATTCTTCCTCCACGTTGATGAAGGCATCCATCGGGATCGCGAACTCCGTCGTACCCACAATGAACTTCGCGCAGTTGCCGGTAGAGTCGCCATGCATGGTGACTTCGACATTCGCCAGTTTATCCACCAGCGCATTGAGCGCGATCGGCGAGATCAAGGTCAGACGCTCCTTCTGCGGGATATTCTTGCTTGCCCGTACATTGCGCACGCCTGCAATGATCTCCTTGAGCGTCTCAACCTCTTTGAGAATTTCACCATTAAGCACGGAGGATTGCCTGTGGCCATCCGAATCGAGCAAGTCACCATTTGCATCATTGAGCGAAGCGCTCATTATAGACTCTCCTTCCTTCCGCTCATACAGGTTCTGCCACAGCTCCTCCGTGATGAACGGCATGAACGGATGCAGCAGACGCAGCAGGCGGTCGAAGAACGCCAGCGTAGCCTCGTAGGTCGCCTTGTCGATCGGCTGCTGGTAAGCAGGCTTGATCATCTCCAGGTACCATCCGCTGAACTCGTCGCAGTAGAGCTTGAAGATCGCCATCAGCGCCTCGCTCAAGCGGTACTTGCTGAACAAATCCGCGATCTCTTTTTCCGTCTCTGTCAGCTTTGCATTGAACCAGTCGATGGCTTGCTGGCTTTCGACTTTTGACTTTTGACTTTCGACTACCTCCCAACCCTTGATCAGGCGGAAGCAGTTCCAGATCTTGTTGCAGAAGTTACGTCCCTGCTCGCAGAGCGAATCATCGTACAGTATATCGTTGCCGGCCGGCGCGCTCAACAGAATACCCATACGCACACCGTCCGCACCGAAGCGCTCGATCAGATCCAGCGGATCGGGGCTGTTACCCAGACTCTTACTCATCTTGCGGCCCAGTTTATCGCGCACGATGCCGGTGAAGTACACATGCTTGAACGGCATCTTGCCAACGTACTCGTATCCCGCCATGATCATACGTGCTACCCAGAAGAAGATGATATCCGGACCCGTTACCAGGTCGGCAGTCGGGTAGTAGTAGTTGATCTCTTTGTTATCCGGCTTCTCGATGCCGTCAAAGAGACTGATCGGCCAGAGCCAGCTACTGAACCAGGTATCCAGTGCCCCTTCGTCCTGCACGTAGTTACCTTCGGGTTTCGTCTCGGATACGATGATCTTGTCATCCGGATAGTTCTCCAATCCCGTCTCAGCCAGCAAGTCCGCATCATAGTACGCCGGGATACGGTGACCCCACCATAACTGACGACTGATACACCAATCTTTGATGTTCTCCAGCCAGTTGCGGTAGGTGTTCTTGTATTTGGTCGGGTAGAAGACGATCTCGTCGTTCATCACCGGCGGCAGGGCGATGTCCGCGAAATGCTTCATCTTCACGAACCACTGGAGCGAGAGCCGCGGTTCGATAGGTACGTTGGTTCGCTCGCTATAACCCACCTTGTTGTCATAGTCCTCGATCTTCTCCACGAGGCCGAGTGCCTGCAAATCCTCCACGATCTGCTTGCGGCAGTCGAAGCGGTCCATGCCGTGGTACTTGCGTATATTCTCCTGCAACTCGTCCTCCACCGTGTCCATGTTCAGATGGGCGTCCGGCGTGAAGATATCGATGGTCTTCAAATTATATTTCTGACCCAACGCATAGTCGTTCACGTCATGCGCCGGCGTCACCTTCAGACAGCCTGTACCGAAACCGATCTCCACGTAGCGGTCCTCGATGATCGGGATCACACGTCCCACACCCGGCACGATCACATGCTTGCCCTTGAGCCATTGGTTCTTCTCCTCTTTGGGGTTGATGCAGACCGCGATATCGCCGAAGATGGTCTCCGGACGGGTGGTCGCCACAATAGCGTACTTGCCCGGCTCTTCCGCTACCTCATACCTGAGATAATAGAACTTGTTATGCTCGTCGTGGTAGATCACCTCCTCGTCGCTCAACGCCGTTTGACGCTCCGGATCCCAGTTCACCATGCGCAGTCCGCGGTAGATGAGACCTTTCTTATACAGGTCGCAGAAGACCTTGATCACGGCCTTGCTGCGCGTCTCGTCCATCGTGAAGGCGGTGCGGTCCCAGTCGCAGGAGCAGCCTAACTTACGCAACTGCTTGAGGATGATGCCTCCGTGTTCGTCCGTCCATGCCCATGCGTGCTTCAAGAATTCCTCGCGCGTCAGATCGCTCTTGTTGATACCTTGTTCCTTCAGGCGCTTGATCACCTTCGCTTCCGTCGCGATCGAGGCATGGTCCGTTCCCGGCACCCAGCAGGCGTTCTTGCCTTCCAGGCGGGCACGGCGAACCAATATATCCTGGATCGTCTCGTTGAGCACGTGACCCATATGCAGCACACCCGTTACGTTGGGCGGCGGGATCACGATCGTAAAGGGTTCTCGCCCGTCCGGCTCGCTGTGAAACAGCTTGTTGTCCAGCCAGTATTGATACCAACGGGCTTCAATGTCAGTAGGATTGTACTTTGATTCCATATAGCTTAGTTTATTTATAGTCCACAATAACCCAAATTAAAATCGGGCACAAAATTACTACTTTTTTTTGACATACGCAAGCGCGCACGCATTTTTTCCTTAATTTTCTAAAAAATCCTCCATTTTTTTGCATATTCCAAAAATTTTTTGTATCTTTGCACCGGATTTGAGAATCAAATAAGACTAAAATCAGACTAAAATCCTATCCGGATACTACCCGTCTGCATGGTATCCTAGACCATGCTAAAATTTGAATACATATAAAACGCATATATACAACTATTTATAGACAATGTCACGGCATCTAAAAACAAAGGTCATAAAGTCCATTTCGTGCGCTGTTTCTCACTACGTACCGAATGCGGAAGTCGCTACATCCCACGCTCGCGGGGTGCGGTATTTTGTGCCCATTACGCCGATCAATTCCCTGTGGGGCGCCATGAACTCCCACAAAGAAAGTCGCCGCTACAAAAAACATATCATTGTCCGCCGTGTCCCCAAGTTCAGAGGGCAACTCCTCCAGCTCTATACCTACCACTTTCCCAAGACCTGGTCTGAAGCCTGCGTAGCCAACCGCGAACTCATCAAAGAAGCCCAGCGCCAAGCGCATGCCCTCGAGCATGACTACTCCCATGCCGCGATCGAATGGCGTATCCGTTTCTTCAAGCATTACTTCCGTGTTTTCAAAGGCGGAGCCAAGCCTGAACCGGGCCTCAAACCCTACTCGCGTTTTTATCAATACGTCTACGTTGCCATCTATCGTCAACTGCAAGCGGCCCGCGATGCTGCCCGGCAAGCTGCTCTCGAGCTTCCGCCTACTGCCGACGACGTCACTTTCGATCCCATTGAATACCGTCCCTTACGTTCCTATCGCACCACAAACTCCCTTCAAAACGTAGTGGAGCGTGTCTCTTCTCCCCCTTTTTGGCAAGAATTTTGCAAAATTTTAACATAATATTTGCATATGTCAAAAAAAATGTGTAACTTTGCAGCCGAATTAGGAGAAAGGGCAGTTGTGGGCCCTGAACCGTAAACAGTTGTAGGTTTATTTAAATACTATTTATGATTAAAATTACGTTCCCGGACGGGGGTGTCCGTGAGTATGAGAACGGCGTGACGCCGTTGCAAATCGCTGAGAGTATCAGCAGTCGTTTGGCGCAAGATGTCCTTTGCGCATCCATCAATGATCAAATTGTCGAGTTGAATCAGCCCATCGAGGCTGATGCCAGCATCAAGCTCCATAAATGGGAGGATGAGGAAGCGAAGCATGCCTTCTGGCATACGAGTTCGCACCTTATGGCGGAGGCTTTGCAAGAGTTGTATCCCGGTATCCAATTCGGTATCGGACCCGCTATCGAGAGCGGTTTCTATTACGACGTCATGCCGCCCGAGGGTGTGGTGATCAACGATACCTGTTTTGCCGCAATCGAGAACAAGATGATGGAGTTGCGGGCGAAGAAAGAGGCTGTAGTGAAGCATTCGATTGCCAAAGCCGATGCGCTCAAAGCGTTCGGCGACAAGGGCCAGACCTATAAATGCGAGTTGATCGCAGAGTTGGAAGACGGACATATCACGACCTATACACAAGGTAACTTTACAGACCTCTGTAAGGGCCCGCACTTGTTGAGCACGGAGCCGATCAAGGCGGTTAAGGTGCTTTCTTGCTCGGCCGCTTATTGGCGCGGAGATGAGAAACGCCCGATGATGACGCGTATCTACGCTATCTCCTTCCCCAAGAAAGCGATGCTGGATGAGTACCTCGCCTTGCTCGAGGAAGCGAAGAAACGTGACCACCGTAAGATAGGCAAGGAACTGGAGCTCTTTATGTTCTCCGACATGGTCGGCAAAGGACTGCCTATCTGGCTGCCGAAGGGTACCGCATTGCGTCTCCGTCTTGAGGATTTCCTCAAGAAGATCCAGAAGCGTTACGGCTATCAGCAGGTGATCACTCCGCATATCGGAAGCAAGCAGCTGTATATGACTTCCGGTCACTGGGATCACTACGGCAAGGACTCCTTCCAGCCGATCACGACCCCGGAAGAGGGTGAGGTTTATCTGCTCAAGCCGATGAACTGCCCGCACCACTGTGCGATCTATAAGAACTCGCCCCGCTCCTACAAAGATCTGCCGTTCCGCTGTGCGGAGTTCGGTACGGTCTATCGCTACGAGCAGTCGGGTGAGCTGCATGGTCTCACGCGCGTACGTTCCTTTACTCAAGATGACGCTCATATCTTCTGCCGTCAGGATCAGGTGAAGCAGGAGTTCATCCGCGTCATGGAGATCATCAATATCATCTTCAAGGCCTTGAACTTCGAGAACTACGAAGCCCAGATCTCGCTCCGCGACCCCAATAACCACGAGAAATACGTGGGTAGTGATGAGATCTGGGAGCATGCAGAGAACGCCATTCGCGAGGCTTGTAAGGAGATGGACCTGCCGGCACGCGAGGAGACGGGAGAAGCCGCTTTCTATGGTCCGAAACTCGACTTTATGGTGAAGGATGCCCTCGGCCGTCGTTGGCAGTTGGGTACGATCCAGGTGGACTATAACCTGCCGGAGCGTTTTGAACTCGAATATACAGGTGAGGACAACCAAAAGCATCGCCCGGTGATGATTCACCGTGCGCCGTTTGGCAGTATGGAGCGTTTCGTAGCGGTGCTGATCGAGCACACCGCGGGTAAGTTCCCGTTGTGGTTAACCCCCGATCAGGCAGTCGTGCTCCCGATCTCGGAGAAGAGCAACGAATATGCATGGAAAGTGAAAGAGATACTGGAAGCGCAAGACGTACGTGTCATCGTAGATGACCGTAACGAGAAGCTCGGTCGTAAGATTCGCGACAACGAGCTCAAGCGTATCCCGTATATGTTGATAGTGGGAGAAAAAGAAGCTGAACAAGGACTGGTGTCTGTTCGTCAACAAGGCGCGGAAGAGAAGGGTTCGATGACGATCCAAGAGTTCGCAGACTTTATTAACGAAACAGTAAAAACGCAAATGAATGCGTATTGATAATCAATTGTTTAACTTAAAATCTTTACAACTATGGACAAACTGAAATCCGGACTTGTACTGAACGATGGTGAGAAACTCGTTATTGAGTTGGAAGCTGAATTGTGGGCTACCAGCCAGAACCCGATCGCACGTATGATCGGTGAGATCCGCAAGCTGCTTGCGCTGATCATCGGTCACAAACGTCAGGGTTACATCGTAATCACCGACAAGCGCGTGGTAGAGATCATCCAAATGAAGATGTTCTGGGTGCTCAACGCTGGTAAGAACGTTAAATACGTTCTCCCGAGCAGCGTGAAAGAGGTAGGTTACACCAAAGAGGGTACTTTCTGCGGTTGCTTCTGCCAGGCTTACAACCTGTACTACGATGCTTTCACACAGCGTACTTCCGTGCTTCTGCCGGTAGAAGAAGAGAAGGAAGCTCAGGACATCGTTGATGCTTTCTACAAAGCTATCAGTGCTGCTCAGTAATCCATGAATCATCCGATCTCGACATTCGCGAGATTCATGTATCTCAATGCATATGCCTTTCTCCTCCTTGCGGGGGGGATAGGCATACTGCTTTTTCCCGGATATCGCTATAGTTGGTGGATAGAAGGCGGACAAATCACGATCGCTTTCTTCTGCTTGCGGGGATGCTACAAGATCTTCTATTCCTGGCGGGACAAGAAGCGTAAGTACGACCTGCTCATGCAACGTAACGCCGACGAATGGCGACCGGATACCTTTAACGAGTTCATGGATGCTCCCTGCGGGCGGTTGCTCACCATCCTCGTGCTGCGCGACATGGGACATCCCGAGCGATATAAAGAACTCCAAAAAATGAGGTGGAAACGGATGTGCAATAAACGTTAAAAAGATATGAATATAGCTTATGTTATTCTGTATGCCCTGCTGATAGCAGGCATCAGCGTATTGATTTTCTGGAAATTACTGTTGCCGATGAAGCATTCTACGGCACGGACGGTAACGCTGATCGTGTCGGTTTTCGGCACTATTCTTTGTGAAGCCCTGCTTATCCTCACGGCCATGATCCCGAGTAAAGTGGATAAGATGCTGACGGTAGGTATTAATGCTGTTGAAACCCATTATGAGTCCGTGCAGCCCGGCTATGTGAATAAGGAACTATCCACCTTGGAACTGGAAAAAGTGCTGAACGACACAAAGATGTTAGCTTCGTATATCGACGAGCGCCCCGAAGCCAGCCTGGCCGTTCAACTCATCGGTGCAGGCGCATATATTTCGTATATCAAAACGTTTGCCCATACGCTTGAGCAGCATATCCAAGACATGCGCGAAGCGGGTATCCCCGTCACGCTGCATAATGTGTTGGAGCGTATCCATGACCTGAGTCGCCCGGCCGTGCTTAAGTGGACCAAAGTGCTGGAGATCCTCGTGCTGATCCTGAGCGCCATCTTCCTGATCGCGCTGGTCATCATCTATTTTATCTTTACGAAAAACGAGGACGTCATTGGCAGTCCCCGTGTGGTAGTCGCTACCGACGAACCTCAGCCAGAACAATAGCGGTTGCAATCGAAACGTTGAGACTTTCCGAAGTCTCAGCGTTTTTTGGATAGGAGGGTATCCTGACAGGTACAGTAACTAACTTGCGAACCTCTTGGGATATCCCGTTTCCTTCATTGCCCATCACGATAATGCCTTCTTTAGGCAGCGGACTTTCATACATATCGCGGCCTTCCAGCAAGGTGCCGATGATCGGCTTTTGCTGCGCAGCCAGCCATGCCGGCTGGTCCACATAGTGGACACGCACTCTTGCCAACGCGCCCATGGTGGCCTGCACCACCTTGGGATTATAGCAGTCCGCCGTATCCGTCGAACAAACGATATCATGTACCCCGAACCAATCACAGGTACGAATGATCGTACCTAAGTTACCGGGATCTTGTATCCCATCTAAAGCAAGCACCAAATCTTCCATCTCCAATTTCCAATCTCCAATCGGGCGTTTCTTAAAAACGCCGATAGTACCTTGCGGTGCCCGCAAACCGCTCATCTGCTCGATCTCCAAACGGGATGCGTTCTCCCCTTCGCGATAGAGGTGCACCAATTCGAAGGATTTACGCAATTCTTCTACGCATTTATCCCCTTCGGCCACAAACAATCCTAACTCGTCGCGGAACTTTTTTTGCTGCAACGAACGCACGATCTTAACCTGAGCTTTGCTGATTTTCTCCATAATTTTTTCAAAAAACGCTGCAAAGTTAGTGAAAAATTTGCATATATGCAAAAAAAATAGTAATTTTGCACGCTATTTATGGTTCGAGCAGTATATAAATACGGTTTTTGGTTGCTTCTGGCGGTGCTTCTGTCAGCATGTAATGCTACGCGATATGTGCCCCAAGGGGAGTACCTTTTGGATAAAGCATCCGTGAAGTGCACCGACGACAAGACGGTGAACACCGCTTCACTCCGTAATTATCTGCGCCAGAAACAGAACACGGAGATCTTCGGGTTCTGGAAGATGCAGCTCGATGTCTATAACACTGCCCCGAAGGATACTACCACCAAGTCCAAGAAACGCCTGGCGCGCAATGCGCATAAGATGGGCGAGGCGCCGGTCGTCTATGACGAGGATCTTACCGAGGTTAGCATGAAGCAGCTCAAGCAGCAGATGTCCAACATGGGGTATTTCCATGCCGAGGTGGATACGCATAAGGTCTATAAGAAACGCAAGATACGCCTGACCTATCTCGTCACGGCCAATAGGCCTTATCTGATCCGTAACTACGAGGTGGATATCCCTGTGGAAGCGGTTGCGTCGATCGCCAAGGATAATAACCGCTGTCTGGTGCAACCCGGTAAACAGTTCTCTACCGCGACACTCGATGCCGAACGCGAACGAATCACCCGCGCCATTCGAAACCAAGGTTATTTCTATTTTGAGAAATCGATGCTCGAGTTCACGGCAGACAGTGCGCTCAATAGTCACGAGGTGGATGTGAAGATCCATCTGGCGGAGTTTGTATACCACCTGGATTCGGTTTCGCTCAAGCGCTTGCAGACCCAGTATTACATCCGTGAGGTGCAGTATACGCAGGATCATAAGTTTTTGCGCAAGCGTGCCTTGCGCCGTGCGAGCCGTTTTCATGACGGCGACCGGTATGCGGAATGGCGACTGGAACGAACCTATTCGCGCATCAGCGCCTTGCCGCCGGTCAAATATGTGGATGTGAACTTTGTGCCGGTAGGAGACAGCCTGCTGGACTGCCATATATCCGTCTCGCGCGCTAAGCTGAATGCCGTAGCCGTGGAAGCGGAAGGTACCTACAGCGGAGGCGACTGGGGTATCGGAGCCGGTTTGACCTACACCAACAGGAATATCTTCCACGGTGCGGAAGTGCTGACCGTAGGCGGTCGGGCGTCCTATGAATGGCGTCAGAACGGCGGTCGGGCACTGGAGGCTAAAGCCGAAGCCAGTTTGCTCTTCCCCTCTAATGTGCGGGTGAACATCGCCTATAACTTCCAGCAGCGCCCCGATGAATATACCCGCACGATCGCGAATGCGGGTTTGGGATACCAGATCCCTCGCCGGCCCGGCAGTCGTTGGACCCATTGGTTCGATCTGGTGAATATCAGTTATGTGTTCCTGCCTTGGATATCCGATCGATTCCGGGAAGAGTTTTTGAGTAAATCATCCGTCCTAAAATCCAGTTACGAGGACCATCTGATCTTGGACTGGAGTTATACCGGCACCTATTCGACCTACGACATGCGCTTCCCGAATCGCTCCTATCTGCAGTTCTCCATTCGCGTGGAGACAGCGGGTAACTTCCTCTATGCTTTGAGCGAGTTGGCCCATTTCCCGACGAACAAAGACGGGGCGTACGAGATCTTCAAGATCCCGTTTGCGCAGTATGCCAAGGGAGATTTTAACTTTACCTTCCACGGCATCGCACACCCGAAGCATCATCTCTTGGCGCATGTCGGCGCAGGTGTGGCCGTGCCGTATCTGAATGCAACCGCCGTGCCGTTCCAGAAACGCTATTTCGCGGGCGGTGCGAACGGTGTACGCGGATGGGCAGCGCGCGCCTTGGGACCGGGCACCTTCCGCGGGGACGGATCCAAACTGGTGTATGACCTGCAGGTGGGCGATATCCATCTCGAGGCGAACTTCGAGTACCGGTTCAAAGTGCTGAAGTTCCTCGAACTCGCAGCTTTCACCGATGCGGGAAACATATGGACCATTCGCAACTACGAGTCCCAGCCGGGCGGTATGATATCGAAAGATTTCTATAAGCAACTCGGTTGGAGTTACGGAGCAGGTATCCGTTTTGATCTGTCTTTGTTCATCTTCCGTGTTGATTTCGGTGTGAAGATCTACGACCCGAGTCGTATCGAACAGGGCAAACAATGGAGAACGATGGATAACGGATTGAACTGGAAACGCGATGTGACCCTGCATTTTGCAATCGGATACCCGTTCTAAAAACTGAATGCTGAAAACGTGCATGATATCGGGGCTGATAGAAGCCGGTTGTGACGAGGCGGGCAGAGGACCGTTGGCAGGCAGCGTGTTCTGCGCGGCGGTGATCTTGGATCCGGAACGGGTAGGGGACATCCCTGAGTTCGCGTGGCTCAACGACTCCAAGCAGTTGACCGACAAGCAACGCTATGCCTTGCGTCCAATCATCGAACGGGAAGCAGTCAGTTGGGCAGTCGTTGAAGTGACAGCGCAGGAGATCGATCAACGCAATATCCTGCAATGTTCGATCCTTGGCATGCAGCGGGCTTTGGATAAGTTAACCGTACGGCCGCAACATATACTCGTGGATGGCAATAAGTGGAAGCCCTATGTGCCCGAAGGGGAGCTGATGGCCATTCCGGCCGACACGGTAGTGCATGGCGATGCAACCTATATGTCGATCGCGGCGGCAAGTGTGCTGGCCAAGACCTATCGGGATGATTACATGCTTCGTCTGCACGATGAGTACCCGCAGTACGGCTGGGCGAATAACAAAGGATACCCCACCGCCGAACACTATGCGGCCCTCAAGCAATTCGGCCCCTCGCCTTACCACCGCATGACTTTCAATTTAAAAATCTAAAATATAAAATCAAAAATAGAATTATGTTTATCGAATGTACCAAAGTCACTCCGCAAGAGGCGGAGCAGATGGAAAAAGAACAACAGGCACAACAAGGCCGGCAGGGTCAGCAACCACAACCCCAACGCAAAACCCGCCGAATCGGTTGCTTCAAAGGTTGTTTGATCTTCTTCATCGTTTATTTCCTGTGCAGCGCGATCCTCGGCTGGATCATGGGTGATATGTCTTCGTCGGTGAAGTTAGAGTCCAACTCGATCTATCACCTGCAGATGAAAGGTGTGCTCGTGGAGCAGGCCAAGGAGGAGAGTCCTTTTGCCCAATTGCTGGGTCAGATGCCGTCGGTGCCGTTCATGGGCAATACCCATGAGGAAGAGGTCGGTCTGGATCAGATCCTGAGTAACATCCGTTTGGCCAAGAATAACGATAAGATCTTAGGTATCTGGTTGGATGGTGCCCAACTGAGCATGGCGCCGGCAAGCGCCAAAGCCATCCGTGATGCACTGCTCGACTTCAAGCAGAGCGGTAAATGGATCATCGCGACTGCCAAGAGTTACGGACAAACCAATTACTACATCGCCTCTGTAGCAGATCGTATCTGTATCGATCCGACGGGCGAGGTGAGCTGGAACGGTCTCTCGGCGCAGAAGATGTATTACACCCGCGTGCTGGAGAAGATCGGTGTGGAGATGCAGATCCTCAAAGTCGGCTCCTTCAAGTCGGCCGTAGAACCTTTCTTCCGTACCTCGATGTCCGATGCCGACCGTCTGCAGACCAAGCAGTACATGGACGGTATATGGGATGAGTACAAGGCGGCAGTCAGTCAGGCGCGCGGGATCGAACCCAAAAAACTGGACCTCTTGGCAGACCGTTACATGGGGCTGCAAGACGCTGAGGCGCAGTTGGCTGCAGGACTCGTCGATACGATCGTCTATACGCAGGATGCGGACTCGCTGCTGCGTGTCTATGCCGGTACCAAGGACTATCACTTGATCAAAACAGGTACCTTGGCACAAGTGGAGCGGCCTAAGTCCAAAGCCAAAGATCAGATCGCGGTGCTCTACCTCGAAGGGGAGATCACCGATGAGACCGGAGACGGCATCGTAGGCAAGGAGGCTGTCAAGACGCTCAAGAAGATCGGCAAGAACGAAGATATCAAAGCGCTTGTGTTGCGTGTTAATAGTCCCGGCGGTTCTGCCGATGCCAGCGAGCATATATGGCATGCGGTGCAGAATATCAAAGCCAAGGGGATCCCTGTGGTCGTTTCCATGGGTGACTATGCCGCTTCGGGTGGATACTATATCTCCTGCGGTGCGGATTATATCTATGCGGAACCTACCACGCTGACAGGTTCGATCGGTATCTTCGGTACTGTTCCCAACGTGGCTAAACTGCGCAACAAGATCGGTCTGGACTTGGACGGCATCAGTACCAACAAGCATTCCGATCTGGAGGCGAACATGTTCTACAAAGGCATGAACACTGAGGAGCATGCGCTCATGCAGCGCATGGTAGAGCGCGGCTATGACCTGTTCACCGGCCGTTGTGCAGCCGGCCGTCACGTGACGCAAGACTATATCAAGTCTGTGGGCGAAGGACGCGTGTGGCTCGGAAACAAAGCCAAAGAGATCGGACTCGTGGATGAACTCGGAAACATCGACAATGCGATCGAGAAAGCCGTTGAACTGGCGAACCTCGAGTGCTATAAGTTGACCTATTATCCCGAGATCCAGGATCCGATGGAGGAATTACTCAAACTGTTCGATAACACGACCGAAGAAGAAAAACTGCTGCTCAAGATGCGCGAGTTCTGTTCCAAGCCCCGCATCATGGCGAAGATGGACGATGTGGTCATTCGTTAAAATACCGCTCAGCGGACTCTACACCTTTGGCGTAGCGATCCGGCATATGCTCTTTGACCGGCATCTGTTACCCTCGTTCACGGTCGATGTGCCTACGATATGCGTGGGAAATCTGGCCGTAGGGGGTACCGGCAAAACACCCATGGTAGCCTATCTCCTGCATTTGTTGCAGGAACACGGCTATCGTCCTGCAGTACTCAGTCGCGGGTACAAACGCCGTTCGCACGGATTCGTGATGGCGGATATGCGTGCCACGGTCGATACGATTGGCGATGAGATGATGCAACTGCACCGTGCTTTTCCCGATGTGCCGATCGCGGTGTGTGAGAACCGCGTGAAAGGGGTGAAGCAGCTCAAGCGGCAGGTTCCCTACCTCGATGTGATCGTGCTCGATGATGCGATGCAGCACCGCGCGATCCGTTGTGGGTTCACGATTCTGCTCACCGCCTATGATCACTTGTATATAGATGACCACATGCTCCCTTGGGGCACCTTGCGCGACCTCCCGTCCCGCGCCCTCAAAGCCGATGCGATCGTCGTGACCAAGTGTCCGGATACGATCCAACCCATCGACATGCGGGTGGTGGATAACAGGCTCCATCTGCCTACCTATCAGCAACTCCATTTCGCGGGTGTCTCGTATGCCCCGATGGAGCAGGAGGGTATACCCTTGGTGCTTACCGGCATCGCACAGCCGCAGTATATGTTATCCTATGTGCAGCAACTCTATCCGCATGCGCAGTTGCTCGCTTTTCCCGATCATTACCGCTATCGACCTAAAGATATCCGGCGGATCCTGGACCAGGCACGGCATTACGATTTTGTGCTCACGACAGAAAAAGATATCCAGCGCTTGCGTACCACTGAACTGATTGACCGCTTGCAGGAACAGGGCAAACGCCTCATCGCTTTGCCGATCCGTATGCGCTTCTGTTCGCCCCAAGAGAATTTTGACAGACAAATACTCCAATACGTTCATGAAAATTGTCGCCATACTTAAGCGTTTTGTGCCGCCTTATCGCGGGCAGATGGTGCTGAGCATCCTGTTCAACCTCCTGTCCACCGTGTTGTCGCTCTTCTCTTTTGCAGCGATCATCCCGGTGTTGCGTATCCTCTTTGGTCTCACGACCACAGACGTGCACCCTATGCTGTATGGCATCCTCAATGAACGGATAGCCGCGCACGGAGCCGGGATGGTGCTCTTCGTTTTGGGTCTCTTCCTCGTGCTGATGACCGGACTCAAGTGCCTCACGGCATGGCTAGCCAACTATTTCATGGTGCCTATCCGAACAGGCGTCTTACGTGACCTGAGGCAACAGTTATACAACAAGATCCTCTCCCTGCCGATGGGTTATTTCACCCAAGCTCGCCGAGGCGATATCATCTCGCGTATGACGAACGACGTCAACGAAGTGGAAGCATCGATCATGTCGGCGCTGGACATCTTGTTCAAAAACCCCATCATGATCTTCGTCTACCTCGTCACCCTCTTTGTGGTATCGTGGCAACTGACGCTCTTTGTGATCCTGCTCATGCCGGTCGCCGTCTTCCTGATCGGTCGTATCGGACGCAGTCTCAAGCGGGCTTCAAAAAAGGGCCAGGAGCAGAACGCGGAGATCCTCTCGTCGGTCGATGAGACTCTGTTAGGCTTACGGGTCATTAAGGGTTTCAATGCACAGCATAAGTTACGCGATCGGTTCATAACCCTCATCAATGCTACGCGGGAGACCTTCAACCGCATCAACCGCCGGTATTACCTGGCACACCCGCTCTCGGAGTTTCTTGGTACCGCCCTCATTGCCCTTATCTTGTGGTTTGGCGGAATGCTCATCCTCTCCGATCATGCAACGATAGACGCAGCGACGTTCATCTATTACCTGGTCATCTTCTATTCGATCATTAATCCCGCCAAGGACCTGAGCAAAGCTTCCTACGGCGTGCGACGCGGAATGGCGTCCCTCGAACGCATCGATGCGATCTTGGGTACCGAGACGAAGATCGAAGAACCCGCGCAACCTAAGTCGGTTGCTTTCCACCAGTCGATCGCTTTCGAGCATGTACACTTTGCCTATCAAGAACGAGAGGTACTGACGGATATCGACCTGGAGATCCCCAAAGGGAGGACGGTCGCTTTGGTAGGGCAGTCTGGTAGCGGTAAGACCACCCTTACGGATCTCGTGCCGCGTTTCTATGACCCGCAGCAAGGGCATGTTATGTTGGATGGCTCGGATATACGGTCCTTCCGTACGCATGACTTACGCTCCCTCATGGGTATCGTTTGTCAGGAACCCATCCTCTTCAACGACACGGTTTATAATAATATCACCTTCGGTGTGGATACTACGCAACCCGCACCGAACGGTCTGACCTGGCCGCAGGCGGTTGAACAGGCGGCACGCATTGCCAATGCCCATACGTTCATCACCGAGATGCCGGAAGGGTACAACACGGTCATAGGCGACCGTGGAAGCCGTCTCTCCGGAGGACAGCGCCAACGGCTCTCTATTGCTCGTGCAATCCTCAAAAACCCGCCTATCCTCATCTTGGATGAAGCGACCTCGGCTCTTGACTCCGAGTCCGAACGACTCGTACAGGAAGCGCTCGAACATTTGATGGCTGACCGTACCACCCTCGTGGTAGCGCACCGCCTCTCAACGATCAAACATGCCGATCTCATCTGTGTTATGCACGAAGGACGTATCGTCGAGCGTGGCACCCATGATGACCTCTATAAGTTAGGCGGATACTATACGAAGTTAGTTGATATGCAGCAATAAAGGTGAAAGGTGAAAGGATGAAGGGGAAAGTGTTATTAGGAATGTCGGGTGGAATAGACTCCACCGTCAGCGCCATGCTCCTTCTGGAGCAGGGCTACGAAGTCATCGGTGTCACCTTCCGAACCTACGACTCGATGAAAGAGTCTTGTATCGCCAAAGAGAAAGGATGCTGCACCATTGACTCCATCATGGAGGCCAAACGCAATGCCGAACGCATGGGCTTTGAGCATCATATAGTCGATTTCCGCGACACTTTCAATCGCTGCGTCATACAGAACTTCATCGATGAATACATGGCCGGACGCACGCCGAATCCTTGCGTGCTCTGCAATTCGACTATCAAATGGGGCGAGATGTTGCACCTGGCGGATGAGATGGGTTGTGACTATATCGCAACAGGCCATTATGCCCGCATTGCCGAACGGGACGGACATGTATTCTTGCGCACCGCCGCGGACACGCATAAAGATCAGACCTATTTTCTCTGGATGCTGACCGAAGAGCAACTGCGCCGCACGATCTTCCCGCTCGGCGATTATACCAAAGACCAAGTGCGTGAGATCGCCCGTAGTCACGGTTATGAAAAACTGGCAGTCAAGCGCGAGAGTCAGGAGATCTGCTTCATCCCCGACGATGACTATCGCACATTCTTACGCGCGAACGTGCCCGATTATACGGAACGCGTGCACGCGGGCGAGTATGTCGATGCGCAGGGTAAGGTACTCGGGTATCACGAAGGTTTTGTCAACTATACCATCGGGCAACGCAAAGGACTCGGTATCGCGCTCGGTCATCCTGCCTATATCACGCATATCGATGCCGCTACCAACCGCATCACCCTCGGCAAGAATGACGATATGTACGCGACGGAGTTGCGCTATCGGCCATTCGCCGTTCGTCCATTCGACCTTTCGCCATTAACCGCCAAAGTGCGTTATCGCAGCCAAGCCGTTCCTGTCCAAAAAATAGACGAGGGACGCCTTGTTTTTGCGTCCCCCGTCTGGGGTGTCACACCCGGCCAGTCGGTCGTTCTCTATCAGGATGACCTCGTGGTAGGCGGAGGAATTATTCTGAATTATTTGCCGAAATAGCGTTTGTACAGACCTTCGAAACCTTTACCGTGACGAGCTTCGTCGCGTGCCATCTCGTGTACGGTGTCATGAATCGGATCGAGATCCAACTCTTTCGCACGTTTCGCGATCTTGAACTTATCTTCGCATGCGCCGGCTTCTGCCATCATGCGTTTCTCCAGGTTGGTCTTGGTGTCCCAAACGATCTCACCGAGCAACTCAGCAAAGCGCGAAGCGTGATCTGCTTCTTCGTATGCATACTGACGGAAAGCAGCTGCGATCTCCGGATAGCCCTCACGGTCTGCTTGACGAGCCATAGCCAGGTATTGGCCTACTTCCGAGCACTCACCCATAAAGTGTGCACGCAGACCCTCTGCAATGATCGGGTCTTTCACGTCTTTCGCTACGCCGAGCACATGCTCGCAAACGAAATTGAGTTTGTCGTCGGAAGCCACCTTCCATTCAACGATTTGTTTGCATTGCGGGCAGCGCTCCGGCGCTGTCTCACCCTCGTGAACATAGCCACAGATCGGGCAAATGAATTTCTTTGTCATAGTGTTAATTTTTTTTAGGGGTTAATAAAAAGTTTATCTATTGTATGTGTTGACCTTGTAAGGTATATGCCTGTCCGTTTCGGAGAATAACAATCTTTCCGTTCCGGAGTTCCTTTCGACTTTCGACTTTCCACTTTCCACTTTCCAGTCCTTCCGGTATCGGTTCAATCCCTTCTCCCCACTGCTCGTACAACCATCCGACACGCCAGTCGTATTTCTCGAGAAAATAATTCAATCGACCTGTCATGTCGCTGTTATTGCAGTAGTTCATCGAGCCGTTCCATACTTGTGCATCGCGTTGGGCGGCTGTTGTGATCAGGCCTGCCAATGCTTGTATTTCTGCACGAACCTGGTCCTTGTAGTTATGGTGAAATACCCACCATACCTCTTGCAGTTTGGCTTGAAAAGCCGGCCAAGTGGCCAATTGTCCGATCCAGTACTGCGGAAAACTGGGGTAGTCGTATATCCAGTTATTCCAACCGCGGTTGTAGGCATTTCCGAAGTCCCATACGGGACCGAAGTACCATTTCTCGCTCTCGCCGTTACGGTCACGGTCTTTGTACAGATAGCAGCTGCCGTGGTAACTCTCGCAATCCTCCATGATCTCTTGAACCAGGTAGTACTTAACCGCTTCGTCCAGATCCAAACGACTCCATACATCGGCTTCGTTGTTGCCCCAGATGGCATTGTTCAGTCCGTTGAGTTGCGCCTCGATATAGGTCCGTTGCTGTTGGGAAAGGATCTCCGGACTTTTCATCGTGAACCATACTTCCTGATTATTGCTTTCCCGCAAGGTCACATTGCCGTCTTCGTAGTAGTTGTCAATCTCCACTAACCATCCGCCGCTCACCGAATCAACGGCATTGTCTTCTTGTTCGGTCACAGCTACGCGGTTACTGCCCACACGGATCTGTTCGGTTAGGAAATACAATCCTTTGTATTCACCGTTCAGCACGAGTTCTACCGGCACCATACCCGGTGTCCATCTTAGTCCCATCGCACGGCTGAGCATGTAGCCCACGGGGTTCTTGAGAAAACCCATACAGTCATCGGCGCCTGCCATCAGACACCAGTGTTTATTGCTCGGCATACCCAGCACTTTCTGCTTTGCATCGAACTTGATGCGGTAGGGCTTCTTGTCAAAACCGGTCCACGTCCAGTTACCGCGACCTTTGAATTGTCCGGTGATCGGTAACGTGTCGCTGCCTAAAGCCTCATAGCCTGTGTTCAGCGGGTCGATGTAGAGACTGCCGGGCACGTACTCCTCTTTACTGGTGATCGCGACACCGTCGGTCGTGTTCAGGTAGACCACCGGCAGTGTACCGGTTATTGTTACTGAACCGCTATTACCGCCTTGTGTACTTTCCCATGCCGAGAGGGGCATCCACGAACCCTGTGCCCAGTTATCGCCGTTAACGGGAACGAAGATATCACCTGCCTGCATCTGCGCTTCCGAGGTCGCGGTGCGGTTGAGGTTCAAGGTGTTACTCACGTACTCCTTAAAATCGCTGAACCGCTGGTTGTATGTCCCTGCCGCGATCTCCCCGCCGACGAACGTGAAACGGTATATGTTATACTCCGTTTGAGCGATAGCGACGGACCATTTATTTCCTTCATTGGTCATGTCCAGCACTTTCGTTTGCGCTACATCATCCCGTCCGTACACAAACTTAACCGTGTTGTAGTCGGTTTTGCTGTTATCAAAATACAGCGTACCCCGCGGAATCGTCAGAGCCCGCGCCCCTGCGCTCAACAGGCAGAGCAGCAATACTATGATATACCTTTTACTTTTCACTTTTCATCTTAAGTATGTCTTCCGCGCGGCGGAGGGCGAAATGGATATTCGCGCATATATTATGCGGATCCATCTGTTGCTCGATGCCGCCGATGAGTAACTGCTTGTGTACGTGGTCATTGACCCCCGAGAGGATGATCGTGATACCTTCTTTGTGGCTGCGCTGGATGAGCATACTCAGGTTATGCATTGCCGTCGCATCCACGAACGGTACCTTACGCATACGGATGATGCGGATCGGATATTCCTTACCGCTCACATGCGTCATGATATCATCGAACTTATTGGCGATACCGAAGAAATACGGACCGTCGATCTCATACACCTCCACACCGTCGGGAATGGTCAGGTGCTCGAGGTTCAGGTTACTCTCGCTATCCTCGTTCGGGTCGATCTCCTTATGCAAGGTGCGGATGTGCGTCTGCTCGCTCGTGCGCATCAGGAAGAGCACCATCGCCAACAGCAGACCTACTTCGATAGCTACCGTCAGGTCGAAGATGACGGTCAAAAAGAACGTGATGACCAGTACCCAGAAATCGCGGTTACGATGCTTGAATAAGCCTACGATCGTCTTCCAGCCGCTCATCGAGTAGGCCACCATGATCAGTACCGCTGCCAGACAAGCCATCGGGATCATACCTACCAACTGGCCCATGAAGAGCAGTACCAACAGCAGTACCACCGCATGGATGATACCCGCTATCGGCGTACGACCGCCGTTATTGATGTTCGTCATCGTGCGGGCGATAGCACCTGTAGCTGGGATACCGCCGAAGAACGGCACCACTACATTCGCCATACCTTGCGCGATGAGTTCCGTATTCGAGTTATGCTTGTCGCCGATCACACCGTCTGCCACAATAGCGCTCAATAAGGATTCAATCGCACCGAGCATCGCGATTGTGAAGGCCGCCGGGAAGAGTTTCTGCACTACCGTGAAGAACGACTCGCCGTCTGCTAACTCCATACTCGGCATATGCGGCGCAGGGATACCGTGCGGCAAGGCGTACAGGTCGCCGATCGTCTGCACACCTGCAACGCCCCATGCCTCCGGTGCGTAGGTCTTGAGCAACCATACCGCGAATGTGGCCAATACGATCGCTGCCAAACTGCCCGGGATACGCTTCGTAATCTTAGGCATGAAGATGCAGATCAGTAAGGAGAAAACACCGATACCCAAGGTCCACCATTCGATATGAAAATGCTGTGCGTAGTAGATCCATTTATCCACGAAGTTAGCCGGTACATTACTCAAGCCCAGCCCGAAGAAATCATTCATCTGGGTGGAGAAGATTGTTACTGCGATACCCGCCGTGAAACCCACGATAACGGGGTAGGGCACGAACTTGATCACGTTACCCATCTTGGCCAGCCCCATCAGAATCAGCAAGATACCTGCCATCACGGTCGCGATCGTCAGACCTGCCAGGCCGAACTGCTGGATGATGCCGTAGATGATGACGATGAAGGCACCTGTCGGTCCTCCGATCTGCACCTTACTGCCGCCGAAGAGCGAGATCAGCAAACCCGCGATGATGGCGGTCACCAGACCTTCTGTCGGACCCACGCCCGAGGATATACCGAACGCGATTGCTAACGGAATAGCCACAATACCCACGATGATACCGGCAAGGATATCCTGCCCCGCCTGCGCACCGCTATAGTTCCGAATCGTGCTCCATAACTTCGGTGAAAATATCTCTTTAATCGAATATTGCATAAATGATCGTTATAATTCGGCTGCAAATTTACTGCTTTTTTTTGATATATGCAAATTTTTCTTGCATATGTGCAAAATTTTTTGTACCTTTGCAGCCGATTTTGAAAATACCCGTTTTTTATGGCATTAAAAGACACTATACAAACCTTGCATGCGCAGGTGAAAGAGCTTCAGGCGGCGAATGCCGAGCAGTTGGAAGCGCTGCGTATCAAGTATCTGAGTAAGAAAGGCGAGATCACGGCGCTCTTCAATGAGTTCCGTACTGTGCCGGCTGAGGAGAAACGTGAGTTGGGCCAATTGCTCAACGCCCTGCGTCAGGATGCGGAAGCTCGTATCAATGAGCTCAAAGAGCAGTTCGAGGCTAAGAATGCCGAGGCGGATAAGTTAGACCTTACCCGCACGCCGGATCCGATCGCTTTAGGTACCCGTCACCCGCTTTCGTTGGTGCGCGAAGAGATAGAGGATATCTTCTCCCGTATCGGTTTCACGATCGCGCAGGGTCCCGAAGTGGAGGATGACAAGCATGTGTACGGCATGCTGAACTTTGCTCCCGAGCACCCGGCACGCGACATGCAGGATACCTTTTTCATCGAGAAAGAGATCGGTGTGCAGAAGCCGACCGACGTACTGCTTCGTTCGCATACCTCGTCCGTGCAGACACGCGTGATGACGAGTCAGAAACCGCCGATCCGTGTACTCTGTCCGGGTCGCGTCTATCGTAACGAAGCTATCTCTGCCCGCGCGCACTGTTTCTTCCATCAAGTGGAAGGACTCTATATCGATAAGAACGTCAGCTTTGCCGATCTGCGCGAGGCCTTACTATACTTCAGTAAGGAGATGTTCGGTCCCGAGACCAAGATCCGTTTGCGCCCGAGTTACTTCCCCTTCACCGAGCCGAGTGCCGAGATGGATATCAGTTGTAATATATGCGGCGGTAAGGGTTGTTCGTTCTGTAAGGGAACCGGCTGGGTAGAGATCCTGGGTTGCGGTATGGTGGACCCGAACGTACTCGAGGCTTGCGGTATCGATAGCAAGGAGTACAGCGGATATGCCTTTGGCATGGGTGTGGAGCGTATCACCAACCTCAAATATCGTGTGAAGGACCTGCGTCTCTTCTCCGAGAACGATGTGCGCTTCCTCAAACAATTTGAGGCCTGCTAACGATTTTTTTGCATTTTTATTTGCATAATTCAAAAAAAAGCAGTACCTTTGCACCCGATTTTGCGTCTATGAGCGAGCAGAACCACTATATGATCGACTTGAAGCGTCTGCCTATCGGCACGCATAAGTTTGATTTTCAGTTGGATGACAAGTTCTTTGAGTCTCTCGAGAAGTCCGAAATACTGAAGGGGTCGGTGGGCTGCAAAGCAACGCTTAATCTCCGGGAGGAGGACTATCAGCTCAACATCGCGGTTCAGGGAACTGTCTTTGTTGTGTGTGATAGGTGCCTCGACCCGATGCCCCTTGAAATAGAAGCTAATGATGAATTGATGAATGATGAGCCGGAGGCTCCTAATGATAAAATCGATTTATCGTGGTTAGCTTATGAAATAGTAAGTATCAATATTCCGATCGTTCACTGTCACCAAGCAGGTGAGTGCAACAAGCAAATGGAACTTCTCCTCCATGATCACCTTTGTGACGATTTGGATCCCGAGATTGATAATTTGTAAATAAATTAGAAATCTTTAAAAAGTAAATAATTATGGCACATCCTAAAAGAAGACAAAGCCACACCAGACAAGCGAAACGTCGTACCCATGACGTAGTGAAAGCGCCTACATTGGCAACATGCCCGAACTGCGGCGCACTGCACATCTACCACACTGTATGCCCGTCTTGCGGTTACTACCGTGGTAAACTGGCTATCGAGAAAGCAGAGGCTTAATAATGGCGAATGGCGAATGGTTAAAGGTGAAAGGCGGTTTTTGACCCCTTTTGCCTTTTCACCTTATATTTAATTAACGCGCGTACGTGAGTATACGCATAATGAACCCAAACAAATGTACAACAATTTCAACAATGAAGGCGAACGCCGTCCCAGACCGCGTTTTCGCCGTGATGCAGAGCCTGTATCGGCTCGTCCGCGTTTCCGTCGGGAAGACGGGGAGCGCCCTTTCAACAATGAGCGTCCGCAGAGACCTTTTAGTGGCGAACGTGCAGAACGTCCGTTTAACGGCGAACGTGCATTCCGTCCGAAACCCAAACGAAACAACAACTTGTACTCTGCCCATAAGCAGCAGACGTACAAAGAGCAGTATGTCGATCCCACCAAGCCGGTTCGTCTGAATAAATACCTGGCCAATGCCGGTATCTGTTCCCGTCGTGAAGCGGATGACTTCATCCAGGCAGGTGTGATCACCGTCAACGGTGTGACCGTGGATAACTTAGGCGCCAAAGTGCTGCCGACGGATGATATCCGTTTCCACGACCAGCCGGTTCGTCGCGAACGCAAGGTATATATCCTGCTCAATAAACCCAAGAATACGGTGACTACTACCGATGATCCGCAAGAGCGCCATACGGTGATCGATATCGTGCGCAGCGCTTGTCCGGAGCGTATCTATCCGGTAGGTCGTTTGGACCGTAATACGACCGGTGTGTTGCTGCTCACCAACGACGGTGATCTGGCAGCCAAACTGACCCATCCGAAATTCAATAAGAAGAAGATCTACGCTGTGACTCTTGATCGCGAACTGGATCAGGTGGACGAGGCTATCGTTCGTTCCGGCGTGGTGCTTGACGATGAGCGTATCGTGCCCGATGCACTCGAGTTCCCCAAAGAGGACCGTCGTCATATCGGTCTGGAGATCCACTCCGGTCAGAACCGCGTGGTACGTCGTATCTTCGAGAAAGTGGGTTATAAAGTGGTGAACCTCGATCGCGTATCGTTCGCAGGTCTGACCAAAAAGAAAGTGGGACGCGGTAAATGGCGTTTCCTCACTCCCAAAGAGGTAGCGTTTCTCCAGATGGGAAATTTTGAATAATGAAGCGTATCGTTCATTACATATTATTCTTTGCCACGCTGGCCCTGGCGATCGTATGTGGCATCATGATGTTCCATACGAATGTCAATGCCGACATGACCAAGTATCTGCCGGATAACTCGCAGATGAAGAGCGGACTCGAGATCATCACATCCGAGTTCGGTTCGTCGGCACAGATGGCGGGCGGAGATGTACATGTGATGTTCGAAGGGGTGCGTCCCAAAGAGGTGCCGGGTATCCGAACGCTCCTTGAGGGATACGATGACGTGCAAGGGGTGACCTATCGTTACTCCGCCGACAGCACCCATACGCTCTTTGATCTGGATGTGCCGAAGTCGGTGGACCAGAAAACGCTGGGCAAACTGATCAGTGACCGTTTTGGCGGTAACTGTGTGGTGGAGACCAGTCAAGACGGTGCCACGCCGCCTGTTTCGGTAATGATCATCGCGGCGCTGATGATCATGCTGGTGCTCTTTGTTATGGCGCAGGCATGGTTCGAACCCGTCATCATCCTGGTGACCACTTTGTTGGCCGTCCTGCTGAATATGGGTACGAACGCCTTGTTGCCGTCCGTATCCATCACGACGAACTTCATCGGCTCGATCATGCAGGCCGTCCTCTCGCTGGACTACTGCATCGTGCTGCTCAACCGCTATCGTCAGGAGCAGGACGAACATACGGATAAGGCGACGGCTGTCATTGCCGCCAATAAGGCGATCGTCAAAGCGGCGCCGTCGATCCTTTCTTCGGCTTTCACCACCGTAGTGGGACTTCTCATGCTATGTTTCATGCGCCTGAAGATCGGTGCAGACATGGGAATCGTGTTGGCCAAGGGTGTCGTTTGTTCGCTTATCTGTACATTCACGGCCCTGCCGGCACTAATGTTGCTTTTCCGCAAGACGATCAACTTCACGGCTAAGAAAGCCTACATCCCCAATACGGATCGCATGGCGCGGTTCATCTCGCGTCATAAGTTACCGATGGCCGCAGGTGCGGTGGCCCTCTTCTTCGCGTCCTGGTACCTCTCGCAACAAACGACTATCTTCTTCTCTGCCGAGGCGGACTCGAAGATAGAAGAGGTCTTCCCTTCGCCGAATCCTTTCGTGCTGGTTTATGACACGCAAGATGAGGACTCGGTCTATACGCTGGTGGACAGCCTCATGGCGCAACCTGGTATCAACCTCGTCATCTCGTACCCGACACTCATGTCAAGACCCTTGACGCCGGCCGAGATGACAGCACATGTAAGGTCGCTGCTGACCGATTTTGAGGACTTCATGCCCGAAGGAACATCCGTTCCGCAGGAAGCGCTCGACGTGCTGCAACCCAATGTGGTGCAGATGCTCTATTATATGCGGACCAAGGACTCGGCCGAACAACGGATGGCATTCCCTGACCTGGCCCGTTTCCTGCATACGCATATCGCCAACGATCCGCTCTTCGGTTCGTACTTGGATGAGGATATGAAGGCGCAGATAGAGAGTCTGCAGTCGATGCTGGAAGTGCAGGAAGCTCCGGAAACGCCGAAGCAACCCGAGATCCAAGAGAAACCGGAGGCTCCGGCTATCGTTCAGGTGGTAGAGGCTCCGGAAGATACGATCGTCTTGCCGCGCGAGACGATAGCGCCGATAGCGGTGCAACCCGCACCTTTGGCGATCACCGAAGATACGGTGGAGATGCCGCATGTCGAATCGCCCCGTATCGCCATCGTGCCGTTCATCAACCGTCTCAATGCCCAACATCCTTCGGCGATCTCCGTCGAGATGCATAAGCTGACCGACACCATCGCTATCCGCCTGCCTATGGCGGTGAATGAGATGTCGCTCTTCATGGGTTCGACGGTGATCCAGACCAAACTGGTTTATGCCTATGCGGAAGGAAAAGTGAAGAAGATGAGTCCGTTGCAGTATGTGCACTTGCTCGTCGATGACCTATTCCAACGAAAAGGCCTTGCCGGTATGGTGTCCGAAGAACAGCGTACGTTGCTCAGTCAACGTGCTTACCTCATGGACCTGGCCAATGCGAACGCGGCGCTGACGGAAGAGGAACTGAAGAACCTCCTCCATGCATTCGGGGTAGAACCGATGCCGGAAGAGCAGTTCCGCTCTATCGCTTATCCGCCGAAGAAGACGGAACCCAAAGTGCTGACCAAGGCTTCCGATGTGGATACCGAAGCACTGATGCGTACGATAGCCGACCTGCAACGTCAGTTACACAGCACCGACACCATGCGTGCTGCGCGGATGCAGCAGCAGGAGGAGCCCGTGCAACCCAAACGCAAAGGACCTTCCCGTGAAGACCTGCAGGCGGAACTGTTCACCGAACTGGTCTTTGGCGGACGTACGTATAATGCGGAGCAGATGGCGCATAAGCTGGCGCGGTTGATGAAACTGTCGCGGGTTCATTCGGAGCCCGTCACGCCGGCGCAGATGTCGTTGTTATATGACTATTATGGATCCGTTCATAGCGGATGCGACACGATGCGGATGGGTTTTGATGCGCTGATCACCTATGCGTGCGACACCCTGGTTCATGACCCGCGTCTGGCGGAAATGATCCCTGATACGATAGTGGACCAGGCGGCAGATATCAAAGCGCAGATACGCGACGGCTTAGGTCAGATCCGCAAAGAGCACCATTCGCTCTTAGTCGTCATGGCGTCCTTGCCCAAAGAGTCGCCCGAGACCTATGCGTTTGTGGATACGCTCACGGCTCTGGCCGATGCTCGCATGCCCCATGCGCACTACTATGTAGGCGAATCGGTGATGTATGCGGAGATGCGCGGCGGGTTCGATCATGAGATGAATGTCGTGACGTTGCTCACCATCTTATCGATCTTCCTCATCGTGGCGCTCACCTTCCGTTCGGTCATCGTGCCGACGATCCTCGTGGTAGCCGTGATGACTGCGGTCTATGTGAACGTGGTTGTAGCAGGGTGGGTGACCGGACAGATGCTCTATCTGGCTTACCTCATCGTACAGGCTATTCTCATGGGTGCCACGATCGACTACGGTATCCTCTTTGCCAACTACTACCGCGAGAACCGCAAATCGATGTTACCCGTCGATGCCGTGTGTGCGGCGTACAGGGGTTCGATACGTACTATCCTCACTTCGGGTCTGATCATGGTCATCGGTCCCGGTGTGATGGCGGTCTTCATCGATGATCTGATGATATCGAATATCGTGGGCTGTTTGGCGGTAGGTGCGTTTGTGGCGATCATCATGACGCTCACGGTGGTGCCGGCCGTTCTTGTGGCGCTGGATAAATGGGTGGTTTACGGAAAAAAGAATCGATTCAATGGCTGAAGAAAAATGGGATATGACCATCACGCCGAAGGATAAACTGCTGGCGGTGGATTGGAAAGAGATTTGGCGGTACCGCGATATGTTCGTACTGTTCGTGCAGCGCGCATTCCGGGTCGCTTATAAGCAAACGATACTCGGCCCCTTGTGGTTTATCATCACGCCGGTACTGTCGGTCATCGTCTATGTGACGGTCTTCGGCGGCATCGCGAACATCCCCACGGATGGCGTGCCTCCGATCCTCTTTTACCTGCTCGGTATCTCTATCTGGGGGTATTTCGCCAGTTGTCTGAGCGCCACATCCAATTCGTTCGTGTCGAATGCCGACATCTTCGGAAAAGTCTATTTCCCGCGCATCATCATGCCCCTCGTGGCGGTGACGACCAACCTGCTTAGCTTGGCTATCCAGTTGGGTATCTTCACAGCTTTCTATTGCTGGTACGCTTTCACGGGCACGGAACTGGTGATCCATTGGCAAGTGGTGCTTTTTCCGATCCTGATCCTCTTGCTGGCCCTCATGGCCGTAGGATTCGGTATGATCTTCTCGTCCATGACCACCAAGTATCGGGATCTGCAGATCATGCTGGCCAAGATCATCTCGCTTTGGGTATATGTCACGCCGGTGATCTATCCGCTGAGCATGGTGACCAACGACAAACTGCACCTTGCCATGAGTCTCAATCCCGTGACGCCCGTCATGGAGGCCATCAAGTACTCCTTGCTCGGACAAGGACAGTTCTCATGGCTCTGGCTCGGATACAGCGCGGCCTTCACCTTTGTGTTACTCATCTTCGGCCTTATGCTTTTCAATAAGGTGCAAAAAAGCTTCATGGATACGGTATGACGCAGGACTATTGGACAACGGAGATAAGCCCGACGACTTTTGCGAAGGGCTTTGGACTGAAGGAGCTTTGGGCAAAGAAATACCTGATCTGGCTCTTCATCAAGCGCGATATCACGGTGCAGTACAAGCAGACGATCTTCGGCATGGGGTGGTACTTCATCTCGCCGCTCTTCACGATGTTCATGTATATCGTGGTCTTCGGTCGCATTGCCGGTATCCCGACGGATGATATCCCGCAGCCCGTGTTCTATCTGAGCGGTATCTGTCTGTGGGAGTATTTCTCGGAGTGCTTGACGGCCGTCTCGGGTACATTCCAGACCAATGCGGGCCTGTTTGGAAAAGTCTATTTCCCGCGTCTGGTGTCTCCCGTGTCAGTGGTGGTATCCAAGCTGTTCCGCTTCTCGCTGCAGCTCGGTACGTTCGTTTTCGTCTATCTGCTCTATGCCTATCAAGGTGTAGCGCTGCGTCCGACCTGGTACCTGTGCCTTTTCCCGGTGCTCGTCTTCATGATCCAATGCCTGGCGTTGGGCCTCGGACTCATCATCTCGTCCATGACCACCAAATATAGGGATCTGATCAATTTCTTCGGCGTTTTCGTTTCCCTCTGGATGTACGCGACTCCGATCGTGTATCCGCTGAGTTACGTGACGAACCCCACGCTGCATAAGATCATGCTTTTCAACCCCATGACCGCTATCATAGAGAGTTTCAAATACGGAGCATACGGAGCCGGTGAGTTCAGCTGGATGTCCCTCGGTTACAGCGCCGCGATCATCGTCGTGCTGCTCTTCCTCGGTATCGCGCTATTCAACCGCAAGCAGAAATTCTTTATAGACACCATTTAACGGGGTAACAAAAAAAGAAGACCGAAGTCTTCTCTGGAGCCACTTCCCGGACTCGAACCGGGGACCTACGCATTACGAATGCGTTGCTCTACCAACTGAGCCAAAGTGGCATGATTTTTGAAAGCGGCTGCAAAGGTACTACATTTTTTTGACATACGCAAATATTTTGTGAAAAAAAGTGCAATCATAGTGATTTTTTTGCTTCTGGTCCTCGGTCTGAGTGCCCAAACGCATACGCGCGTGTTCCAAGAGAACATCCGCACCTTGCGTGTGGCGCGCGAAGTGCTGTTGCTGGATGACATCAATCCGCTGCAGATATCCTTCGACGAGATGAGTCATGAGGTGCATTTCTATTCCTACACCGTGCGTATGTTGAACAGCGACCTGCTTTCGGGTGAGTACCTGACGGGTTTTCCCACGGCCGAGATCAACGACTATGCGCACTCGATGAATACCAGCCGCGAATATACGCATTACTGGTTCGAGTTTCCCAATGCCGACATGACCTTGACCAAGAGCGGGGACTATCGGCTGACGATCTACGAAGACAATGACCCTGATAACAAAGTGGCCGAGATCGACTTCAAGGTAGTGGAACCCCTGGTGAAGATCGCTGCGAACGTGCGATCCAATACGGATATCGAGTTCAACGGCCGGTACCAACAAGTGGATATTGATCTGAATACGACCCACCTCGATATCAAAGATCCGTCCGAGATCCGCGTGGTGGTGACGCAGAATAACCGGCTCGATAATGCCGTTACATTGGACAAACCCAAGTTCATCGGGCGGAATAACCTGCAGTACAAGCAGATGCGGGAACTGATCTTCGAAGGCGGTAACGAGTTTCACCATTTCGATGCGTACTCCCGTTTCTATGCCGGTACGGGCATCGACCGCGTCTATTATGAGATGGGGGATTATAACGTGCTCCTCTTTGCAGACGAGATCGCCCAAGGCGGTTATTCGCATCGCTTCGATGAGGACGGCAGCTATATGATCAATGCCGAGCATACGCATGCCGACGACACGGAGGCGGAGTATATGTGGGTGCACTGGATGTTACCGGTCGATAAACCTTTCTTCGACGGCATGATCTACGTGGGAGGCGAGCTGTTCCATAACGAGATGAGTCTTCGCAACCGCATGCAGTACGACAACGAGCATCGTTGTTACTGGCTCACGGCCCTTGTCAAACAAGGTGCGTATGACTACCAGTATTGGTTTGTGCCAAAGGGGCAAAACAAAACTACCACCCAACGAGTGGATGGCAGTTTCTGGGAAACGGAGAATGAGTACGCGATCTATATCTACTGGCGTCCTTTCGGTGCGCGATACGATCGCTTGGTAGGTACCCAACTCATTCGTTCCAACCGTTGATCATTCATCGATACGCATGAACTTACCTTTCTTGGAGAAGAGCAGCGTCATGGCGTTGTTCATCTCTACTTTGTGCACGCCGAACTCGAACTTATAGCCCGTGATCTTGGCGTTTGGGAAGGTAGCCTGAACGTACTCCAGCACTGCGGCCGGCACGTACGCATGCTTGATACCGTTGATGTTCTCCACGTTCATCAGTTGTGCTTTGTGCGAATAGGTGATCACCGCACCGTCTGCCAGGTGGAAGACGTATTTATAATGCCGCGGCATCGTTTTCTCGCACGTGATCAACTGCACCTCGTTCTCTGCATAGTTAGCCAGCACAGCCTCTTGCAGTACCTGTGGGATCTTCTGGAATGTAACGGGTTTCTTACCTCGTGCAAAAGCGCCGAGACTGATCACACTCATCAGCGCAATAAACAGAATCTTTCTCATTTCAGTCTTTCTTTAATTGCTTTACTCTCTGCCTCATAACCGGGTTTGTCCAGCAAAGCGAACATATTCTTCTTGTATGCCTCTACGCCGGGTTGGTTGAACGGATTGACATCCAGCACATAACCCGAGATACCGCATCCGCGCTCGAAGAAATAGATGAACTGACCGATGTTGTACTCGTCGATCTTCTCGAAGCTGATGTGGATATTGGGTACTCCGCCGTCCACGTGAGCGAGCTGCGTACCGAGTTCGGCCATCTTGTTCACTTCATCTACGCGCTTGCCGGCAAGGAAGTTGAGGCCGTCGAGGTTCTCTTCGTCCATCGGCACGAGCACGGTCTTGTTCGCTTTCTCGATCGAGATCACGGTCTCGAAGATGGAGCGCTCGCCGTCCTGGATCCATTGACCCATCGAGTGCAGGTCGGTCGTGAAGTCCACCGATGCCGGGAAAATACCCTTGTGGTCCTTACCTTCGGATTCGCCGTAGAGCTGTTTCCACCACTCGCTGAAGTAATGCAGTTTGGGGTTGAAGTTAACCAGGATCTCGATCTTCTTGCCGCTGCGGTAGAGGGCATTACGGATAGCAGCATAACGGCATGCGGGATTCTCTGCGAAGGGCACTTTCACATCCGTGGCTTTCTCCATGTCCTGTGCACCGCGAACCAATGCCTTGATGTCGCCGCCTGCTACGGCGATCGGCAGCAGACCTACCGGGGTCAGCACTGAGAAACGACCGCCTACGTTATCGGGGATGACGAAAGTCTTGTAGCCCTCTTTGGTAGCGAGGCTGCGCAGCGCACCTTTGGCGCGGTCGGTTACGGCTACGATACGGTGCTTCGCTTCCTCTTTGCCGACTTGCTTCTCGAGCATGGTCTTCAGCAGACGGAAAGCGAGTGCGGTCTCGGTCGTGGTACCCGACTTGGAGATATTGATGATACCGAACTGCTTGTCCGCGAGGAACTCCATCAGTTCTGCCAGATAGTCCTCGCCGATGTTATTGCCTGCATAAACGACATACGGGTTCTTGCGATCTTTCGCTACAAACGCATCGAAAGCGGAGCAGAGGGCTTCGTTCACCGCGCGTGCACCGAGGTACGAACCGCCGATACCGGCTACGATCACTACTTCGCAACGACGGCGAAGTTCGTCCGCACAAGCTTGCACCTCTGCCAGGAACTCGTCGCTGATCGAAGAGGGCAGATGCACCCATCCGATATAGTCGTTACCTGCACCCTGACCGTTCTCCAACAGTGCGTTAGCGGCTTCGGTCTGTGCTTCCAGTTGTTTCAATGCTGCAGCGTCCACAAACGGAGCAGCGTTCTTCAAACAGATTTTCATATTATTGTAATTTATTAGTTAATGCCTTGATGATGGTTTTTGCTTTTTGCTTGTTGTACAGGATCTCGTACATCGCATCCACGATCGGCAGATCGACCCGCATGCGTTCGTTGGCCAGGTAGATGGCCTTGGTGCCGTAGTAACCCTCGGCTACCATCTCCATCTCCATCTGCGCCGCTTTGACGGAGTATCCCATACCGAGCATCTGACCGAACTGGCGGTTACGGCTGAACTGCGAATAACCCGTCACGAGCACATCGCCGAGGTATCCTGAAGCATCGATGTCGCGTGGCACGTTGCTCATCGCGGTCGCAAACCGCTGGATCTCCTGGATGGCGTTCGACAGCAGCACGGCTTGGAAGTTATCACCGTAATGCAGCGCCTGGCACATACCTGCCGCGATCGCGTAGATATTCTTCATCACCGAACTGTACTCGAGTCCGATCACGTCGTTCGAGAGCGTGGTGTGGACGTACGGGGTGTTGAACAGCTTCGCCCAACTATCCGCGTTCTGGCGGTCCTCACAACCGATGGTGAGGTAACTCAGACGTTCCAGCGCGATCTCCTCCGCGTGGCACGGTCCGGCGATCACGCCCAACTGGTCATACGCGATACCGAAGCGGTTATGCAGATAGTCCGTGATGATCACGTTCTCGTCGGGGATCATACCTTTCACGGCCGAGATGACTACCTTATGCGTCATGTCGCGACGGATCTTATTGAGCGTCTGCTTCACGTACGGCGAAGGGATGGCTAAGATCAGCACGTCCGATTGTGCCACGGTCTGGTTGATGTCCGCCGAGAAATGGATACGACTCACGTCAAAATCCGCGGCGGCGAGATAGGAGGGGTTCTTGCCGGTCATGATGAACTCGTCAATCACTTCCTGACGGCGGATGAACCAGTTGATCTCTGCCTGGTTATGCATCACGATCTTCGCCAGCGCGGTCGCCCACGACCCCGATCCTAAGATCGCTACTCTTCTAAACATTTCCATAGTATTACGTTATTGTTCCGGCTTCATGGTCGGGAATAATAAAACTTCCTGAATAGTGGGCTGACCGGTCATGAACATCGCCAGACGGTCGATACCGATACCGATACCCGAGGTGGGCGGCATCCCGTACTCGAGGGCACGCATGAAGTCATGATCGATCACCATCGCCTCGTCGTCACCCTTGTCGGCCAGTTTCATCTGCTCCACGAAGCGGTTGTACTGGTCAATCGGGTCGTTGAGTTCGCTATACGCGTTCGCTAACTCCTTACCGTTCACCATGAGCTCGAAGCGCTCGGTCAGACCCGGTTTGGAGCGGTGCATCTTCGTCAGCGGACTCATCTCGACGGGGTAGTCGGTGATGAAAGTCGGCTGGATGAAAGTGCCCTCGCAGGTCTCGCCGAAGATCTCGTCGATGAGCTTACCCTTACCCATATGCTCCGTGTCTTCGACGCCCAGTTTCTTGGCCTCCACGCGGATCTCGTCCTCACTCATGGCTGCCAGGTCCAAGCCCGTCTTCTCCTTGATGGCATCGAGGATAGGCAGACGGCGGTAGGGGGCTTTGAAGTCCACTTCGTGGTCACCGATCTGCACTTTGGTGCTGCCGTTGACAGCGATCGCGATGCGCTCGAGCAGTTGCTCGGTGAAGCTCATCATCCAATTATAGTCCTTGTATTGCACGTACAGCTCCATGCAGGTGAACTCGGGGTTGTGGTTGCGGTCCATACCCTCGTTGCGGAAGTTACGGCCGATCTCGTACACGCCCTCAAAACCGCCTACGATCAGGCGCTTGAGGTAGAGCTCGGTCGCGATACGCAGGTACATATCCACGTCCAGCGTGTTATGATGCGTGATGAAGGGGCGCGCCGAAGCACCGCCGGCTATCTGCTGCAGGATCGGGGTCTCCACTTCGGTATAACCCGCCTCGTCGAACACCTGACGCATCGTGCGCAGGATCGCCGCGCGTTTCAAGAAGGTGTCCTTCACGCCCTCGTTCACTACCAGGTCCACGTAGCGCTGACGATAGCGCTGCTCCGGATCATTGAAGCCGTCATAGGCTACACCGTCTTTGTATTTCACGATCGGCAGCGGACGGAGGCTTTTGGCCAGCACCGTCAGTTTTTTCGCGTGCACGGATATCTCACCCATCTGCGTGCGGAAGACGAAGCCCTCGATACCGATGAAGTCACCGATATCCAGCAGTTTCTTGAATACCACGTTGTACATCTGCTGCTCGATGGTCAATCCACCATTTGCATCATTTGCACCATTTGCATCATTCTCTTCAACCGGCGCCTGGATATCGTCGCGGCTTACATATACCTGAATACGTCCTTTGGAGTCTTGCAGCTCGATGAACGAGGCCTTTCCCATGATTCGCTTGCTCATCAGACGACCGGCGATACGAACCGGCTTTTGGTCCCACTCGTCGAAATGTGCCTTGATGTCCGTCGAGTGACCGGTCACCTCGTATTCATCGGCAGGGTAGGGATTGATCCCCATCTCCCGCATGGTCTGCAGACTCTGTCTTCTTACAATTTCTTGTTCACTTAATTCCATATATTGTTCAATTTTTATCGTTCACAACCTTTGCGGCTGCAAAGGTACGAAAAAAAAATGACATATGCAAGAAAAATCGAAAAAAAGAGACCCGAAAGGGTCCCTTTTCCCGATTAGCCGTTTTCCAATGCTTGGTCATACGCCTGACCCTCGACGTACCAGTACCATGCGGTCATGGTCTTCTTGCCGCCCGGCAGATCGCGCTGCGCGAGGAAGGTCTCCTGATCTTGCACGACTTTCATCATGTCCGCTTTGCGGGTCTTGATGTTAGCCGCTACGGTTGCGAAACGCAACTTAGCCGCCGTCAGCTTCGCCGAATCGGGTACCGTACGTTTGTACCGGTCTGCGTCGAACGTGTACAAACGCTGACAATTCGGATTCTGCGTCGGTGCCACGCGGTGCGTCGCTACCAGATAATTACCGTGATTGTGACCGTCCTGTTTCTTCGGTCGTTTCATTGCGCCCGAGATCGTCTCGATTCCCGCAGCGCCTACTTTCATTACTGCCATACTAGTTAAAATTTAGATTTAATGACTTGGGGTTGTCTTACAATTTCTTTGACGCGTCGTAAGACTCCGTAACGCGTGTCTGGATCATCACCGCCGTGTCGCCGCGTTGGTAGAACTCGGATTTGTTGCTGATGGTCCGCACCACATTGCACGAACTCAG
>Ga0256404_1000195_pt1 | contig 151056 bp, 112 predicted proteins | sample RumenRJG_01DNA_FD_185990 | JGI IMG/M metagenome (GOLD analysis project Ga0256404, IMG submission 185990) | Bovine rumen microbial communities from Lethbridge, Alberta, Canada - RJG_01 | ecosystem: Host-associated > Mammals > Digestive system > Stomach > Rumen | place: Canada: Alberta...
GCACGTACTGAAAGCCGAAGACCGCAAATCTTGTCCGGTAGTCATTTCTCCCCGCCCTGCACGTATAAATGACGCGCTGCAGGGGCGTCGTGACGTGCTTGTTTTTACACTGGATATTTCTCTGCGTGAATTCTCCGTTCTCATCGAGCATTTCCCCGAAACGAAGCGAGATCGTCTGTCCCTCCTCCGCCTCTATGGAAAATGCAAGGATCCCCGCGATATTCTGGTGAAAATCAAGCACCTTCTTTCCCGACGGCGTGACATGGAGCGAAGCATGCAGATGCTCCTTCGCGCGGACCGGCACATTGTCGCCCGCAGACGGGATTACAGAGCGTCTCGTTACCTTCGCGTGCCCGCGGTAGGACGGCACGCGTCCCGCCTCGATGATCTCGCCGTCCTTGTTGTCCGCAAAGCGGACCGGCCCGTCGCAGCTCCACGCCCAGGAACCGTTCGTTGAGACAATGCGCTCCGTTCCGTCCTTGAAGCAGAGCTTCAGCATGGCAAGGAGAGCCGTCTCCTTCCCGTACTGGTTCTTCCGTCCCCAGGCACCGCAGCTTCCTCTGTACCAGCCGTCCGCAAGCTCCGCCTCGATCACGTTCATTCCGCCGCGCACAAGCCCTGTCACATCGATCGTCTGATATGCGATCCGCTTCCGGTAGTCCGTAATGCCCGGCGTCATCATAAGATCGCCGGCCTTTTTCCCATTGATCCTTGCCTCATAGAGACCGCAGGCCGTGATATAGAGGCGGGCCTTCACGATTCCCTCCTCCGGCACACGGAAGGTCTTCTGGAAGCAGTCCGCCGGATAGCGCTTCTTCGGGTCCACGCGGTAATTGCCCGTGATCCACTCCGCCGGCCACTTCTGCCCGGCCGGAAGCCCGGTCTCAAAGGAGGCCGTCGTCTCCTCTCCGGACCTTCCGTTTTCGTCATAGAGGCGAACACTCCAGATAACGCGCGTCTCCGCCGGCACCGCAGGTCCGCCCCAGACCGTTCGCATGGAGGAGGATTTGATCTGCCCGCTCTCCCATAAAAGCGCACCCGAATCTGTGACCGCGCGGACCTCATAGGCGCTCTGTCTCACGCCGTCCTCGCAGTTCCAGAGAAGAAGCGGAAACTGGCAGTCGATCCCCATCGGCTCCGTCATATATTCACACTGCAAATGCACTGCCTTCATAGCGACTCTCCTTATTCATTGACCTCATGCGCTTCCGGATGGCGCGCCGCGATTTCCTTCTGCTCCTTATCAATCACCTTCTCCACGTTCAGGAAGAGAAGCAGAATAATCATAATGACCGACGTAAAGACCTCAAGTCCGACAAATGATCCCGTAATCACGGTCTGTACGCCCGCGCTCTGTGTGTAAGCCACGGTCTTTCCGGCGATCAGCTCCGGCGCGCGATAGCCGCTCTTGCTGAGCAGCAGGTTGAAGAGACCGGATGACAGGCCTAGACAGACCGTATTCATAATCGTCTGGATCGATGCCGAGAAGCCGTCCACGCGGAAATTGCATTTCCATTCCATGTGATCGAGCACATCCGCAAGCAGCGCCTGGAAGACATACGCGCACGGCAGACCGCCGATGTTCTTGATAAACTGTCCCGCAAGGACGACCGTATAGCTCTTCGGATTCAGAAGACAAATGAGAGACCCGATACCGTAGAGCACGAAGCCGGCGGCCGTCACATTCCGCTTGCCGAACTTCTTTGCAAGCGGCCACACCGCGAAGATGCCGATGCCCATCGGAATTCCGCCGATGACCGACACAAGCATCTGCGTGCGTCCGTCGTTATAGCTGCCGAGCACATAGTTGCAGAAATAGACGAGCGAAATATTCTTCATGCCGACTCCGAAATTGTAAACCAGGAAATACAGCATAATCACAACCCAGAACCGATCGTGGATGACGGCGCTGATCTGCTTCCGCATGGAGATCCGCTCCTTCGGCTCGTCCCTGTGCTCCTCCGTGATCCGCTCCTTCGTGAAGTAATACTCCATCAGTGTGAGCGGCAGCGCGAGCGCGGAAATAAAGCTCATCACCACAATCCACTTGCTCTGGTCAACGCCGATGACCGGCAGCACAAGCATCGGGAAGAGCAACGCGACGACAATGCCCGAGACCATCGTGGTCGCAATATTCGTAAACACGGACAGCTCGCCGCGCTGCTGCGTGATTCTCGTCGAGAGCGGCACCATAAGGTTGTGGCTCATGTTGTAGATCGTGTAGGCGAATGACCAGAACAGGTTATAGGAAATGAGAACCCAGATTGCCTGCGCGTGAATGTCCATCCGCGGCACCGCGAAGGCCAGAATGCCCGTTATGGTGAGGAGCGGCGCACTGACAAGCAGCCACGGTCTCGCCTTGCCCTGCCGCGTATGTGTCCGCTCGATGATCTGTCCCATGATGATATTCGTGCACGCGTCCAGAATCTTGCTGCAGATCGGGAAGATTGCGAGGAACATGCCGCCCCAGATCGTCGTCAGATGAAGCACATCTGTGTAAAAGACATTGAGATAGGTGGCGAGCACCGCGTTCAGAAGAAGCGCGCCCGAGGGACCGATGAGATATCCCAGCCATTTTTCCTTCTTTGTTACATTTCTGTGCCGGATCCGGCTGTCAAGCGCCGGATTGTCCCAAAAGCTTCGTTTCATGTTATACCTCCGTCTCTGCCTCAGATCCTGCTGTAGTGCTCGTCCGATACAAGCTTCGGATATTCTCTCATTTCATCCGGCTCGTGGAGCGGCGTCCAGACCTGCGCGAAGAACGGGTCGACCTTGGCCCGCGCCCCGTAATTCCAGCTCTTCCGCTCACACTCACAGCACCAGTGGCCGCCCTCGAGCACAAGCCGCGGGCTCGCCTCAAATGTATGGCCGAACGCGCAGCGGAAGCGGAGCTTCGTGCTCCAGTCGCCCTTCTGCATCGATTCCGAGAGACACTCGCCGCCGCGGAACCTCGCCGCTGCCTTCATGTCCGCAAGCGTGAGCTCGCTCTCCGGCTTCGACTCGTCATAGCCGTGGTCGATCCGGACCACATGGTTCCAGTCTGTGAAGAGCTCCATGTCGCTGACCTTCTCCGGAATCGCCTCCCACGCCTTCCGGCTGCCCCAGTAGGCGTCGATCTGCGCCTCCATATTTTCCTTCAGCCAGCGCTTCGTGCCGTGCTCACCCATCAGCAGCTTCTCGAAGCTCCTCTGGATGATCCAGCCCATAAAGCTCTGTCCGCCCGGCAGCCGCGTGATCATCTGCGCCAGTCCCTTCACGGACTTCACCTCATTGAGATACGCGTCGTAAAAGTACTGCATGGAGTCGTGACGGAAATGAAGATAATTCTCAAGCTTATCGGAATCCAGATAATACTGGCCGTGGAAATTCCGTGTCGCAACATATTTCGGATTGATTACCGGATCGAGCGACGTAAAGCCCATCTCCCGGTACATAATCCTGTACATATCAATCGTGCTGACCCGGCAGGACTCTCCGCCGCCGATATTGTAGATATGTCCCCAGAAGGCCTCCGGAAGGCTCCCGTCCTCCGTAAACCCGGCAATGTTCCGCATAAGGCGCCCCGAGTCGCGGTCCGACACATACTCGAGCACATTATCGAGGCAGTTGTGGAACTGGATCGAATCGCGGATCTTCGCCATTGCGGGACCGATGATGCCCGTCTGTCTGAGGCTGACCCAGTATTTCAGTCCGCTCTCGACGACCATCCGCTCCGCGGCGACCTTCGAGACCGCGTAGTAGTCATACATGCTCGGCTTGATCGGATCGCCGACCCGTCCCCAGTGGATCGGCGGCATCCGGTCTCCGGTCTCCGCGACCGTTCCGATCGAAACAAACCGCGTCGTCTCCTCCTGATGAAGCTCCCGGATCGCCCGGATGAAATTTCTCGTGGACCCGCAGTTGACCTGCATCGCCTTCTCCGGGTAGTAATCCGCAAACGGCGAGACAAATGCAGCGATATGCAGCACAATGTCGCAGTCCTTCACGAGCTTCTTCACCGTCTCATAATTCGTGAGGTCCCCGTACGCGATCGTAAATCGTGGGTTGCCTCGAAACGGCTCGAGGTTCTTTCTGCTCTTTTCGCCCGGAAGATCTGTCGTGACAATGCGGTAGGATCCGTCATCCTCCGCCATCTGGCGGACCGTCTCGATTCCCATGCCGCCGGCAGCTCCGGTGACCAGCACCTTCAGGTTCTTCATTTGTCATTCTCCTTTCATGCCGAGGCCGGTACTGCCCCCGTTTCTTTTTAGTAACCGGTCGGCTACTATACGACGGAGGATTTCTATTATTACGGGATCGTCCGCTCCGGGAACCGCCGGATGGTCATCGGCCCCACAAGGCAGGTGCCGGACACGGACCAGGACCTCCGGAGGCTGGCCTTCCGCTTAGGGTTATCGGACAGAAACGAAATCGAGGAGCTGATCGGCGGCATGAAGAGCATCATCCGTCTTCCGATCATGAACCTGGTACAGATGCTGCTTCCGGTCTGCTTTATTCTGACCGGACAGAAGCTGAGTCTCAGGGATCTGACTATCTCAGGCAGCGAGCAGGGCTCTATTGCGACCGAGCTGAAAACAGAGGAGGCGGACCGCTTCTTTGATAACAGCGACGAAACCTGCGAACCTGCACAAACGGCCGCAAATGCAGACGCCCCGCAGCCGGAGGAGACGCAGCACAATTCCTACGGCCAGGAACAGCTCATGCTGCGGATGATCCGCCAGGGGGATATGGTCTCGCTCAAGGCATGGATAGACAGGGCCCCGGCGATCCGTCCCGGGAGCATGGCGCCAAATCAGCTGCGCCAACAGAAAAATACATTTGTCACAACCGCGACGATTGTCTCAAGGGCGGCAATCGAAGGAGGCGTCCCTGTCGAGGAGGCCTTTCAGCTGAGCGACGCGTATATCCGGAAAGCGGAGCTTCTTCCCGACCCGGACCGGATCATGAACCTGCAGTACCACATGGTTCTCGATTTCTGCGACCGGGTCCGGATTCTCCAAGGCGGCGGCCATCCGTCCCCGCTGGTTCTCAAGGTCCACGCCTACATCCTGCAGCACCTCTCCGAGCCGGTCACGACAGAGGACATTGCGGATGCCCTCTTCATGAGCCGCTCGTATGTAAGCCGCTGCTTCCGGAAGGAAGCCGGCGTCACACTGCAGCAGTACATCCGTGACAAAAAGATTGAGGAGGCAAAGCGGCTCCTTCTCTACACCGACAAGCCCGTCACCTCAATCAGCGTCTATCTCGGCTACTCCTCGCCCGGCCATTTCTCGCGAGTCTTCCGTGAGAGCACGGGAAAGACGCCTATGGAGTACAGAGAAGATCGCAGCATGCGCACTGCAAATGAGTGAACTACTCGGTCATTGAATGGCCGAGAATCCCCGCTCGGCCCTCTTGAATCCTACAGTTCACTCAGCGTCAGCCTTAAAGCGCTGGAACTGTAATCAGACGCGGCCACTCTCGAAATCGGTCTGTGTGCAGAGCGGACTGAAACTCGCGCATAGTCTTTATGAATTTTTCACACAGAAAAGGCCATTTATGTGGTATGATTTGTGTATATCGCAGGCCATCCTGCGCCAACACAAAATTCAAAGGAGGGTTATTTATGAGCTTTCAAAATGTAGTCGTTGCCGGCGGCGGCGTCCTCGGCACACAGATCGGCTTTCAGGCAGCATACAAGGGTAAGAACGTGACATTCTGGCTCCGCAGCGAAGGGTCCATCGGCCGCACGCAGCCGAAGCTTGACCGGCTGAAGGGCATTTACCTGAACACGCTGGAGGCGCACAAGGCTCTCTGCGGCACAGATACGCAGCGGTACTCGCACGGCCTCGTCGACGGCGTGAAGGACCTCACACCGGAGAAGATCGATGAGCTGAAAGCACAGGTCGAGAAGGCCTATGACAGCATCAAGATCGAGCTCGACATGGCAAAGGCAGTCGCCGACGCGGACATTGTCATCGAGTCCATGACAGAGGATCCGAAGGCAAAGATCGATGTCTACACGAAAATGAAGGACCTGCTCCCGGAGAAGACTGTCATCGTCACGAACTCCTCCACCATGATTCCGAGCCAGTTCCGCGATTATACGGGCCGCCCGGAGAAGTATATGGCACTTCATTTTGCAAATGAAATCTGGAACGGCAATACGGCCGAGGTCATGGGCCACGACGGGACTGACCCGAAGGTTTACGACGAGGTCGTCCAGTTTGCGAAGGAGATCGGCATGATCCCGCTCTGCCTGAAGAAGGAGCAGCCGGGGTACATCCTGAACACGATGCTCGTCCCGTTCCTCACGGCAGCCGAGGCGCTCTACGCAAATGGCGTCGCCGAACCGGAGACGATTGACCTCACCTGGAAGCTCGCGACAGGCTCACCTGTCGGTCCGTTCCACATCCTCGATGTCGTCGGCCTCAAGACCGCGTACGACATCTGCAGCATGAACCCGCAGGCGAAGGACCCGAACTCCACGATGGGACGGATCTGCGCGATGCTGAAGAAATACCTCGACGAGGGCAAGACCGGCGTCAACGCGGGTGAAGGCTTCTACAAGTACAAATAACCGGCTCATACGAGCTTCGACCTGGGAGGGGCCGCGGCAGATTTGCCGCGGCCCCTCTCTCTGTGCTATACTTGTCGCAGACTTCCCCGGTTCCGGGAGGAGAGCCGCTCTCGCGGCTCAGCCGGCATCTAGAGCAACCATATATAATCCCGTTAGAATGCGCGGCTGCCGGGAAAGTCTTTCTCAGACAGTCAGAATCCCCACCTGCAGCTGCAGATGGGGATTTTTCAGGCGTGTTATTTCCTTACCGTAAACTTCGCGAGGCGCACCTCATTTTTCGCATCCGGCTCAAAGACCATCGGGACATCGAGCCACTGCTTCTTCCCGTGATTGGAAATGAGGACCCTGCTCCCGTCCTCGTCGTATCCCGTCAGCGTCATCCAGTGCCAGGTGTCGTCGCCGAGCTCCTCCTCCCGGGTGTGTCCGAGGATAAGAAGCGCAACCGGCGTGTCCTCGTCGATCGCCTGACGAATATACGCAAATGCGTCCCTCGCGTGCGTCCAGTCCTTCTCCGTCCGGATCTCACCACTTGCCCACGCGCCGTTGTCCTTCACATACTGCACAAAATGGTCGCGGAACACGGTCACATGCGGAAAGCCCATATAGCCGGGATGCATGTAGTGCCTGTACATCAGCGTCTGGAGCTCCACGTACTTCTTCTGGCTGTAGACAGGCGCCCCCGCGATATCAGGCTCCGTCCCGACGCCATAATACGCCGCGAGGTTTGCGCCCGCGACAGACGCGCAGCCCGCAAACCTCGCCCATTTCGGACGCTTGAACCAGTTCTGATCTCCGCCGTACGCGATTCCCGATTCCGTCACAACCTGTGGGAATCCGGTCAGCTCCACCGTATGAAGCTCTGCATTTCTCTCAGCCATATACGCATCTTCCTTCCATACACAAGGGCTGTCCCGCATATGCAGAACAGCCCTGTCATAAATCTTATACAGCCACAGTCTTCGGCGGCTTTTTCATTTCAGTACCAAAAGCAATCAATTGCGGCTGATGCCGATGATGTCGAGAATCCGGATGAACAGGTTCACGATATCGACATAGATGTCCGCCGCGCACTGAACGGCGTTGACCGCATTTGACGGGTAGCGCTGCGCTCTCGCCCAGTCAAAGCCGATATAGCCGCAGAACAGAAGGACCATGAGCCAGTCGAAGGCCGTCCACAGCGCGGGCGCAAGAAATGCAACGACAAGGCTTGCGAAGATGGAGACGAGAAGCGAAATGCCGAGGACCCGTCCCATCCTGAGGAACACCTGCGGCGCAAGAGCCGCGAGCGCCATCATGATGCCCGTCGTGCACGCCGTGCAGATAAATGCGAGCGCGATCGAGCCCGTGTCATAAAATGACACGAAGTACGTGAGCAGAAGCCCCATCGATGCGGCGAGGACCGTGAAGCCCGCGACGCCTGCGCCGACACTCCGGTTCCGATAGACCAGCGCCATGCCTCCAAAGCTTCCGATCAGATAAATGAGAAGCACCGCGAGCGCCGGAATCTGAAGAATCGAGTTCCGCAGCAGCGTCGCCTCGGCGACATTGATCAGCGTGCCGAAGACGAGCATGCCTCCGATCACGAGATTGTACTGTGTCCTTGTGAGCGGCGCGCCGTCAAACTGACGGACGCGGGCGAGCTTATATTGCCTTGTATCAAAATCCGCCATAGTATATACCTCCTTGTGTCATGGAACACGGATTGCCCGGTTCGTTTACAAGGTATGATACCCACTCGCGCAATTTTCGTCAACAAGGCCAACACACTCTATCTGTGAAATTTTTATAACGCTTCAGCACCCTTCGGATGTCATGATACGGCGTTCCCTGCCGCTTCCTCGCGCGTCCGCTTCCAGTTTGCCATCGGGACCACGCGCTTCCGATAGCACCGCTTAAGAAGGATCACCGCGACAGCAGCCGCGACAAGCTCACCTGCCGGGAATGCCCAGAAAATGAGCTGCTCTGCATTTGCCATGCGCGTGAACACGTAAGCGAGCGGAAGCGGAACCGCAAGAAGCCTTAAGACCGAGACGATGAGCGAGCTGTTGCCGGACTGAAGCGCCTGGAAGACGCCCTGCAGCGCAATATTGATGCCCGCGAACACGAAGCCGAGGCTGATGATGTGCATGGCCCTGACACAGAGCGTCTCCGTCTCCTGCGTCAGACCGAAGATCTGCGCGAGCGGGTGCGCAAAAAGCTGCATGAGCACAAGACCAATGAGCATGACGACGGTCGTATCAATCAGGCCGCACTTGATGCCCTCCTTCACGCGCTTCTGCGAGCCCATGCCATAGTTGTAGGAGATAATCGGCGTGATCGCGTCTCGAAGGCCAAAGCCCGCGAAGAAAATGAACTGCTGGATCTTGTAGAAGATGCCGTATGCTGTGACGGCCGACGCCGACACCGCGCCGAAAATAATATTGACGCCATAGGTCATGAAGCTCATCAGCGCCTGCATGATAATCGCGCTGATGCCAATGCTATAGATGCCGCGGATCGTTCTTCCATCAGGCTTCAGATAGCGGAAGCCGCTCTTTATTTCCTTATTTTTCGTGTACTGAAAGATCATCGCGAGGACGAGCGAGACCATCTGGCCCATGACCGTCGCCCAGGCCGCGCCCGCGATACCCATTCTCGGGCAGCCGAGAAGGCCGTAAATCATGATCGGGTCGAAGACGATATTCGTGAGCGCACCCGCGATCTGCGCGGTCGTCGACAGAATCGTCTTGCCCGTCGACTGCAGGAGCTTCTCATAGATGCCGTAGAGCAGGTTGCCGAAGCACAGCAGCGTACAGATCCGGAGATACGTGCGGCCCATGCCGAGCACGATCGAGTCCGACGTCTGGCTCTTCAGATAGACATCAATGCCCGTCAGTCCGAAAATAAAGAACACCGCCGACAGCACGATTCCAAGAAATACGCCATTTCCGGCGACCCTCGCCGCCTCCTCCGTATCCTTGAGACCGAGCATGCGCGAGAGCATCGCGCCGACACCGACGCCGGTTCCGATTCCGAACGCGACGATCAGCATCTGGACCGGAAATGCAAGCGTGAGCGCGTTGACCGCGTACTCACCGGTGTGTGCGATGCCCGGCTCATCCGCCATATTCGCGACGAACATGGAATCGACGATGTTGTACATGGCCTGCAGCACCATCGAAACAATAATCGGAATGCCCATCGAAAGCATGACCTTCGATATTTTTTCCGTACCCATTTTGTTAGTTACAGCCTTTTCCATTCCTGCCTCCTGAATATTTTTCAAGTTACACGGCACCATGCATCAGAGCCGGTTCAGACCGGTCATGAAGCCCCGCGGCCGTGCAGTCAAAGCACTGCCGGCTGCGTCCGTGCAGCGACTCACGAGCACAAAAAAACAGCCCGGCTTGGAGTTATGTCTTCCAACACCGGGCTGCCCTTGCAGTCGCTTTACTTATATACTACTCTATTATATCGGTTTATCCACCGGATTTCTAATTGTCAAATGCACGAAATTCCGGACGGTTTTCCTTCCCTTTTTGACAGTCTCCCGTTTCCGCCGCGTGGCGCTGCTGTACACACACCATCTAAACTCAGGGCCGTCCTGATCGCCGCAGCTGCGCCAATCGCATACAGCATTTGCAGAGTAACACACCCTTGTGTACAAATCCAGCCTTCATGATATACAATACAGACAGGCGCTATGCCCGAAAGGAGACACATCATGAAATCACTTCTGATCAAAGACACAACGAGAGAGGACCGCATCCGCATCGTCGAGCAGGCCTTAAGCTCCTGCGGCGGAGCCTGTAATTTCTGCAACGGCTGCGACAATATCGGCGGAGGGAGCATCGACGAGCTCTATCTCCCCTACATCAACGGGGAGAAGGAGATCGCCGAGATCAACGCGGAATATCACCGCAACATGGTTCACTGAACCGTGACGTGCAGGATCGCGACATTGCTCTTATTGCCGTCGCTGTCATCACAGCTGTATTCCACATCGTAATTGCCCGGCGTGCTCGTATCGAGCTTTCCGCTGGATGCGGCGCCGCCGACATTGATCCGCTGTGAGAGCGTCGCGCTGCTGTCCTTGTCATCCGTGAGCTGGGAAATATAGGACATATACGAGAATTTCTCGCCGACAGAAAGCGTCACATAGTGGACCTTGAGGTAGAGACGCGGCGCATCCGCAGCGAGTGTATTGCGGACTGCCTCGTCCGCCTGCTCAGCCTGCGTCTCCGGGTCCGGAGTCGGCGTCGCCGCGCTCTCCGAAGCTGTACTCTCTGCCGCCTCGCCTGAGGATGCAGAGGCCGTCTCCTGTTCCGGCTGCGCAGCAGTACTGGCCGCCGAATCAGCCGCAGAAGCGGCAGGCTCCGCAGAAGCAGCCGCGGACTGCGTATTTGCAGGCTCCGCGGCACCGGCCACCGGCATGACCCGCGTCTTCGTCGTCACATTGCCCGCGTCGTCCTTCGCCGCATACACAAGCGACGCGCTTGTCCCATCGTCAGACTTGCTAACCGATACAATTCTCAGCGTGTCCGTGACATCACCGTCGCGCTTATCCGTGGCCGTCACCGACTCGAGCAGGTCAGAATCAGCCTCTCCATCCGTGTAGGTCGAGCCGTCGTCCGGAAATGTGATCGACGGTCCCTTTCTGTCTGCCGACAGAGCAAGAATCAGAATCACGACCGCGAGGACCCCGGACGCAGCTGCCAGTATCATACAGATTTTTCTTCTCATGTCCGTTTCTCCGCCTCCGTGCCATCATCTTCCGACGCAGAGCCTGCGTCATGCATGCCCGCGTTCACCTTGGAAAAAAGAATCTGCTCCACAGGATCAGGGACATCATCGTCCGTCCCGCTGACGGCGTATGCGTCCTTCGGGGACTTCTTCTCCACCGGCCCGTACTTGGAAAAGTACCGCCGATTGCGCCAGACATCCGCATTATTCAGAACGACGCCGAGGACCGGACAGCCGGCTGACTCGAACCGGCCCGCAGTCTTCTGCGCAAAGTCCGCGTCCGTCTTTCCCGCCTCGACGATGAGGAGGGCGCCGTCACACAGCTCCGCGACCAGCGCACTGTCAACAGACTCCGTGATCGGCGGAATATCCATCAGTATGTAATCAAAGGACTTTTCCAGAGATTCAAGAAGCAGCCCGACGCGGCGCTCCTTGAGGAGCTTCGTCCCTTCGTTGGTCGGCGTTCCCGCGAGCACCATGAAGAGGCCGTCAATATTCGTCTCGAGAAGAACCTCCGAAAATTTACATTTGTTCGTGAGCCACTTGGAAAAGCCCGTACCGCCTTCATTTTTCACCTGAATGCGCGAAAGCGGCATCATCTTCTGAAGGTCCATGTCCATAAGGAGCACGCGGCAACCCTTCTGCGCAAGCTTCCTCGCAAGAAGCAGGGAGACGGCCCCACGGCTCGCCTCCTTCGCACAGCTCGACACACAGATGATCTTCGCGGTCTCCGTCCCGATCAGACGTTCCGCCATCGCGTCATATTCCGAGTCGATCTCCCACCGCATCTCAGGGAGTCTGATTCTGATCCGCTTCATTCCGCACCTCCCGTACTGCCATTTTCCGGCTCATCCATATCCTCCGGAACGCGTGAGCGCAGCTCATCCGGGTCCTTCGGGATCATGCAGAACGTATCAAGTCCCAGAATCTCCCGGATCTCGCTGTCCGTGCGAAGCTTTCTGTCCGCCATGCAGAAAATGAACACCGCGATGACTCCTGCAATGATCACGGCGATCCCGGCCAGAAATCCGTTCCGGACCGCGTGCACACCCGAGCCGGACGTCGGAATATTCGCCCTCGAAACGATTTTAACGGTTCCTGCCTTCGCGACTGAGCTGTACTGCCGCGCAGCCTCCTCAGCAACCGCCTCGCAGAGGTCCGCCGCGCTGTACGGATCGTCCGCAGAAACCTTCACATAAATCACCTGTGCATTCTTCGCCGCTGTCGCGGTCACATGCTTTGCAAACGTATGATAGGGTATGCCGGCATCTGTGACTGAAGCCAGCGCAGCCTGCAGCACATCATCTCCCGTCGTGATTTCGAGGCAGTTATTCACGAGCTTTGCATCGGAGTCCGATTCGCTCTTATCACTTGCTGCCGGAGTTGTCCCGCCGGCCGTCTCTGTAATCGCTGAAGCCGCCTGGTCCGCAGCCGTCGCCGCAGCAGCGCCGCTCTCTGCAGCCTGCGTAGTGCCCGCGTCCGTCCCGCTTCCTGCTGCCGGCGCAGTGTCTGCGGAAGCCTCCGTCGACACATAGATGCCTGCCTTCGACACATATACAGGCTTCACCAGCACCAGCGTGAGCAGCGCCGCAAGCAGAGCCGCAGTCACCGCGGCCGCCAGAATCACCGGGCCCTCAGTTCGGAGCTCCTCCGGCATTCTTCTGAGCGCCCGTTTAAGCGCGCCGCCCGAAGTTCCCGCCATCGTTCCTTTCTTCATTGATATGTCTCCTATCGGTTGATATGTAATTTTCCGACGATTATCGCCTGGAAACCCGCCTGCCGGACAGCCGCCATAATCCGGCAGCAGGGGCAGATGTTCCGTTCATCTCATGATGCCAAAAAATCAGTAACGATTCAGCCCCCCAGACTCGGAACGCTTCGCGTTCCTCGTTGTGGGCGGACAGAGCGGCTTCGCCGCTTGTCCGTCCATCGGAAAAATGATGAAACCGTCTGGCGAGCAAGCTCTCCACCCGGATTTCATCGTTTTTCCGATGGGTGCTGAATAATTACCAAAATTATACCATAGAAATGAGAGAATGTGCCACACGGCGAAGAAAACAGGCGGACTCAGACAAAAGCTACCCATAAAAAGAGGAGTGCCCCGACAGCTGCGAACTGCCGGGGCGATTATTATGAAAGATTATTGTGAGATTATCTCACGGCCAAGCGTTTTAAACAATCATTCATCACTTGTCGAAAAATAATATAGCAAAATAATGTGAACAAACTATGAACGCGGCGTTAAATATTGTTAAAACGCACTGTTTTTATTTTACGCTCCTCATTTTTTTGTGCATAAGTCCTATTACGATGTCAGACCCTTGATCCAGTCGATGACGGCCCGGAACACAGAGGACAGCTTCGAGAAGAAGCCGTTCACGTCGTCATTTGTAATTCCATACTTGCTGAGATCAAGTCCGTTCGCGGCCGCCGCCTCATAGACGCTCTTGACCTGCTCAGTCAGCTTGTCCGGGTCGAGATTGAGCGCCGCGATCTTCTGCATGACATCGGCCAGAGCCTGGACCTCCTCGTCCGACAGCGTGATACCGAGCTGATTTGCGACATCCTTTATAACCTTAGTGATATCCGACTCGCTTGTGTAGTTCTTCTCCGCGACAACCTGCTTAACCGCCGCGACGAGCTGCGTCGTCTTATCGGAATCTCCGGTCTCTGAGGCGATCTGGCTCGTCGTGACCAGCTCATCGGTCGCCGTGTCGATCTCCGTCGCAGATACTGTGTCGCCGCTGATCACAGCGTAGGCCTTCATCGCGCCAACGAGCGCCGCCGTGCCTGAAATCGAGGTCGGCGCCGCGACAATCACGTCTGCATCGGACATGCCGGCCGTAACCAGCGCATTCTCGTACATTTTATCTGTGACATAATTGATATTGTGCGTCGTGACCTTGATACCGCTGCCGCTCTTCGTCTCCGTGACCTTGCAGGATGAGAGTGCGCGGGTCCCGATGTAGCTCGACGCGATCTTTCCGTCGAGGTACTGATGCTCCTCGGCATTTGTGACCGTAACCGTGTTGGAGGAAGTCAGATCCGACGACTTGACCTCGAGCAGATTGAGAACTGTGCTCTTCTGACTGTCCGAGAGGTCAGCGCCGAGCGACACGACCGATGTAACCGTGTCCGCCATTGCGGCGACAGGCGTCACCGCGGCTGTCAGTGCCGTCACAGCCGCCATAAGAAATGCAGTCCACTTTTTATTCATTTTAATTCACCTTTCCTTTGTATCCAGCATTTTGTAAAAAGCGGGCGGGTCCGTCTTCCGGACCCGCCCATTTCCGTGAAGCATGGTTATTATATTGTCACCGATGAGATAAAGCCATAACAGAAATCTGAAGATTTCCCGGAAAATCTGTTACGGCTTCATTTCAATTTCGTCGCGTCAGCCTCCTCTACGGCGCTGAAGCCCGCGTGATCTGCGGCCCCCAAGGATCGCACAGAGAGTTCTGTCACCCCTCGCTGCCGGTCTCCTCCGAGAGAGCGCTCTTGCCGTCCCCGTACAGCTCATCCTGCAGCTTCTGGATCGTATACGTCATATCCGGAACGAGGATCTCGCCCTGCGTCGTAAAATGTCCGTCGAACGGGACGCGGTCCTTGACGACCGAATACTTCAGCAGTGACGGGACCTCTGTGATCAGGCCGAGGAGCGTCGTCTGGCTGATATCATGTGTCACATACGGAAGGATCTCCTTGACAAATGAATTCAGCTCCGTCGCGCTCATGCCCTTCATTTTCTCCATCATCTTCGTGAGGACGGTTCTCTGGCGCTCTGTGCGCTGGTAGTCGGACTTGCCGACATAACGGATCCGGGCGTAAGCGACCGCCTCATAGCCGTCGCACGCGATCGTCCCGGAGCCTGAAATCTGGTGCTGCGTGTAATCGACGCCTGCGGCATCGCACATCGACTTCGAGTAGCTGTTAACGAGCGCAACCTCATCATCCTTGATATCAAGCGTGACACCGCCGATCGCGTCGATAATCTTGACCATGTCCGTAAAATCGACCCACGCGTAATTATCGATATTGACCTTGTAGTTGTCCTCGATGGTCTTGACAAGAAGCGGCAGACCGCCGTATGCGCAGGCCGCGTTCAGCTTGCGGACGCCGTGGCCCTCGATATTCGCGTAAAGATCACGCATAAAGGAGACCATGTGGATCGTCTTTGTGCTCTTGTTGATCGAGAGCAGGATCATCGAGTCGGAGTTGCCGGACCACGAGGTGTCGCGGCGGTCTACGCCGACAAGAAGCAGATTGTAGACGTTGCTGTCGTTCGGCAGTGCAATGTCGTCCGTCGAGTCCGTGATCTCCGAGGCGAGAGCCGCCTCCTGGTCCGATGTGAGTCCCGTGCTGTCGACGACAGCATTCGGGTCATCAGAGATGGAGCCGGATTTTCCGGCATAATTGCTCAGCTTGTAATAATTGTAGAATACCGCATAGGCCCCGCCCAGAAGCAGAGCAAATACAACGAGAATAACCGTCGGAATCAGCCAGCGTTTTTTCTTTCTTCCGTGGCTCTTCTTTCTTTTGTCGCTCATACCATTTTCATCCTTCATGAAGCATTCTCCTGACTTTTCATTTGTGCAGAATCATGACTGTAAAACCAACCTATAGAACATAGCACAAAATGAACCATCTGTCATTGTAAGATATGACGAAAACACGTGCGGAGACTGTTCCTATGCTGTGCACGGCCTGAAATTGTAGATCGCAGCTGACGGCAGCGCCGCAATCGCTGAAGAGCCAGAAGGAGTTACGACTCGGTCGACAGTCCGAGTTCCTGCTCAAGCTCCGTGATATTGTCCGCGAGCGCGCTGCCGGCGGAGGATGTGTCCGACGACGCGCCGCTCTCGTCCGTTCCCGCCGTCATCTCATTTAACGCCTCAGTACCGAGATTGATGACCATATCATTCATGCAGAGAATGATCTGCCGGTTCATCGTCCCGTAGTCAAAGGATTCCGAGCTGAGCGAGTCCACGATCGACTTGATCTTCGACTTCGCGTCCTTCGCACTCATGTCGCCGGACTGGTAGGACTTCGCGATATCAAGCGCCTTCTTCGCGGCGCTCTGCACATCACTGTCCACGACCTGAGCGGTCTGGTATTTGTCTGTGACGGAGGAGTCGGCAGAGGATGATCCGGAGCTTCCGCAGCCGCAGATCAGAGCTGCGAGCACAGAAGCAGTTGCAAGCATTGTCAGGACTGAGCGGTATGTTTTCATGGCAGTTTGACCTTTCGAATTCTGTTTTGCTCAATTCTCGCCGATGCGTATCCATTTGTCAATGACCGGTTCTCGCCGCCTGTCCGCCCCTACTTCGTATAAGTCCCGACGGATTGCTCCGCTGCTTTGCAGCTCGCGCAATCCTACAGGCATTCGCATTCATTGCTCATACCTGTTGTCGTCGCGTGGTTCAGCACCCCCAGACTCGGAACGCTTCGCGTTCCTCGTTGTGGGCGGACAGAGCGGCTTCGCCGCTTGTCCGCCCCACGAAATGACTCAGAAATCTCCCAACGAGCAAGCTCGTTGTTCGATTTCCGGATCATTTCGTGGGGTGCTGTTGATATACATATACAAAAAGAGCTTCGGCACTTGCCGAAGCTCTCATTCGTGCGCCTCCAGGGACTCGAACCCTGGACACCCTGATTAAGAGTCAGGTGCTCTACCAACTGAGCTAGAAGCGCATATCCTTTCGTTCTCGCGAACGCAAAATATAGTATAACAGCCCTCCGCGTGAATTGCAAGCATTAATTCAGATTTTCGCAAAAATTCTTGCCTTAATCACTTCGTGGAGTGCTGAATAAAAAAGAAGAAGCTCCGGCATTTGCCGAAGCTCTCACTCGTGCGCCTCCAGGGACTCGAACCCTGGACACCCTGATTAAGAGTCAGGTGCTCTACCAACTGAGCTAGAAGCGCATATAACTTGTCGCTCTCTCGAACGCAAGTTATATTATACGATCCGCGAACCAATAACGCAAGCACTTTTTTAATTTTTTGTGATTCTTCAGCACCCCGTTCCGAGTCTGGGGGACTGAAGATGCTGAATAGTTACAATTTATTCAGCGCACCCCATCACGGCTTATGATAGACCGCGATCAGCTTATTGATCTTGTTGCCGAGAGCCGAGAATTTCCTCTCGTACTCCGTCATGATGTTGCCCTCGTTCATCGCCAAATCGTGATGCAGGTCCCGCGTCGACGCGACGAGCTCCCAGTTCGGGCAGGCCGCGATCTCCTCGAGCGAAAACTCGAAGAGCCCGTTGTTGTCCGTCTTGAACTCGATGCGGCCGCCGTCCTTCAGCACCTGCTCGTAGCGGGCCAGAAACTGGCGGGACGTCAGGCGGCGCTTTGCGTGCCGCGCCTTCGGCCACGGATCAGAAAAATTCAGGTAGATGCGGTCAAGCTCACCCTCCGCGAAGATGTCCGGCAGAAGGCGCGCGTCATTCCGCAGAAAATGAAGATTCTGCGGAACCGGGAGCGGCTGCTCATTTTCCTCATGCTCCTGCTCGAGCTTGTCGAGCGGCGTGCTGTACGGAATGCCCTCCATCCGCTCACACGCGCGGAACAGGACACTCTCGTACATCTCCATGCCGAGATAGTCGCACTCCGGGTGACGAAGCGCCATCTCAATGATAAAGCGCCCCTTGCCCATGCCGATCTCAATCATGAGCGGCCGCCCGTCCACATGCCACGCGCCCTTCTTCGACGCGGGGTCATGGATGACGTATTTGCTGTTTTCGACAATGCCCTTTGCTTCCGGAATATTTCTGAGTCTCATGAGAACCCTTTCTATCTGTTTTTTCTCAGGAGGCCTTCTTTTCCTTCTTTTCCTTGGCCGCCTTGTCCGCCTTCTGGCGCTTGATGACCTTGAGGCGCGTGAATTCCTCACGCTCCTTCTCCTCAAGTGCATTTGAAATCGTCTTCACCAGCGCCTCGTAGCGCGGGATCGTGATATTCTGCAGAGCGTTCGCACGCTTCTGCGTTCTCTGAATGTCGGCAGCGAGACGGTATGCGGAAATTTCGACCTGCGACAGGCGGATCGTCATTTCCTTCACCTTCTCAAATGAATTTCTTGCGCGGTCGAGCGCGTCGCGCGTCCGGTAGAACGCATACGGCGGCTTTGAGTCTGTCTCTTTTTCGTAGCAGACCAGCGGAATCTCCGTGCCCATGATCGAGCGCGTGTGGATCTTGATCGAATCCTCGACCGGGATCGACGCCGCGATCATCTGGACGTTGGAAATACCGAGCTCTACGTTGGCGGCCTGGAGATCCAGATACGCCGCCTTGTAGGTCTGATCGATCTGTGTCTGGATCTCCTTGGCCTGGTCCGTGAGCGACATCAGCTCGCGCATCAGAATATTCCGCTTTTTATCCATGAGGTCATAGCCCTGACGGGCCAGCACCATGGAATTCTTTGCCCGTATTAAATTGCCTTTTGTAGGCACCTCATTTGGATCCATACATTTTCCTCTCTCATCAGGGCTGGCGCCGCATTATTCAGCTGCGGCTGCCACATCCTTCGGATCTGCCGGCTTGTAATACTTGTCAAGCAGCTTCGTATCGACACGGTCGAGCTCTGACTTCGGCAGCAGGCCGAGCAGCTTCCAGCCGAGGTCCAGTGTCTCGATAATCGAGCGGTTCTCCTGCGGTCCCTGTCCGACAAATTCCTTCTCGAAGGCCTTGCCGAATGTGAGGTACTGACGGTCTGTCTCAGACAGCTCGTCCTCGCCGATGACGGAGGCAAGTGATCTCGCGTCCGTAACCTTCGCGTAGGAGGAGAACAGCTGGTTTGCGACCGCCTGATGGTCCTCTCTCGTGTAGCCCTCGCCGATACCGTCCTTCATGAGTCGGGACAGTGACGGGAGAACGCTGATCGGCGGGTAGATGCCCTGGCCGTGCAGGTTTCTGTCGAGAACGATCTGGCCCTCTGTGATGTATCCTGTAAGGTCCGGGATCGGGTGCGTGATATCATCGTTCGGCATGGTCAGAATCGGGATCTGTGTGACCGATCCCTCCTGTCCCTCAACGATACCGGCGCGCTCATAGAGCGAAGCCAGATCGGAGTACAGGTAGCCCGGATAGCCCTTTCTGGACGGGATCTCGCCCTTTGATGAGGAAACCTCACGCATTGCCTCGCAGTAGGACGTGATATCCGTCAGGATGACGAGGATGTGCATGTGCTTCTCAAATGCCAGATACTCGGCAGCTGTCAGCGCGACCTTCGGTGTGATCAGACGCTCGACAACCGGGTCATTAGCCAGGTTGAGGAACATCGTGACGTGGCTCGATACGCCGCTCTCCTCAAATGTCTTGCGGAAATACTCCGCGACATCGTACTTGACGCCCATCGCGGCAAATACGATACCGAACTTGCCCTCCGCGTCCTTTCCGATGTTCGCCTGCTGCACAATCTGTGCCGCCAGCTGATCATGCGGAAGACCGTTGCCGGAGAAAATCGGCAGCTTCTGGCCGCGAATCAGAGTTGTCAGTCCGTCGATAGCGGAAATACCTGTCTGAATGAAGTTTCTCGGATACTCGCGGCGGCACGGGTTCAGCGGAAGACCGTTGACATTGACCTTCGTGTCGGAGACGATCGGACCGAAGCCGTCGATCGGACGGCCGATACCATCAAATGTACGGCCCAGGATGTCCTCGGAGAGTGTGATCTCCATCGGATGACCCGTCAGTCTCGTATGTGTATTGGTCAGGGACATACCCGTCGTTCCCTCGAAGACCTGAATAACGGCGTAGTCCTCATAGCACTCGATGATACGGCCGAGCTTCTTCTCCTTGCCGTCCACCGTGAACTCAACAATTTCATCGTAAGCGGCGTTCTGTACGCCTTCGAGGATGACGAGCGGGCCGTTGATACTGCTTAAGCCTAAATATTCAATTGCCATTTCGCGCCTCCTTATGCGTTCTTCTCGAGCACCGTCTGATAGAAATCATCAATCATCTTGCTGTAGTCATCGAACATTTCGAGATGGTCATTCGGAACATCGTACTTGATGGCGATGACCTTGTCGTAAATGCCCTCCGCGCGCAGCACGGACATCGGATGACCCTGCTGGACGAGCTTCTGGGAGACGTGATAGAGCTTCAGGATCGTCTCCATCATCAGGAACTGCTTCTTCAGCGGGACATTCTGGTCGTCCTTGTGGAACGCGTTCTGCTGCAGGAAGCCGAGACGGATGACACGCGCGATCTCAAGCGTCAGCTTCTGGTCGTCCGGCAGAACGTCGGAACCGATCAGCTTGACCGTCTCATTCAGCTTGTCCTCTGCGTTCAGGATAGCGACGATTTCTGTTCTGTCGGAAATGAACTTCGGATCGACATGCTCCTTGTACCACGGGCTCATATCACCGACATACTCGGAGTAGGACTGCATCCAGTTGATGGCCGGATAATGACGCGCATAAGCGAGCGCCTTATCAAGTCCCCAGAAGCAGCGAACGAAGCGCTTCGTGTTCATTGTGACCGGCTCGGAGAAATCACCGCCCTGCGGAGAGACAGCGCCGATGATCGATACAGAGCCCTGCAGGCCGTTTAATGTCGTGACCATGCCGGCTCTCTCGTAAAATGCAGACAGTCTCGATGCCAGGTAAGCCGGGAAGCCTTCCTCGGCCGGCATTTCCTCCATACGGCCTGACAGCTCACGCAGAGCCTCAGCCCAGCGGGACGTGGAGTCTGCCATGATTGCGACATCATAGCCCATGTCTCTGTAGTACTCAGCCAGTGTGATACCTGTATAAATAGAAGCCTCACGGGCCGCAACCGGCATGTTCGATGTATTCGCGATCAGAGTAGTACGCGCCATCAGCTTGTTGCCTGTCTGCGGATCCTCCAGCTTTGAGAAGTCCTCCAAGACCTCAGTCATCTCATTTCCACGCTCGCCGCATCCGATGTAGATGATGACGTTCGCGTTCGAGAACTTCGCGATGGAGTGCTGCGTCATGGTCTTTCCGGTACCGAAACCACCCGGGATCGCAGCCGTGCCTCCGCGCGCGATCGGGAAGATCGTATCGAGGACTCGCTGGCCCGTGACAAGCGGCTCAGATGCCGGGAGACGCTTGAGTGACGGTCTCGGGACACGAATCGGCCACTTCTGCGCGAGTGTGAGGTCCTGTGTCGTGCCATCCGGAAGCTCGACCGTGATGATCGGCTCGAGAACTGTGTAGCGGCCGTCCGGCTTCACGGACTTGACCGTCGCGGACTCGATGAGCGGAGTCATCATGCTCTTGTGAACAATGGACGGAGTCTCCGGGCATGTCGCGATGATATCGCCGCCGTGGAGCTTGTCGCCCGGCTTCACAACGATCGTGACGTCCCACTTCTTCTCCTCATCGAGACCCGATGCGGAGACGCCGCGGGTAATATATTTGCCGGACTGCTCTGCGATCTTCTCGAGCGGTCTCTGAATACCATCGTAGATATTGTTCAGAATGCCAGGGCCGAGAAGAACGGAGACTGCTGAATCCGTGCCGTAGACGAGCTCGCCCGGCTTCATGCCGGATGTCTCCTCGTAGACCTGGACCATCGTCGTATCTCCCTGAAGGGAGATGACCTCGCCTACCAGCTTTTCCTTTCCGACATAGACCATTTCAGACATCTTGAACCCGACCGCATTCTTCATATAAATGATCGGGCCGTTGATGCCGTAAATTACACCAGTTTTCTCGCTCATTCCTGGACACCCCCCTCGAATGAATAGTTGTCCCTCTGATCGGCCATCAGCGTCTTGAACGAGTTGTCGATCAGAACATTTCTCGAGCGGATAACGGCGCGCATACCTCCGACGAACTCTTCCTTCGAAATCTGCGGTGTAACACCGGTCTCCTTCGCAAGTGAATCTGCTAATGCCGCGTCAGACGGATCGATGTAAACCGTCATTTCATCCTTGCCCGCGAACTTCTTTGCCTCGTTGATCTTGCGGACAAGGAACTCCTCATAATCCTTCGTACCCTTGAACGCCTGCAGCTTTTCCGCCACGCGCTCAAAGAGGTGCTTCTTCAGTTCATCCTGCCTCTGTGCGATCGTCTGACGGATATCAATCTCACGGGAGGAGAGCTGCCGGTTAATCTCACGCTCAGTCCGGACCTTCTCATCTCTGACCGCATCGGCCGCCTGCTGTCTGCGGACTGCCTTGTGCTCCTCAAATGAGCGGTCCAGCTGCGCCTGATATTCGTCCAGCGCCTTCTGGCTCTCCTGCTGTGCCGTCTCGACGGACATATGCAGGAAATTCTCTAATTTTTCGTCCTGTGTCATAATGTATCTTTTCCTTTTATATCAGAAAATGAGACCCGCCGCTCCGGTCAGGTCACAGCTTAAGCCCGATGGCCTCACCGACATAGGCAGTAATGAAGTCCGGCCGGCGGCCTGAGCCGTGGCGGTCCGGAACATCAATGATGAGCGGCAGCTTGTGCTGCAGTTTCGCAGCGTTGACGACGTCAGGAAACTCCCGGCCGAATTTCTCCGTGAGAAGGAGAATTCCGATATCGGTGTCTGCAAACGCCTTGTCCAGAGCTTCCTTCAGCTCGTCCTTTTCGTGAACGACGACGCCCTCGATACCCGCGAGGCGCATGCCTGTGAGGGTATCGACGTTGTCAGATATTAAGTACATTTTCATGGAGTGGCCTCCGGATGTCGAAGATTACAGAGAACCGATGATCATGAATGCGATGATCAGACCGTAGAGGCAGACACCTTCTGCAAGGCCGACATAGATAAGAGATTTACCAAGAATAGACTGGTCTTCGCTGATTGCACCGAGTGCTGCGGATGCTGCAGATGCGACTGCGATACCACCGCCGATGCAGGAGATACCAACGGAAAGAGCTGCTGCGATATAGCCCATACCTGTTGCAAAGCCGCTGCCTGAGGAAGCTGTTGCTGCAAGTGCGCTTGTGTTGCCGGCGAGGATGGAGACCGTCGCGACAATAAGAAGACCGAAGAATGTAACGACATTTACTGCCAGATGAGACTTGAATCTGCTCTTCGTGCGCTGTCCCTTGAGAAATGAAACACCCGGAACGATGATGGAAAGAACAAGTGCGATAACCATTGTAATTTCAACTGCCATAGCCATAATTATGACCTCCTGTAAAAGTAGACTGTAAATAGACTGTATATTCCCTTAAGCGATCTGTTCCCATTCCCCTCCGGCGCGGCAGATGCCGCGGCCGCCGGTCCGGAACGGCCGCAGGTCTTACGCGTTCTTTTCCTGCTTCAGGAACGGCTTGAACTCCTTGCCGTCACCTCTGTAGAAGCGGGAGAACATTTCGTAGTACTCGAGACGAAGGACCTGAATACCAACGATCAGGCCTTCCATGCCCATGACGAAAATATTTCCGCCGATCACGACGCCGATATTCTTTCCGCCATTTGCGAGCATAAGCACGACCTCCATCATCGCCGCATGCGATACAGCGAACGCACCGATACGGATGAAGGAAAGTGTGTTGGAGAAGAACGAGAGCAGTGTCTCGAACATCTCAAAGAAGCTCTGGACGATAAACATGCCGACGCCGACCTTCTCCTTCGGCTCCTTGTGTGTAAGCTTCGCTGTCAGCGGCTCCTTCAGGAACATGACGGCGAGCGGTACCACGAAGAAGATAATAATAAACGCCGCGCCCAGGAACTGCTTGTGGTTCGTAAACGAGCAGATGATGAAGATCACCACGCCCGTGTAAAAAATGAAGCCCGTCAGCGAGTTCGTTCCGAACAGCTCGCCTTCCTTGTCTCCCAGCCTCTTCGAGTTGATGATGTTCAGGATCATCGTCGTGAGGATCAGGAACATGCCGAAGACGACCGCGACAACGAGGACCGTGTTGATCGATCCGATGCCCGGAAGCGTAATCTTCGAGGTCCGTGGTCTCAGCCACAGTGCCGGTGTCACATTCTCAAATCCGAAGCATGAGCCGAACAGGAATCCGAAGAGCGTCGAGAACACGCCCGCGCAGGAAATAATTCCGAACAGCGGCGCCTTCTTGATCTTATACAGGATTCCTCCGAGAATCAGCAGGCAGAGGCCCTGGCCCCAGTCTCCAAACATCGCTCCGAAAATGAACGAATATGTGATCGCGACGAAAATTGTCGGATCCAGCTCCTTGTAGTTCGGCAGGCCGTACATTTTCACATACATCTCATACGGCTTGAAGAGCTTCGGATTCTTCAGCTTTGTCGGCGGCGTCTCGCCCGTGTCCTCCGCGTTCTCCGGAACACAGACGATCTTCGGATCATTTTCGATCGCCTTCTCGAACTTCGGGAAGTCGCTCTCACCCATCCATCCGCAGATGATATAGTACCGGTCGGTCTTCGTGCTCATGACCGCCGCATCCTTGCGGATGTCGAAGTCCTGCGAGAGCTCCGAGAGAAGCTTCTCTGCTCCGAGCAGTCTCGATGCCTCATCGCGCAGGCCGTCGCGGATCTCCTTCTTCAGCAGCTTCAGCTCAGATGCCGCGGAGTCGCTCTCCTTCTTCAGCAGATCGTACGCGTCCTCCAGTGTTCCCTTGTATCCGGCCGGAATGAAGACCCGCTCGAAATGCATCGAGGAGTACACGGCGTCGATCTTGTGGGACTCGCGGATCGGTGCGAAATAAATACCGTAGACGTACTGATCATCCTGCTTTGTCACCATGAAGATTGTGTCGAAATTATCATAGACATAATCCTTGAACTTCGAATAGAAGCTCTTTGGCATTCTGCCGAACCGGAAATCGACGAAGTGATAGTTCAGCAGCTGTGTGAAGTCTTCGGGGAGGCTTCGGAACGGCGCGAGCGTAGCCATCCGTCCGTCGTAATCCGCGATCTTCTCCTCGAGCCCCTTCTTCTGGGCGTTCATCTCATTCATGCCGCTGCTCACGCGGTCGAGGACCTGCTGCACTTCCTCGAGCGTGACATCTGCCGGCTTCACGCCTGCGGCAGCGTCTCCCATCTGGTCCGTAAGGTTTTTGACCCTTGTGAGGAGCTCCTTGTATGGATTCGGCTCCTGAAATGGCACCAGATTCTTGACATCGGACAGCTCAGTCATCGCATTTTCGAGATGGATCTCGTACTTTCTGAGATACGTCTCCGTGACCCTGTCGATGTCATCCTTCGGACCGGTGAGAGTGATGAATTTCATTTTCTCAATCATAACTTCCTCCGGTTACCTGCGAGTAACATAACGTAATGATTCTTCCGGTTTCAGTCCGTAACGGACGCACTCCAGAGCGGTTGTCAGTCTGTAGAGCTCGTGTTCCTTCCAGTACAAGTAATAATAGAGAGTCGCGATAGAATACGGCTGCTTTTCTGCCTCTCTGGCAATGACGTGCTTGCAGATCTTTGTGTACATATACTGAAGATTGTCCAGATTGAGGTCCGGATAAACCTTTCCGTACCAGGTCGCACGCAGGGCCTTGGCATAGGTCTCTCTGTTCTCCGCCTCGACCAGCGCCCGGATGTCCGACTTCTTCAGCTTGTAGAGAGCCGGAATCGTCAGCGCGTAGACATCGACGCCGCTCATATGGAAATAAGCCTTGGCGCGGTGGATGTACCAGAGATTCAGCATATCAAATTTTGTTCCGTAGAATTTCGTCAGAATCGCTGCGCTGCCCTTATCGCCACCGATCTCGTCCTTGTCATGCCAGATTGTACTGAAGTGATAAAGATCAAGTGCCGTCTCGTACTTGAACAGAGTCGGCTCGGGGCGGTTATATACGCCCTTCACCGTATCGTAATACGGTGTCTTTGCCAGTGCCTTGATGAAATCCTCCACGGTGCGGGCCTCGTAAAGCGGCTGCATAGAGAGGTCCGTGTAGTTGTCGAAGAAATTCCGGAAAATGAGCACATCCTCTGAAACATGCTCGCCCTGCATAATCGCCGAGAGAATCTGTTTCAGGAGTCTTACCTCGTAGCGTCTCGCATACCGCCTGAGGAAGATCTGCTGGTCCTCTTTCGCAAAGCGGTAAATCTTCTCGTAATCCCTGAACAGTGAATTCTCCATGTAGCGTTCGATCATGCCGCGGTGAAGCATGTTGTCAGGAATCTCAGAGAGCGCGTTCGCATATCCGGGATTCTTTTTCAGGTACTCGGCGACAGCCGGAACATCGGGCAGCTGGACAATCTCTTCAAATTCCTTGTCGGTGAAGAACCGTCCCTCCATGGCCCTGATCTTCGTCGTGACGCCGCTGTAAGAAAGAAGTCCCTTCATTGTCACTCACATCCTTATTTTAATATTGCCCGGACTATCGCGTCCGCCTGTTCGTCTTCCCCGTCCCGGAAGCGCGCGTCCATCGCACTCAGCTGACGGTCTGTGTCGTCCTGCAGTTTCTGAAGCTGAGCGTCGAGTCTTTTCTGCAGGATATCCTTCTGCTCGGCGATCTGTCTGGCGGAATCTGCGTCTGTCGTCTTGTCGAACTCAGCAGTCCTGGCATTCATCGCCTTCGCAAGCTCAGCCTTCTTACCGGCCGTCTGCCCGAGCACATTCTCAGCCGCTGTCTCTATATTTGCCAGTTGGTTCAGAACCGCTACGTCCATATTCTGCCTCCTCTTTATTTGTATAGTCTCAAATCAGCCGCATCTGCCCACTCCGACCTGTCCGATGTCGGAATCTGATCCGGCACCTTCCGAAAATCTCACGGAACATCCACATTTCCGGAATCGGTCAGAGCTGTCAGATGAGGCTGATTCTCCGCTACCACGTCACACCTTACTACTTTTTGTACCATATGTAAAACACACATCTGCCGAAGTTAATGAAATGTTCACCGTTTTTTTGCGCATTTTTACCAAAAATGTGATATCGATATCGCCAGGATAAGCCTTTGATATGATGTGGAATTTACGTTTTTTTCCTGCCAGTTACAAACAGGCGGCTTCTGTAACAGGCAGGTAAAATTCGGTGGATAAAGTGGATAAGTCGGTGGTTAACTCGTGTGAATATGGCAAAAATGCCCGTTTCCGAGCTGTAAGAGCCGTGTTTCTATGTGGATAACTTTTGTGGATATGTGAACATGTCTGTGGAAACAGACAATGGAACACGTCCATTCCGGCAGGCGCGCGTTCCTTTTCCGGCCCGGGCCTGATTTCATGCATTTTACGCAGAAAATGAACGAAAGCTCCCTTAAAATTTCTCCGGGCCTGATTTTTCTGCATACACGGGTGTTCTTTCTGTATAAAACCGCGTACATAAAAAAGGCGCAGATCTCCCACTGCACCTTTTCCACGTTTTTTCTCTAAGCATTCCGCAGATATCAGGCACGCTCGGTCATGCATATCCCTCCAGTGTGTCATGCGAGCATCCCACAGGTATCAGGCACGCGCGGTCACGCATATCCTCTCATTGTGTCATGCGAACATACCGCGAACGTCGAACGCACTCACTCGAGCGGCAGCTCCCGGACTCCGTCTCCTGCGTCGACGACATAGAACGCCGCCTCAAGCCCGTATTTTTCCTTGTAGCCGCTATAGAGTTTCTCCTTAAATTCAGGGATCGAGGCTTCCTCGACGAGGCTGACCGTGCAGCCGCCGAAGCCGCCTCCCGTCATGCGGCTTCCGATGGTCCCCGGCAGAGACTGCGCCGTCTCCACAAGGAAATCAATCTCGGGACAGGACACCTCATAGTCGTCCCGGAGCGAGGCGTGCGATTCATTCATCAGCGCGCCGAAGCGCCGGATATTGTTGACACGCAGCGCGTTGACGGCGCGGATCGTACGCGCATTCTCATAGACCGCGTGGCGCGCCCGCCGGATCAGCGTGTCGTCCATGATAACATCCTTGCACGACTCGAACTGGTCCCAGCCGAGATCGCAGAGATTATTGATATTGACGACTGTCTTCAGCTTCTTCAGAGCCTTCTCGCACTCCTTCCGGCGCTTATTGTACTCCTCGACACTGAGCTCGTGCTTCACCTGACTGTTCGTGATCACAATTCTCGCCGTGCCCAGCTTCAGCGGCACATATTCATATTTGATGTGCTCCGCGTCGAGGAAGATCGCGTTGTCCTTCTTTCCCATCGCCGACGCGAACTGATCCATGATTCCGCAGTTCGTGCCGACGAACTTACTCTCCGCCCGCTGGGCGAGGACCGCCAGCTCTATATTGTCTACATTTGACACCTGGTAGAGCTCCCGGATGATCTCCGCCGTCAGGACACCGAGTGTGGCAGAGGATGCAAGGCTTGAGCCAACCGGCAGATTGCCCCAGAACAGGATCTGGCAGCCCGTCGGGAACTCATTTCCGTGCTGTCTGTACGCCCAGAAGACGCCCTTCACGTACCCTGTCCAGCCGTCACCGGCCGGGTCGTACATGACGATCTGATCCGGATCAAAGCTCCGGACATCTGTTTCATCTATATTCAGAGAGACGACCGACACCTTCTTATCATTAGTCAGCCTTGCTATTCCGTATGTACCGAGACTCAGCGCACATGGCAGTGCGTGTCCTCCATTATAATCTGTATGTTCTCCGATCAGGTTGATGCGGCCCGGTGCAAAAAATGCACGGATCTCTCCGGCCTGATCATGTTCACCAAAAATCTTCTCGAATTTATTTTTCATTTCCTGCAGTGTCATATTCAAAATGCCCCCTAATCCGCTTTCTCAGGCGGCTCCTTAATGTCAGTTATAGTTTTAACTCCAGCGGAAATCCCGCCGGACAGTAGATATATATGCAAACGTCCGCGCGCCTTCGGCCCGCGAACGGAAAAATCACCAATTCTTATTCAGTTTACAGAAAAATGTCTTCTATTGCAATCGACAAACTATCCTTATTTTACCGTATCTTTTCATCATTTTGGCGATCCGTATATGAAAAGCAGCCGGTCAGAGCCGGCTGCCTTGTGTGATCGTTATGTGATTTTACGCAGAGGGAAAACGTGCCGGCCGGTATTTTACGATCGGCTTTACGCGCTCTCCCCGTGTCCGGGCACAGCTGCCCGCGGCTTAAGCCTGCGCAGCTGTGTCAGCCTGCAGAAGATGCAGCAGACGCTGCTGTCTCTGTGGATGATGCCGCTGCCTCCGTGGACGATGCTGCGGATTCTGCCGCCGCCTCTGTGGATGAGGCCGCGGAGCTTGCCGTCTTCAGTGTCACGCCGTAATCGTCCGTGATCTTGACATCGCTCCATGCGCTCTCATTGACCTTGATCGTCGCATCCTTCTTCCATTTTTCAATCAGCGCATTGTACGCATCCTGCTTCTTTGATGTGACGAGCTCTGACTTCTTGCTGTCCGTCTGGTCCTGATCAAAATTCTTGTCGAGGCGGACGACATAGTAGGTCTTGCCGTCTGAGCTCGTGACGACATGGTCAACCAGCGTTCCGTCCGAAAGACCCTTGACCGCGGAGACAATGGCGGAATCGACGGTTCCGTCCGTCGTATCATTCGTCGTGAAATGGCCGGTCGTCGCGGAGAGTGACGAATCAACGCCCGACGCGAGCGTATTCATGTCTGCATTTGCGACATCGCTCTGTCCCTTGACTGCGGCGAGCACAGCCTGCGCCTTGCTCAGAGCTGCTGCCGATGCGTCCTCAGAGCTTGTGCTCTCCGTGGAGGATGCCGCCGACTCCGAGGAAGAAGAGGAGGATGTCGTGTCCGCCGTGACGGCGACGTAGGTGACTGACGTCTGCTGTGCCTCATCGTCCGTGACAGTCGTGTCCGTATCGGCGACCATCGGATCCATCATCTCAGAGGAAATGGTCTGCAGCTCGAGCAGCGTGACGACGTCATCCTTTGAGGCGCCGACCATATTCTGGACGGATTCACTGTTGCCGTCAATATAGCTCTGGGCCGCATTTTCGATCTGCGTCTTCTGATCGTCCGTGAGGGCTACATTGTAGTCCGACGCGTGCTGCTTGCAGAGCATCATCTGCTCGAGGTCCTCAATGGCGCTTTCCTTCATGGACTCGCCGTATGTCTCCCCCGTCGAGGAATTCGTCACGTAATCGAAGAGTCCCGTGGACCCGAAGTAGGAGCCGTACGCCTTGTACATGCTGGCCTGCTGGTATTTGACGTAGAAGCTTCCGACACCGACGTCAATGCTGTCGTCATTGACCGTGAGCAGCGTCTTCGTGCCGTCAACCTTCGTCCGGCTGCTTCCGCAGCCTGCGAGCAGACCGCAGCCGACAACCGCCGCGAGAACCGCCGCTGAGATTTTCTTACCCATATTCATAAAATCGATCCTCCACTCATCCCTCCGGCGCCGGCATGTCCGCTGCCGAAGGGGATTATTTCGTCTTTTGATGCAATTAAGGTAATGCTGCAGCACCTCCATACTCGGAACGCTTCGCGTTCCTCGTTGTGAGGCGGACAGAGCGGCTTCGCCGCTTGTCCGCCTCACGAAATGATCCAGAAATCTCACAATGAGCAAGCTCCTTGTTCGGTTTCTGGATCATTTCGCGAGGTGCTGAATAGATACAGTATAAGCTCATTTCATGGTTTCGGCAAGCGCGGCGGTGAATGTTTTCAGCGCCTTCAGCATGGTTTCCTCGTCCTGCGGTCCATGATAAATGAACCCCGTTCCGCTCCTTGCAGCCATGACCGTGAACTGTCCCGCATAGTGGCCGATGATGACCGGGACCTGCGACACATCAAAGCCCGGCTTCTCTCCCACCGTGAGCCTCACCTCGCGGCCCGTCTGCTTGATCTCGGTAATTCCCGCGCGGCGCGCCGTCGCCTTGAGATCAGCAATCTTAAGGAGCGAGGCAACTGCCCGCGGAAGGTCTCCGTAGCGGTCAAGCAGCTCGTCCTGAATGTCCTCGAGGTCCGCCTCGTCTGCGATGCCGGCGATGCGCTTGTAAAAATCAAGCTTCTGGAACTCGTCCGGGATGTAGCGATCCGGGATGTAGGCGCTGATATTGAGATCGACAACGGTCTCCGTCTCGGTCTCCGGCTCCTCGCCCTTCGCCTCCGCGACGGCCTCACTCAGCATCTTGCAGTAGAGATCATAGCCGACCGACTCGATGTGGCCCGACTGCTCCGCACCGAGCAGAGAACCCGCACCGCGGATCTCGAGGTCTCGCATCGCGATCTTGAAGCCGCTGCCGAGCTCCGTGAACTCACGGATGGCCGAGAGCCGCTTCTCCGCGACCTCCTTCAGCATCTTGTCTCTTCGGTACATGAGGAATGCGTACGCCGTCCGGTTCGTCCGTCCGACGCGCCCGCGCAGCTGATAGAGCTGTGAGAGACCGAGCTTGTCCGCGTCGTGAATGATCATGGTGTTTACATTTCCTATATCAAGGCCCGTCTCGATGATCGTCGTCGTGACGAGCACATCGATGTCGCCGTTGATGAAGTCGACCATGACCGACTCGAGCCGGTCGCGGGTCATCTGACCGTCCGCGTAGGCGACACTTGCCTCCGGCACGAGGTCCTGGATGCGCTTTGCCATGTCCGCGATATCCTTCACGCGGTTATAGACATAGTAGACCTGCCCGCCGCGCGCCATCTCGCGGGAAATGGCCTCGCGGACCATCTCCGGATTGAACTCCATGACATAGGTCTGAATCGGGACGCGGTCCTGCGGCGGCTCCTCCAGAATACTCATGTCGCGGATGCCGATGAGACTCATGTGAAGTGTCCGCGGGATCGGAGTCGCCGTCAGCGTCAGCACATCGACGTTGTTGCGCATCTGCTTGATCCGCTCCTTGTGCTTCACGCCGAAGCGCTGCTCCTCGTCGACGACGAGAAGCCCGAGGTCCTTGAATTTGACGTCCTTCGAGAGCAGGCGGTGCGTGCCGATCACGATGTCGACCTGTCCATTCTTCAGGTCCTTCAGTGACCGGTCGATCTGCTGCTTTGTCCGGAACCGGCAGACGAGGTCCACCCGGACCGGAAACTCCTTCATCCGCTGCGTAAATGTATTAAAATGCTGCTGCGCGAGGATCGTCGTCGGCGCGAGCACCGCGACCTGCTTGCCGTCCTGCACGGCCTTGAATGCCGCGCGCAGCGCGATCTCCGTCTTGCCGTAGCCGACATCTCCGCAGATCAGGCGGTCCATGATCTTCGTGCTCTCCATGTCCCGCTTCGTGTCTTCAATCGCCTTCAGCTGGTCCTCCGTCTCCTCGTACGGGAACATTTCCTCGAATTCCCGCTGCCACTCGGTGTCCGGGCTGTAGACGAAGCCGTTCTTCTGTCCGCGCGCCGCGTAGAGCGCGACAAGCTCCTTCGCGATTCCCTGCACGGACGCCTTCACGCGGCTTCGCGTCTTCTCCCACTCCTGTCCGCCGAGCTTGTTCAGCTTCGGCTTCGCGGCCTCGGAGCCCGCGTATTTCTGCAGCTTGTCGAGCTGCGTCGCAAGGATGTAGAGATTGCTCCCGCTGTACTCGATCTTGATGTAGTCGCGGAGCGCGCCGTCCACTTCTACCTTCTCGATGCCCCGGTAAATGCCGAGTCCGTGGTCCTCGTGTACGACATAGTCGCCGACAGACAGATCGGAGAAGCTCGAAATTTTCTTTCCGCTGTACTCCTGGCGCTTTCTGCGCTTCTTCCTGTGCTTTCCGCCGAAAATATCCGAGTCCGAGATCACCGCGAAGCGGATCTGCGGGTACTCAAAGCCGCGCGACGCGTGCCCGTACATGACGGCGATCTGCCCGGGCTTCAGCGGCTCCGGGTCCGATTCCATCGAGAGAAATACCGCCGGCAGGTCCATGTCAGAAAGTCCCTGCGCAAGGCGCCTTGCCCGTGAGGGCGACGACGACAGCACAATGACGCGGTAATTCTTCTTCATGTACCGGCGCAGGTCATCCGCGAGGAGCTCGACGCTGTTGTTGTACGTCGCGACCGCCTGCACGGAGAGGGCATACTCACCTGCGATCTCCCAGCCCTCGCGGCGCATATCGAGCGTTGACATCGCGACACAGTGCATGCCCGAAAGCCGCGCGCGGAGCTCATTGTCCGTGAGCATCTGTGGTACCGATTTCATATCGAAGCCGCCCTGCTCCGCCCGGTTCTTCACACTCTCCGCAAGCTCCGTCACGGCCGCGTGCGCCGCGTCCGATATACGGTTCGGATCATCGAGAAAGACCTCTGTGTCCTTCACGCCAAACCAGGAAATGAACGGTGCCGCGGCGCCCGTGTGGTCATTTGCCGGATAAACCGTTATCTGTTCAATGTTCTCGATCGACCGCTGCGTCTCCGGATCAAAGATCCGCATGCCGTCGATCTCGTCCCCGAAGTACTCGATCCGGACCGGATGGGTCTCCGTCAGCGGCCAGATGTCCAGAATATCTCCGCGAAATGAGAACTGCCCCGGCATTTCCGCCGCCGCGCAGCGCTCATAGCCGAGCATGACAAGCTCCTTCTTCACTTTCTCGAAGTCATGCGTGTCTCCCACCGCAAATGAAATCAGCTGCGCGCCGAGGGCCGACCTCGTCGTGACAAAGTCCATCAGAGCCGTCACCGGCATGACAACCGTCACGCTCTCCCGCTCCGTCAAGGCCCGGAACACCTCCATGCGCTGCCGGTCAAGCTCATTCGAGGCAATGTCCGCCTGATAGAAGAGCAGGTCCTTGGCCGGATACAGGAGCGCGTCCGGATCATAGAAGCGGACATTCTCATAGATGGTCCTCGCCGTGAGATCGTTCTCAGATACGACGAGCGACACGGGCACACCTGCGCTGAGGCCTGCGATCATCTCCGCCTTCTGTGCCTCCACACAGCCGGAGACCGCGATAATACCCGTCACGCGTCTCATTTTTTCACGGACCGCCTCATAATCCGCGAGCTCCTTCAGAGGCTCCGTAAATATCAGATTCTTCTTCATACGCTCCTGTCTGCCCCGAATCGACTCCGTCGGGGTCATAAGCTGTTATATCGATTCATATCAGCTCATACCGTCTTCTCTTTCGCAGCAGGCGCAGCTGATCAGCCGTTATAGCGGTTCATCGCCGCGTCTGCTCCGTCCGTCACGATGCAGGCGACTGCCTTCATCGCCCGCTCCTGCGCCTCATCGATCAGCGCCCGGTCCTCCTTCGACGGATGGGCAAGCACCCAATCCGCGAGGTCCCAGCCCTGCGGCTTTGCGCCCGTTCCGACTCTCACGCGGACAAAGCAGTCTGTCCCCAGCTGTTGAATAATATTCTTCAGCCCGTTCTGTCCGCCCGCGCTCCCCTTCTTCCGGATGCGGAGGTGCCCCGGCTCCAGATCGATGTCATCGCTGATCACGATGAGCTGTGTCTCCGGGTCAATTTTATAAAAGTCCACGGCCTCCCGAATGGCATTTCCACTCAGGTTCATATAGGTCAGCGGCTTCATGACCAGGACCTTCTCGCTGCCGATCATGCCCGTCCCACAGAGGGAGTGAAATTTCTGTCCAGACTGAGGGATCCGATACTCGTCGATCAGCCTGTCTGCCACGTCAAAGCCCATGTTGTGCCTTGTTCCGTCGTACTGTCTTCCCGGATTGCCGAGTCCTGCGATGATATACATATGTTCTCCTTTACACGCCAAAATAAGACCGCGCCTTCACATCCCGCGGTCTTTCATCCGGCTAAGTATACCAGACGAATGGATATTTCTCAATGCAGATGGGATGGGTGATTCCCTCATACCGGCCGCACAGTTACAGTTCACACCATATGTACAGTTGGATGCCATAGCGAATATCAATACGTTGTCGGGCACGTTCCGTCCCCCTCAGCTTCCCTTCGCCGCTGACACAGCGGCTCAGGGTGATCTTCGGACTCCTCCACTTAATGCCCTCCAACGTATCTGATATCGCTTATGGCTTCCAAAGTTCCGATTCGGTGTGAACAGTAACGCCGCACAAAAAAAAGGCAACACATCAGCCACAGGCAGATGGCTCATGAATAATCATGGATCTGTCCTGCTCTGATGTATCGCCTTTTTCCCTTTTAGTCCTCCGGATGATCAGATGCAAACTGTCTCTGCATCATCTCAGCCAGCTGCTGACGCTTGCTGTTTGATACCTGCAGCTGTGTTCCCTCGACCATAGTAAGAATCGTTCCGTCCAGCCGCTGTGCATAAAAAAGATTGACCGCGCAGCTTCTGCTGATCATAAAGAAGTCATCGGAAAGTCTCGACATGACCTTTGTCAGACTCTCCCGGATTCGTATGTCGCTTCCCTTGTCCGCGCGGTGGATCACCGTGTAGTTCCGATCGGCTTCAACATAGTAGATATCCGCGAAATCCAGAAGATAGGTCGTATTCTTCGTATCCTTGAAGGACACGCGCGGGACCATCTCTCTGTCCGGGAAATACTTCTGCATATACTGCATGGCCTCTTTTTCGGCCTTCTGTGCAAAGTCATCACCGGAATCCTGAATATAGAGAATGCTCGACATATGAATATGAATGATTTTCAGTTCAGAAGCCGATCCTTCCCAGATGAAGGTGACCCGATGCCGGTCAACCAGTCCTCTTTCTTCCTCTCCCGAATCAGTCTTCAGAACATACCTTCCTGCCACTGCACATGCATTCTCATCGCTCCAGACGATCTCGAACTGCTCATCCTCCATCTTAAGCTTCGGCATCTGAACTCTCTTGCGTCCGAGATAGTCCAGAAATTCCTCAACGCCGTGTGTGTACTCCTGATCTCTCGTTCCGATCCACTGTATGTCTGGATGCGCATATGTCTGAAGAGCTGTGATGTCCCCGCTCCAATATGTTCTCAGAATTTCCCCGGTCAGGCGAAGCGTTTCTTCCTGCAGTGCTTTCTGCATTCCCTTACCTCCGTCGTTATAGGTTATGCTGATATCCTTCAGCCAGCCTGCCGCACTGCCTCCGCCAGTAAATGTGCGCACAAACCTCATGCAGGTTAATCTGCACGTATGATAAACATACTGGATTTCCTCGGTGAACACAATGGAATTTTGGAACGTCAGGTATAAAACCGCCCAATTTGAGGACGAACCCTGAATTTTTGTCAGCGTTGATTTTTTGTAAATTCTCCCGAATTCGCACGAATCTCATACAATGTTTCAGCGATTCGTGGTAGAATAAAATTAACGAAAACCCATCAGCAATCATTCGCTAGCTTATTGAAATTCCCGCAGGATGGCTTTACTGGGAATATCTTCATTTACTATTATGACAAAACATTCAGGAATCGGTGATGGTTTTTTTCGTGAAAAATAGGAAAGTGAGGTTTTATCATGAGTCAAAACAACATGTTGGCAATGATTCTGGCCGGCGGACGTGGCAGCCGTCTGAAGGACCTGACAAATAAGGTCGCAAAGCCGGCAGTGTCATTCGGCGGCAAGTACCGGATTATCGACTTCCCGCTCAGTAACTGTGCGAACAGCCACATTGACATCGTAGGTGTTCTGACACAGTACGAGTCCGTTCTTCTGAACAGCTACGTCGCAGGCGGCGGCCGCTGGGGTCTCGATACCAGAGACAGCGGTGTCTTTGTCCTGCCGCCGCGCGAGAAGGCAGACACCGGACTTGATGTCTACCGCGGAACGGCTGACGCCATTTCACAGAACATCGATTTCGTCGATTCCTACAATCCGGAATACATCCTCGTTCTTTCCGGCGATCATATCTACAAAATGAACTACGAGGAGATGCTCCAGTATCACAAGGACCAGAACGCAGACCTTACCGTCGCCGTCCGTCCGGTTCCGTGGAAGGAGGCTCCGCGCTTCGGCATCATGAACACAGATGACGAGGGCAGAATCACTGAATTCCAGGAGAAACCGAAGGAGCCGAAGAGCAACCTGGCATCCATGGGCATCTACATTTTCACATGGAAGACGCTCCGCAAGGCTCTGGTCGCCGACATGAAGAATCCTGATTCCTCCCATGACTTCGGCAATGATGTCATTCCGGCCTTCCTCAATGAAGGCAAAAAGCTGGTTGCGTACAGATTTGAGGGTTACTGGAAGGATGTCGGAACCATCGATTCCCTCTGGGAGGCGAACATGGACCTCCTCGACAGCAAGAACGAGCTGAACCTCAACGATCCGGGCTGGAAGATCTACACAGAGGATGCTTCTGCACTTCCGCAGTACATCGGTCCGGACGCCAGCGTCGATGTGGCTTATATCACGCAGGGCGCTCATGTTGAGGGCTCCGTCAAGAAGTCCGTTCTTTTCACCGGTTCTTACATCGGTAAGGGAGCAAAGGTCATCGACTCTGTCCTGATGCCCGGCGCAAGAGTTGAGGACGGCGCCGTCGTCACACGCGCGCTGGTCGCCAATAATGTCAAGATCGGCAAGAACTGCGTAGTCGGATCCGCAGACAGCGAGAATATCACACTTGTCGCCAAGAATGTGAAGGGGGACGACTGACATGGCAAATGCATTTGGTATCGTAGCACCATCCAAGAGAAATATTCATGTGGAAGGAATGCAGGACTACCGCCCGCTCGCGGCGTTCTCATTTCTCGGAAGATACAGGATCATCGACTTCCCGATCTCCTGCATGAGCAACAGCGGCATCGACCACATCCAGGTCTATGTCACCAGCAACCCGCGCTCTCTGGCAGAGCATCTGGGGTCCGGCCGTCACTACAACATCAACTCCAAGCACGGCAAGCTTCAGCTTCTCTTCTCGACGGCAAGCTCGGAGAACGACATTTATAACACGGATGTCCGCTCCTACATGGACAACATCGAGATCATCCAGAGAATGAACCAGGAATATGTTGTGATCGCACCGAGCTACATGGTCTTCGCGCAGGACTATGACGCACTTCTGAACGACCACATCGAATCCGGCGCCGACATTTCTCTGCTCTATCAGAGAGTGGACAACGCGAAGGAGCACTATCTCGACTGCGACGTTCTGACGTTGAACAAGCAGAAGGGTGTTCTTTCCATCGAGCCGAACCTGGGCACAGCCAACAACAAGACGATCTTCATGGACACTTATGTCATGAAAAAGGACCTGTTCATCACGCTCGTCAAGGAGGCCTCCAAGATCTCCTCGATGTACACGCTGTCTCAGATCATCAGTGAGAAATTCAATGAGCTCGATGTCAGAGGCATCCAGCACAAGGGCTTCTGCGCTGCCATCACAGATCTGAAGAGCTACTTCGACGCAAACCTTGAGCTGATCAAGCCGGAGCAGGCAGACCAGCTGTTCAACGGCGATGCGCCGATCTACACGAGAACAACGGATTCCTGCCCGACAAAGTACTGCGACGGCGCAGTCGTCCGGAACTCTCTGATCTCCAACGGCTGCACGATCAAGGGCACCGTCGAGAATTCCGTCATCGGCCGTGGCGTCAACATCAATGAGGGCGCGGTCGTCCGGAACTGTGTCATCCTTGCTTACTCGGACATCGGCAAGAATGTCGAGCTTGAGAATCAGGTCATTGATAAGTGGGCGAAGATCGGACACGAGGCGAAGCTGATCGCGGACGCGGACAAGCCCGGATACATCAAGAGAAACGACGTGCTGTAAAGCGCGGATTGCCTTATACCTTATCCTTCATCATATGCGGGGAGTGTCACCGAAAGGCGGCGCTCCCCGCGTGTTTTCTTTCAGCGAAAAAAGGAACGATTCGGCGCTCCAGATTCTGCGGCGTGCCGGATAACAAGAAAAGGAGCGTCCGGCTGGCAGTCCGGGCGCTCATTCGCCATTAATGGGGGATGGCTTGTATTATTCCATTCTATGAAGAATGTTAATACCGATGTGATTGACAAAGGGCGATCCGTTTTTCATAAAATGTTTGCTTTTGTCTGGAATCGTTTCCTTTGATGGTTCTATATTATCATAAACTGTCAGCATTGCAACTGGCAATATCTCACAAATTAGAGATTTAAAAATTGTCTATTTTTAACATCAGGTTTACACATTCCGGGCTGTATGCTGACAGGTCGGCCCGTTATTTCTTAAATACAGGCCGTTTTTTTCTGTTTCTCATCCATTTCCGGGTTTTCCCTTGGAAAATCAGGTTGGAAATGCATTGCCCGATTCCAGTATGGCCGTCCACAACGAGGAACGCGGAGCGTTCCGAGTCTGGGGTGCTGAATAGTTTCAGCAGTGCTTGGAATATTACAAGTGGTGTCCCGTCTTTGTCACTCACCGGATTCATTCCGCTTACGCTTCACGGATGTCCCGCACACTCCCGCCCTCCTGCAGGCTGAATGGGACCGTCTCATAGATCGCCGGCGTCTCCTCCTCGATGCACTGAATCAGAATCTCCGCTCCGCGCTCCGCCATGCGCTCCGTATTCTGCCAGATGGTCGTGAGCACCGGATTGCAGAACCGCGAAATCTCAATTCCATCGAAGCCTGTGACCGATACATCTGCCGGCACCCGTTTTCCGTGATCATACAGTGCGCGGATCGCACCGATCGCCATGATGTCCGACATGGCAAAAATAGCCGTCAGATCCGGATTATTCTGCAGGAGCTTCTCCGTCGCGGCATAGCCCCCTTCAAATGAAAAGCGCGAATACGCGTACTGCTTCTGCATGTCAATTGCCTGCCCATGTCTCATAAAAGCAGCCTGGCAGCCCGAAAGGCGCATCAATGACGGCTTCGACTTCTGCGGGTCGCCTCCGATGATGCCGATCCGCGTGTGTCCCTTGTCAAACAGATAATTGATCATGCAGATTGCCGCACCATAGTCATCCGTCGAAATACTTGAAAGGTTCGGCATATTCATGGAGTCCGCACTGTTCGTCACGAAAATAACCGGCGCATCTCCGCCGCTCAGGAAATTGCACACCTCCGGATTGGAGCCGAGCATGACGAAGCCGTACGGCTTCTGCTCCTTCTGAATCCGGGCCGCCTCAGCGGTCTCGTCATCCTCCTCATCGATGTAGTACACAGAACAGCTGTAGTCCGCGTTCTCAAATGCAATCTGCATCCGCTCGAGAATCTCCTCGAAGAGCATATTCTGCCGGCCCTTGATGATGATCGCGATGCCCGAATGAGTCTGAATGCGGAGGCGCCTCGCATTTTCGTTCGGCTGAAAATTGTTTGCCTCCACGACCTCCATGATCGCTCTGCGCGCCTTGTCGCTCACATTCGGATTGTTATTAAGTACCCGGGAGACGGTTCCGACACCGTATCCCGAGAGTCTGGCTATTTCCTTGATAGTCATAGGCCACCCCCGGTTTCTGCTGAAAATGAACACTCCCCTCGGCGAATATTTCTGTGCCTGAAGGCAGTGGCTGCTGCTCCTCATAATCATTCCAAAAAACCTCCCAGCCGCCGCAGCAGATGGAAGGTTATTCATCGTCTTATATCAGTTCTGAAAGCATCCGGTCAATGCGCCCTGCGCATGGCAAGCACATTTTTCAGGCTCTCCAGCACACTGACCATGTGATATTTCAGAACAAATGCCGAGTCATCATACTCGCTGCTGACGCTCTTCACGGTTTTCAGCATCGGAAGAACGTAGGTCTCCGTCTCCTCAATATACTCAACCATTTTTTCGACGGAAAATGCATGCGCCATCGTCGATACATTGTTGCAGCGGTCAAGAGCCTTGATCAGAACAGCCGTGCTGTCCCCACGGATTCTCCTGTAGTATTCCTCCGTCGCCTCCCGCTTGGTCATTCCCTCAGGAATACGGAACGTCAGAAGATCGACGAGCTCTCTCACCCGGCTGCTGAACGGAAGCTCCTCCGGGAGCACCCCGCAGTCCTCACAGACATCGTGGAGCAGGACCGCAGCCAGCGTTCTGTCATCACGGATATGCAGGGCATGCGCATGACAGGCCATCATCAATGGATGAATAATATACGGAATCCGTGCGCCGGAAGCCTGCCCGGACTTTCTGTACTGTCCCTCATGCTTCTCTTTCATATAGACGAGAGCCTTCTGCGTCTCCGCAAGATGTTCCGTTCTGGCAAATTCCTCCATACGGCGATACATGCTTGTTTCCGAAAACATCCTGTCCTTCAGAATCCAATCCGGGACAATCCACGCTTCCGTTTCCAATGCAGGAACCCTCCATGGCAATTGCCTCACCACCAGGCCCGGCTCAGCGGGTGCAGCGCCGCACAGCTGCCAGGCAACCGGTTATCTTCTCTATCCTCACTGTCTGCGCACGTTCCAGGCCCTGCGCCTTAACCTGCCCGATTGCACAATTCAGTCAGCATATGCTCACTGTCTGCGCACGCGCGTACCCCTGCTGATACGGACATACAGCAGTCTCGTAAACAGCATGGCGAGTATCGCGCCTATGACTGATGGCCACGCAAGTCTCATCCAGTCTGAGAACCAGCCCGTATCGGTCAGAACATTGACAGCGAAAATAAGATAGAAGGATCCTATGATGTGAATGATATGGAGTGCAAATACAATGAAATAAAAAACTCTCGCGGCCTGATACTGTCTCAGTACAATCAGGTATCCCGCAATGATCCAGAACAGACCGAACGCGATCCACATGGACGTGATCATCATGGAGATTTTATTTCCGAAGACAGAGCCATAGTAGATATGATCCCGGATCAGAGAAAATGGAACCATCGCCACTCCGATGAACATGCTGATCATCGCGATGGCAATCACTCTCTGTCTCGTTCTCCTCTGCTCAAGTTTATACTTCCTGTCAACAAGTGAACTGTTCGGTTCACGGCTCATGCTGGATTCCTCCTGCGCGTAATCTTTTTTGTAATTATTCAGCACCCCTTGGAAAACTGATGAAATCCGGACGGAGAGCTTGCTCGCCGGACGGTTTCAGAAGTTTTCCGAGGGGCGGACAAGCAGCGAAGCTGCTCTGTCCGTCCACAACGAGGAACGCGAAGTGTTCCGAGTCTGGGGTGCTGAATAGTTATTTTTATTCTACACTTCTCCGTAAAAATCCACAAGGGGCTTCCACGCGCGGGTTTCATCACGCTCTCCGCCGGGTTACTGTTCACACGCCATCCAAAGTCGCATGCGGTCGCGAATATCAGGGCGGTATCAATCATCGTGTCTTCCTCCGGAGCAGGAGCCACACAAGAAGAGCCGCTGCCGCCGCGATCGACGCGCAGAATCCGGCCCTGTTCATGATCCAGCGGAGCGCGGCATTGTCCGTGAGGACGACCCGCAGTGTCCGCACAGGACCTGTATTGCCCGCTTTGTCCGTAAGCCCCGCCCGGATTGTATGCGCTCCGGGCGTATCAATCCGGAATGTCACGGACCCGTCGCCGTTCATTTCCGGATTCTTCACCTGTCTGCCGTCAACCACAAGCTCCGAAAACTCATCGTCAGGGCTCTCCCGGACAAGCGTGACAGCAAATGGCTCATAATAGATCTGCGCGCCGTGCTTCAGTCCGCGGACTGTCAGAGTCGGAGGCGTCCGGTCCAGCGTAAAGGACACCGGGCTCATCGAATCGCGGTTCCCGGCAGCATCTCTTGTATCGATATTAATGACGTATCTCCCGTCCTTTCTGATCCCTCCCGTCACCGTCAGCCTGTTTTTTTGGAACTTGTACGAGGTCTCTCTTCCATTGACCGTCACAGACAGCACCTTCACCGCATCGATATTGTGAAGAATAAACGCGGGCCTGAACAGACGGTTCGTGCAGGCATCCCGCATTTCCTCCTGGACGAAGGTAAAACTCGTCCCCGCCTGATTTTCTGTAAATGAGATGCTCTTCTCGGTCCGGTTTCCCGCGAGGTCCTCCGCCTGCGCCTTCAGCACATATAACCCATCCTTATCCAATGAGGACATGCGCACAAATCCGGTCGAGATCCCTTCCCGGATCACCCGGCTCTCTTCTCCCGGTCTCTGTCTCGACAAGGTGTACGACAGCGAGCTTCCGCTCATATTCGGGTCCGCGGCGCTGATCTCTATACTGACCGGCTCTCTGTTCGAGGATCGGTCCTTCACTCCGCTTATGGTCAGCTCCGGCTTCTTTGTATCAATAACAAATTCTTCTCCTGCCAGCGGCTTCGAGACATTGCCGGCCAGGTCCGTCACCGTCCCGGACAGCCGGTATGCTCCGTCCTTTCTGAAGACGACTGTGCATTTTCCATCGGAAAATGAGATGCCCGCCTGGCCGGAATTGTCTCCTCCGCTGACGGTCAGCGCGTTCTCTCCGCCGAAATTCTCGTCCTCCACGGAAATAAAGCCGATTCTCGACGAATGAAAATAGCGGCCTCCCGCATGCTCCGTCCGGTCATACGCCAGCGTGATCCGGGGCGCCTTCGTATCGATAATGAACTCTCTCGGGGCAGCCCCGATGTAATCGGTCTTCGGCGATTCATTTCCAGCGAGGTCTCTGCCGCTCACGGCGAGACTGTACCTGCCGTCCTCGCGAAAGGTGAGCGCAGATACCCATGTATTCGTGGGAATCACCCGCTTCCACACGCCCCGGACGGCGCCGGCGCCCGTATCAATCCTGATTCCTGACGGGTCAAAGCTTCGGTCAGAAACCGTAATCTCCGCTTTGCGCGCCTCCCGGAAATATTTGCCGTTCCTGGCCGTGTCATCCAGGTAACGGACCGAGACAGACGGCGGAGTCGCGTCGATCCGGAAATTCACGAAAGCCTCCGACTCATTTCCGGCATGATCGCGGGCCTTAACGCGCACACAGACAGTCCCGCCTTCATGCTGTTTCGCGTCAATCGTCTCCGTGCGTGTCAGCTCAAAGCTGCGCCCTCCGAAGCGGTCCGCATCTCCCGCGCGGCGAAGAGCCTTTGTCTCCTTCTCAAGCACCTGGCCGTCCATCGATACCGTCATCGTCACGTCGCTGAGACCGGAACCGCCCTCTCCCTCGTACGGGTCCTTCACCCGCACGCGAACCGGAACACTTTCGTTGTACAAAGCGTATCTGCCATCACTGCCGGCCCCGTCCACCTCCGCCCGCACGGAAACAGCCGGCCCCAGCACATCGGTGTCAGGCGGGTCCGCATCAAGGAAAATCTCAGGGGCACTTCTGAAAACCGTCTGATTTCCGGCCAGATCCGAGATGACAAATGAGGTCAGCCGGAACTGCTGCCTCCCTGTCTGCCGGAATTCCGCAGTCTGCCCGAAAGCATACCCTTCGCTCTGTCCCGACAGAGAATTTGCGCGCGGCGAGGCCTCCACCTGCCAGGTCATGTGCACGGGCGAGTGCTCCGAGCTGTCTGCCGCAAGACGCACGGATGCTGTCGTCTCCTTCCTGTATGGCTCCAGGACAGACGCGCCTCCGTCAGTCGATGCCGCATAAAATGGACTTCCATTGCCTGAGATGGTGACCGTTCCCCGCGGAGCTTCCGTATCGAGAACGATCGGGGCCGAATACAGAGGGCTGATCTCATTTCCTGCGCAGTCCCTGCCCGTGACCAGATACTGGAAGATCTCATTTGACCCCGCCGGGTCAGGTGACACGGTCTCTGTCCACGACGCGGACACTGTGCCCGGAAATCCATCGGGACGGCTGCCTGAGTGCGCCTTGTTTAATGCCTCCCACTGCGCCTCAAAATCGGACCACAGCTGTCCGTCGCCGGTTTTCAGGCCCGAGAGGTCCTCCGCCAGATAGTCATCGCTTCCAAACGCCACATCCGCATTGCTTCCGGTCACATTTCTTTGCGACGCCCGCCCGATCGACAGAGTCTCCCGCGCGATCGCCGTGTCATCCGTCACCGTCACACGCACAAAAAAAGCGCGATTGAAATAATACCGGTTTCCGGCGCCCTGCAACTCCTGATTTGCGGATTCCGGCGAAATAACATTCACCGCGCAGACCGGTGCCGTCCGGTCAAGCACGAAGAATGCGCACGCCTTGTCTGTGCCGCCGCTAATGTCCGACACCTCCGAATCCGGGTCTTGTGCAGGATGAGACCCGGCACGGTCTGTGCCGCCGCTTAGTTCCAGTCCTTCCGAATCCGGGTCTTGTGCCGAATGTGACCCGGCACGGTCTGTGCCGCCGCTTAGTTCCAGTCCTTCTGAATCGTCCGAGAAAGACCTCGTCACGCGGCCCGCGGAATCCTCCGCCGAGACTGTGATCCTCACCTCCCCGTCATTTAAGGAACGCAGCTCCTCCTCTGAAAATGAGATGCTGTACGACTGAGGATCCTCGTATTTCCCCGGAGTGCCGGGGTTCGGGTCTGAAGGGTTGCCCGAGGACGGGTCCGACGAGGTGCTCTGATCTGCGTCTGCGGACGTATTAGAGGACAGACTTTCCGGATGACTCTGAGATGGATTCGACGAGGCTCTCTGATCTGCGTTCGTGGACGTGTCAGAGGACAGATTTTCCGGATGACTCTGAGATGGCTTCGACGCGGCGTTCTGATCTGCGTTCGTGGACGTGTCAGAGGACAGGTTTTCCGGATGACTCTGAGACGAATTCGATGAGGCTCTCTGATCTGCGTTCGTGGACGTGTCAGAGGACAGGCTTTCCAGATGGCTCTGCTCCGGATCTGCCGAGGTATCTGGCGACGAATCTACCCCGGATCCGACGCGGGCAAGCCGCAGGAAAGCGACCGGCGGATCTTCCCTCCCCGGTTTCTCCCGCTCACCGAAATCCTCCGCGCATTTCGTCTCAAGCTCTCCGACCGTCGCCGTGCAGAGCTCCGGTCTGAGACCTGTCCCGGAAAATGTGATCGTGAGGCTCGCGGACCTGGCATTCGTGTAATAGCGTCCCAAATAGGGATGCGTCCCTGTCATAACCGCCGTAATGACCGGAGCCTTTCCTGCATCTTCTGTATCTGCCTCGGAATGATCAGCCTCACCGGGGGCATCTTCAGAGCGGTCGTCTCCACCGGTGGGAGAGGAACCGTCTACAGAACGATCATCTCCGCCGGAGGGAGAAGAACCACCTTCAGGACTGTCGTCTCCGCTCGCGGGAGAAGAATCTTCTTCAGGACTGCCGTCTCCGCCCGCGGGAAAAGAACTGCTATCGCCAGTCAGGGAAGAAACATCCCCACTGTTCGAGGAGGAACTGGCAGCGCCGGTTGAAGAAGAAGTATTTCCTCCGGGCGCAGAGGGGGTATCCTCACCGGCCAAAGAAGCATTGTTCCCGCTAGTCGAAGCTGTACTGTCTCCGCCCGCTTCGGAGCGGTTATCTCCGCTCGGCATAGAATGCCCAGTTCCACCTGCCATGGATAGACCATCATTCCCAGATGAATCTGCACGGCTTGCCCCGATACCACCTGCGCCGGATTCTGCGCTGCTTTCGTGAAGAGGCTCCGCGCCGGCAGAAAATACACATCCTGCTGTTACGCACACTGTGAGTACTGTGCTGAGCAGAAGTCTGTGCGCGCGGCTATATCGTCTTTTTCTCATTTTCATGACCTCCGTTCCAGGAAATGTAGAGCTTCTAGAAGAAAACCGGGCTGGCCCGCTACATAAGTAGGGCTTAATCAGCGTTTCCGGGCCTCACACCCTACGGATGGTTGGTATTGTAGCGTTTCATGGCAAGATTGGGGCTGGCTCACTACATGAGGCAAGCCTTCATAGAGCCTCAGCCCTCTTCGCGGATTCTCTCCTCTGTGTGAACGATTACTGTGTGGCGCGTCAGAAGAAATCTCTCCTTTCGTGCGCAAAGCCCTCGGACCGCCTCCGGAATATTCAGATAAATGAACAAAATCACTGCCGCGCCGGTTCCGCACGCAGCCAAACTGATTCCTGCATACAGCATGAATTTCAACATCTTCCATCCTCCTTCCAAATCCTGCAGCTCGCAATTTTATCCGCTGGGCGCATCCGTCACAATCACATCACCGTCCTAGCAGCTCACACACTCCGTCTGATCATCCTCCGAGCTCTTCTCTGAGACATCAGAGTCCCGGTCACATTCATTGCAAAAGCTTATCCGATCATCCTCCCAATCTCTCCCGAAGCGCCTCATAATTTGGCACAAGCTCCACATCCTTTTTTGTCTTCGCCAGCGCAAATTCTCTGGCCGCCTCGTCACCCGCTCCATGTTCGAGCAGATACTCGCAGAAGGCGAGATGGGGCTCTGCCTCGTCGGGGTAGCGCTCCGCGAGAGCTGCGTACATTTCACGGATGCGCCCGTCATTTTCCGTCGCCTCAGTAACCTCAGCCATCCGGAAATCGATGTCCCGCAGCTCAGCTGCGTCATTCGTCATGTCGCGAAGCTGCCCGTAATATGCGAGCGATTTCTCCGGATCCGCGGCGGCACTGTCGAGAGTCAGAGCCGTGTAATACTGAGCCGCCAGATTTCTGATAATCTCCCGGTACATGCCGTACACATCCTCACCCTCTGCGCTCAGCTCACCCGCGGACGCCACATATTCTCCGGCTTCGCTCCCAGTCCCATCGCCATCTCCGGCGCTCAGCTCACCCGCGGACGCCACATCTCCTCCGCCCGCACGCGCATTCTCATCTCCTGCCGCATATCCTTCCGCTGCCCTTTCATCCTCCATCAGCTGCTCCGCCTCCGCTCTCGCCTTCTCCAGCAGCGCGATGCTGCCCGCATAGGCATCTATATTTTCCGCCGCAAATGCACGGCGGTTCGTCACCCAGACGTCCGCGCAGAGCATATAGTTCCGGATCTTCTGTTCATTCAGAATCTGTCCGTCCTCGATTCTCTCAACATCCGCAAGGGCCTCCGCCACCCCGGCAGGATTCATCCCCGAGCTTCCGCTGAGCGCTCCCGCCAGCGCCGCAAATGCCTTCGCCTCGGGCACCTTCTTCCCGTCAACCATCGAGTAATATCTGGCTGCCTTCGCAAAATCCGGGACAAATGAACTGCCCTCTCCGCCAAAATACAGCTCCGCCACCTCCGTCAGCACAGCGTCGCACCGGTCAATTCCGCCGACTCCCGCGTCGATCCGCGAGCACACTGCCGTCAGGCCGGCCCGGACAGAGTCGGTCTGGCGGCAGTATTCCAGGAGCTTCAGGTATGCTTCACTTCTTGATGGGTCGAGGTCGATCGCAGCCGTCAGACTGTCAAATGCATTCCTGTCGAACTGCCCTCTCTGCGCACTCTGCGCCGCAAGCCCCGACGCGGCAGTCATCGCAGTCATATAGTTGCTGCGCCGCTCCGAGACAAGAGACAAATGCGCACCGAGGCTCATCACAAGTCCGACAAGTGCCGCTGCCGCGGGCAGCAGAAACAGCGCGATCCGCCGGCGCCTCTCATTTGCCGCACGCACATCGAGCCTCGAGCAGTGGCGCAGCGCATCCGCGAGCTCCTCACAGGTCTGGTACCGCTCCGCAGGAGCATGCCTCATGCATTTTGCCACAATCATCCCGAGCCCCGGCGAAATATCCGGACGGGCGCGGCAGATGGATGCCATATCACATGGCGCACCGTCAGATTTTTTCCCGGTCAGGAGATGATACATCGTCGCGCCAAGGCTGTAGATATCCGTCCGCGCGTCGCTCTGGCCGCTGCCGCCGAACTGTTCCGGCGCCGCGTACCCGATCGTCCCGAGACAGGTCGTATCGGCCGAGCCCGACCGCTTGAACTGGCGCGCAATGCCGAAATCGAGCAGCACGACTTCCCCGTCGGGGCGCAGCATGACATTGGACGGCTTCATGTCCCGGTAAATCACCGGCGGCTCCTGCGCGTGCAGGTATCCGAGTACGCCGCAGAGCTGAACCGCCCAGAAAATGACAAGCTCCTGCGGCTGCGCGCCCTCCTCCCGCAGCACATTTCCCAGCGACCGGCCCTCGATGTAATCCATCACGATAAAACAGGAGTCCTCCTCCCGGATCACATCGTAAATCCTCGGCAGCTGCGGATGACTGAGACGGCCCAGCATGGCAGTCTCCACCTGCAGACCTCGCCTCACAACATCATAATTCCGGTTTTCATCTCTCCGGACCTCCTTGAGCGCGCGCTCTGCCCCGCTGTCCAGATCAAGCGCCAGGTAGACGAAGCTCATCCCGCCCCTTCCGATCAGCCGGCAAATCCGGTACCTGCCCGCGACGACAGTCCCCGGCCGTCGCTCATTTTTCTCAATGCATGGATCCCCCTTCTCATCTCCGCCGTCAGAAAACCGCTTTTCCGCACCGGCATTCTCCAGATCCATGCCATCTACAGGCTTTTGCCCGTGCGCCGCATCGAAACTCGCCTCACCCATGTGCATATCCCCCGTCCATTGATTTGTCCCGCTCCGGGCTTGAGTCACATACAGACACGCACTGCCACCGCCGTCATATTGTCGGTCTCTCCTCTCGCAAAGGCCATTTTCTGGAGATGGCTGAGACCGGCATCGAGATCACACGGCAGAAGCGCTTCCTGCATTTCCTTCACGGAAATGCGGTTCCGAAACCCGTCGGAGCAAAGGAGAAAAACAGTTCCCGGGAGAACATGTCCCGCAGAAAATTCCGGCCGCACATCTTCTGATGCGCCGATGCACCGCGTCAGAACATGACTTCGCGGATCGCGTCCGGCCTCCTCTTCTTCAAGCTCCCCGAGCTCAACCGCCCGCTGCGCCAGCGTGTGGTCACGGGTCAGAAGCGAAAGACAGCCTCCCACATTCTCCACAGCATCCATCTCATAGACGCGCGAGTCCCCGACATGCATCACAAGCCGCCGCTTTTCCGTGATCAACAAGGCAGCGGCTGTCGTCCCGAGGCAGATCCCCTGCCTCTGCGCACCCGAAAGGAGCCGCCTGTTCTGCGTCTCTACAAGCCTTTCCCACGACTCAAAGACCGCCTCGTCCCGCAGACGCTTCCCACATTTTTCAAAAATGTCCGGCAGCTCCCTGAGGAACCAGGTGTCAAAGGCCCGCGCCACCTCCCCGCTCGCGAGCTCCCCTTTCTCAAGTCCTCCCATGCCGTCAAAAATGCCGGCAAGAAGAACCGGACCAATCCGCGTCTCCGCGGCCATAAGCACCAGCGAGTCCTGATTTCCCGGCCGCCTGCCCCGCTCATTGATATACGCCGTCTCAAAATGCATACCACTCTCCCGGGCCTGCAGCCCCTTGCCTTCATTGGAATCTCCAGAACCAAGCTTTCGATACATGAACTCTATCATATTTATCTCCGTGTGTATACGATAATATCTTACGATAAAGTTTCACTATCTACAGGTTAGCCGGAGCGTAGGGGATATGATGAATTCTTGTTCGTATGCGCTACATGAGTAGGCGTTAAAGTAAGATTGGGTCGTGAAGCACTACGAATCAGCCGGCTCGTAGCGCGTCAGAGGATTTGAATGCCGCCGGACCCTACATAAGTAGGGCCCGGCGGCAAGAAATTAACATAGAACGCTATAGATTAGTCAAAGCGTAGGGCCTCTGGCGGTTTTCCGCCCGCACGCGCTACGGGAGTAGGCGCTGAAGTAAGATTGGATCGTAAAGCGCTACGAATTAGACGGGACGTAGGGGGTAGAGACGTTTATGCCGCCGAGCCCTACGCGAGTAGGGCCCGGCGGCAGGAAATTAACATAAAACGCTATAGATTGGTCAGAGCGTAGAGGATATGGCGGATTCTTACCCGCACACACTACGCGCGTAGGCGTTAAAGTAAGATTGGGTCGTGAGACGCTACAGCTTGGCCGGGGCGTAGGGAATCTGGCAGATTCTCCCACAGATCTCACCCCAGCAGCTCTTCCGCTGCCTCTCGGTCATATGTCACGTGGTCTACGCCTGTCGTCTCGATGCGGAAGAGCGCGTTTGCGCACAGATGCTCCGCCGCCTGCTCGAGGTCGCGGACGCCGGTCTCGCCGGCGAAGCGCTCGACGATCACATCAACCGCCTCGTCCTTCACAGTGATCTCGCTCTCCTCCATGCCGAGCCGCTTCAGCACCTTCGGCAGTGAGAACCGCTTGAAAATGACCTTCTTCTCGTCCGGCGTATAGTCCGGAATATCGATCACTGCAAAGCGGGACATAAGCGGCGCACTGATGCGGCTCTTGTCATTTGCCGTCGCGATCGGATAGACACCTCCGGTCGGAATCATGCACTCAATGTAGTTATCCGTGTAGCCGAGATTGTCGAGCAGCGTCAGCAGCGCATCGGCCGGATTTCCGCCATTTCCCTGCGAGTCCGCCTTGTCGAGCTCGTTGATGATAAAGACGAGATTCGACGAGCCGGCCTGACTGAACGCCTCCATAATGCGGCCGGGCTTTGCATTTGAGTAAATTCTGGGCGAACCGGTCAGCTGCTCGGCGTCATGGATCGCGCTCATATCGAGCGACGTCCACGGAAAATGAAGAATCCGCGCGACCGCATACGCGATCTGCGACTTGCCGACACCGGCCGGCCCCGCGAGCAGAAGACCGTAGGCCGGAAGCTTGTGCGTGCGGTTGATCTGAATGATCGTCTCGATGACTCTCTGCTTCACGCGCTCCATGCCGTAGAGCTCCTCGTCAAGAATCCGGCGCGCTCTGACCGGGTCGATCGACTCAAAATACGTGCTCTGCCAGCGGATATTGAGGACCGTCGCGAGCGCGCGCTGCGCGTGAAGCCGTTCCTCAGGGCTGATCGATGTCGATTTCGCCTGCGCGATATTCCGCTTCGCCCAGCTTCTGATATTGGCCGGGAGCGTCGAGCCCGCGCATTTGAGAAAATCGACCATCGCATACATGTCCGTGATGTGCAGGCGCTCCTGCTCGTCCTCCTCCCGATCCTCGTCCTCCGTCTCATTTTCCGGGAGCCGGCTCTCGAGCAGACGCTCGATGACCAGCTGCAGGAACCCGTTGACAGCCGTCGGAATATTCGTCTGACCAGTCGGATCGAGCGCGCGGATCCGGTAGACCGCATAGCCGTCCGCCGTGTGGGCTCCCGACAGTCTGACCGGCACATGGTTCTCCCCGAGCCACTCAAGCAAATGCACAAACCGGCGGTCGAGCCGCAGAATGTCCGCCCTTGCGACGTCGTCGGTCAGATCGTACTCAAATGCCGTGCGTCTGTGCGGGTTGTAAAATGCCCCGTTCAAATGGTGCGCAAGCTCCCCGTGCGGATCCTCGAGCACGAGAATCGGGTGCTCCGCGTCCGCCTCCGCGCTCACAGAGTCAAACAGCGTGTAGGTGCAGACCGGTGCGTCCGGCCCGCCCTTCTTTTCATTTGCCGATGTATCCGCGTCGAAATCGAAGACAACCTCGTCCCGAAGACCCTTCATGCCTGCCATATACAAAACTCCTCCATCTAAAATTACAATCACTATTCAGCCCCCGGGCTCGGAAAACTTCTGAAACCGTTCGTCAAGCAAGCTCTCCATCCGGATTTTCTCAGTTTTCCAAGGGGGGTGCTGAATAATTACATATGTGTCCAGTATACAGCAGCTCCGGAAAATGTGAAACTATCACAATTCACACGCAGTCAGTTACAATCACCGGTCATGATCAAAACGGCAGCCGGCAATTTCAATCCTTATTTTCCTCCACGAACTTCTTCACAGCCGCCGTATATTTCGCGAGGTCATCGAGCATCGACTCCGCGTGCTCCGAGCCCTCGAAGATCACGAGGTCCTTCTTCTCGGAATTGCAGGCGCTGAAATTCTCGATCGCCATGTCCTTCGGGACGAAGGTATCCGCGGAGCCATGGATGAACAGCATCGGAACCGTCGCCTTCTCGAGGGCCCGCAGGCAGTCGCAGTCCTCGAAGTCGTAGTAATTCGCCTTGAATTTCGCGAAAAATTCAACTTCCGAGCGGAACGGCTCGACCGGAAGCTTGTAGTAGTGCTTCATGCAGTATTCCATTTCCGCGTTGAGAGAGGAATAGCCGCAGTCCTCGATGATGCCCTTCACCTGCGGCGGCTGCGGATCGCCCGCGCAGAGCATGACTGTCGCGCCGCCCATCGAGACGCCGTGCAGGAAGATCTGCACGTCGCTTCCGAGCTTTGTGATCGCGTAGTAGATCCAGCGGTTCACATCAAAATGGTCCTGCCAGCCGAAGCCGATGTAATCACCCTCGCTCTTTCCGTGCGCGCGGTCATCCGGCATCAGAATATTAAAGCCCATCGCCTTGTAGGCCGGCAGAATCTCGCCGAAGTCCCAGAGGCCCGAGGAGCGGTAGCCATGGACGACGATCATGAGCATTTTCGACGGGACATCCGCCGGAAGAAACGTCGCGTGCAGCTTCAGCTGATCAGAGGACTCGACAAACCAGTCCTCGCATGTCTGCCCGGCGATCCAGTCGTCGTAGCGCTTCTGACGCGCGTCATATTTCTTCTGCGTCTCCGGATCCGTCTCCCGCCCCTTGATCGTCATGCCCGAATTCTTCGGGATCGCAAGCTTGTAAAAATAATAGCTTCCCGCCGCGGTCAGTCCCGCGATGCCTGCCGCCGCTGCCGCTGCAGCACCGGCCGCCGCCTTGATAATCTTCTTCGTATCCGCCATCGTCTGTCCTCCTTGTCCGTCCTGAAATCGCCAAAATTTGTGCGTTTTGGCTTTTTACACAGTCAAAACGCCCGTTCTGCTGTACATTTTACACGAAGAAAATGGCGGGCTCAAGATGCCGCCAACTTATTTCATGGAGATTTTATGAAAAGGTCACAGACCGCCAGGATATCGCCCCTTGCGGAAATTTCGCATGACTGATACAATATCTTTATAAAAGAGAGGGTACTACCGGCAGACGGTTAGCCCAAGTTATTTATCAGTCAAAATGACCGCCAAACTTTCGAGGGGTAAGGCGGTCATTTTCTTTCATCCACGCTCAATTATGGTATAATCATAGAAACTGATGCACATCCGACAAGGAGGAAAATTATGGGCAAGACATTAGTCGCATATTTTACAACAAGTTCCGCAACAGAAAAGACCGCTGAGAAGCTCGCGTCCCTGACCGGCGCAGATCTCTACGAAATCAAGGCCCTGAAGCCATATACAGATGACGATCTCAACTGGACTGATCCGGCAAGCCGCAGCACAATGGAAATGAACGACCCGGAGTGCCGTCCGGAGATCGACGGCAAGGTCGAGAACATGGCAGATTATGACACCGTCTACATCGGCTATCCGGTCTGGTGGGGCAAGGCTCCGAGAATCATCGAGACCTTCGTCTCCTCCTATGACTTCGCAGGCAAGACGCTCCGCCCGTTCGCAACATCCGGCGGCAGCAAGGCTGAGAAGAGCGACGAGGAGCTGCACGCGCTCGTATCCGACAAGGCCGTCTGGAAAGAGGCAAAGCGTCTCGACAAGGCGACGGACGATGAGCTGAAGGCATTTATCGCGGAGTAATTTCGCCGCTTGTCCGCCCCGCAGAAAACTTCTGAAACCGTCCGGCGAGCAAGCTCTCCGTCCGGATTTCATCAGTTTCCTGCGGGGTGCTGATTCATGATCAGATCAGTCCGAAGTCCTGCATGGCCTTCTTCAGCTGAGCGGCATGCTCCGGCTCAAGCTCTGTGAGCGGCAGGCGAAGCGGACCCGCCTCGAAGCCGATATACTTCAGCGCCGTCTTGACCGGAATCGGGTTGACCTCGCTGAACAGCGCGTTGATCAGCGGAAGCGCCTTGAACTGGATCTCACGCGCACCTGCAATATCTCCGTCGAAGAACTTCTGGCACATGTCGTGTGTCTGACGCGGTGCGACATTGGACAGAACGGAAATGACACCCAGACCGCCGACAGACAGGATCGGGATGACCTGATCGTCGTTGCCGGAATAGAGGTCAAGAGCGCCGTCAGCGAGAGACATCATCTTGATCGTCTGGCCGATGTTGCCCGTCGCGTCCTTGATTGCGACCATGTTCGGAATCTCCTTTGCGATCCGGACGGCCGTCTCTGGCTGAATGCAGCAGCCCGTGCGGCTCGGCACGTTGTACATGATCGCCGGGATATCAATCTTTGAACAGATCGCCTTGTAGTGCTCATAGAGACCATTCTGTGTGGCCTTGTTGTAGTACGGTGTGACAAGAAGAACTGCGTCTGCGCCGGCAGCCTCTGCATCCTTTGAAAGAGAAATCGCAGCCGCCGTGTCGTTCGAGCCCGTGCCCGCGACAACCGGAATCCGTCCCGCAACCTTCTTGATGCAGTAGCGGATGACATCCATATGCTCTTCCATCGTCATCGTTGCCGACTCACCGGTCGTGCCGCAGACGATAACTGCGTCCGTTCCGTTCTCGATCTGGAAATCGATCAGTCTGCCAAACTCGTCGTAATTAACAGAACCATCTGCGTTGAACGGCGTCGCAATCGCCACGCCGGCTCCCTTGAAAATAGCCATAGCTTCCTCCTTGTGATTCGATGCGGCAATTGCCGCTGAAATTGCCGGGGCATAAAAATGCCGGCCTGAGACGGCCGGCATCAAAAGAAGACCTTGTTCTTCTGGTGGATAGCGCCCCATCATCTGATGACAGTCACGCAGTTCTTGACTGTGTGCCCAGGCATCCCGGCCGCATGGAGCCGAAACCCTTCGGCGCGTTTCCCTTTCATTTCCCTTCAACTGCGCCTGCCGCATCCGAAAAAATACTGATAAAACACGCAACCTCTATCTCTAAGACATCTATACAGTATCATTCCGCGGCCCTTCTGTCAACCGACAGGACACCGCTCGGTCTCCTGTTCACACGCCATCCAAAATCGCATGCGGACGCGAATATCAGAGCGGTATCGGGCAGACGCCGTTTACTGCCCCGCGTCACCGACGAGCTGATTATTGTTCTGATCGGTCTCGCCGCCGTTATTGTTATCAGCCGGCGCCTCCGTGGGCTCCGGTGTCGCCGTCGGCTCAGGCGTTGCCGTCGGGACCGGCGTTGCGGTCGGTGCAGGCGTCGGCGTCGCTGTCGGCTCCGGTGTCGCCGTCGGCGTCGGTGTTGCCGTCGGTGTCGGCGTTGCCGTTGCGGTCGGCTTCGGCGTCGGTGTTGCCTTCCTCGTCACAGACGGTGTCGCCGTCGCTGTCGGCTTCGGCGTCAGCGTGAGGTCATCCGCCGCAATCTCAGACGCCGTCTTCGATGACGTCGTATTGGAACTGCTTCTCTTGATCCCCTTGAACACACCGCTCGAGGCCGCGATCACGAAGAGAATGATCACGATAATAATGATCGACACGAGCAGAATGATGGCCGGACTCGGACCGGATTTTCCGCCGCCTCCGTCGTCATCGTCATCTGCGTCATCATCGTCGAAGCTGCTGAATTTTCTCCACAGACTCTTCTTGCCGCCGTCCTCGTCATCCTCGTCGTCCGGATCGCGGTTGTACTCGTCATCGTTGTTCTCAAACGGGCTGTATGTCTGCGTCTCGTAGAGATCGTCGTAATCGTCCTGCTTATCTTTTTTCTTTTTATTTTTCTTTGACGGCTGCTCGTCGTCCACCGGCGGAATCGGCCTGGTCTCGTCCGTATTTCCCGGATTATTCGGAATGCCCCACATATCGTCCGGCTTCACGAGATCGCCCGGCTGATCAAAGACATCAAATGGATTTGCCTTCTTCGGCCCGTCGGCATTTCCGTCCGGCGTCGCGATGACGGTCTGATCCTCGTCGTCCTGTCCGTAGGAGGCGCCTCTTCCATTCGGAGACGCAACGACTGTCTTGTCCGGATCATCGCTGTTCTCTCCGCGATGATGCTTCACGGACGCGATCACGGTATCCTCGTTCATAACGCCGGCCGGCAGCCGCACCGGCTTGCCGCGCCGCTCATTTTCATTCCTGAGGAACGGCGAAATGACCTTCGTGTCACCGAGCGGGCCCTCTTCCTCGCTCTCACGCCGCATATTTTCCGGAATCTGGAATCCGCACCTCGGGCAGAAGCGGGTCTCGTCCGGAATATCAAGTCCACAATTCGGACAGTACATACGCAAAACTCCCCTTTCCGTATGAATGCCGCTCCGGCGCCCCTTCAGCCTTCGGCGGCATGTTCCCCTATCATTAAATCTCGCAGCTATAGCACCCCAGACTCGGAACGCTTCGCGTTTTTTGTGGGGGTGCTGGTAACCATTCAGCACCCCGGACTCGGAACGCTTCGCGTTCCTCGTTGTGGGCGGACAGAGCGGCTTCGCCGCTTGTCCGCCCCACGAAATGCTTCAGAAATCTCTCAACGAGCAAGCTCTTTGCTCGATTTCCGGATCATTTCGTGGGGTGCTGAATAATTACAAATTACATCATATCATATTTTCTGCGTCTCCGCGACTGTGTCACGACTCCTTGTAGACGAGGATTGCGGTACCGACATCGATATTGTCATAGATCGTCTGCGCGACTGACGACGGAAGATTGACGCAGCCGTGCGAGCCGTTCGTCTGGTAGATCGTTCCGCCAAATGACGAGCGCCACCACGCGTCATGCAGTCCCTCGCCCTCGTAAAATGGCATCCAGTACTGGACATCGACCTGGTAGCCGTTCTGCGATCCGGTCAGCGTCGACGGGCTCCTCTTGAACGCGAGCGGGAAAGCACCCGTCGTCGTCCCGTGGCCGGCTGATTCATTTCCCGTCACGCAGTCACTGTCGATGACAAGGCTGCCGTTCTTATAGAACCAGACGTGCTGCGCCGTGATATCGACCTCGACGTACGTGCCGTTCAGGTCGTCCGTGCCGTTGCGCCCGAGATAATACGGATTCCCGTAGTCATTCTGTGAAATGTAGACCGGCTCTCTCGTGACCGCCGTTCCCGACAGAATGTCCGACTTCAGCTGTGCCTCCTCAGAGGACTGGTCAATCGTGTAGCCGTACTCATTGCGCGACGCCTCGATCGTGACCGGCTGTCCGGTGCGGCTCGATGTAAATGTCCGCGCCTTGTACTGGGTGTCGTATTTCGACGCGAGGCCCACGACGTACGCGTCCAGCTGACTGTCGTCGAGCGAGACGGTCCCGGTCGAATCGTCGTAGGTCAACCAGCTCTGGAACGTGTCCACATTGACGGTCTCCGTCGCGCTTCCGAACGTATACGTGACCGATGAGCCCGCGTAGGCATTGTACGCGTCCGCCTCCTTCTTCAGCTCCTCATTGTCCGAGGTGACGTCAGCGTCCGTGTAGACCGAGTCCGGCAGATCAATCTTCATGCTGTCCTCGAGATTTCCGCCCTCGATCGCGCTGTCGATCTGCTTCTGCACGTACTTCTGCAGCTTCTCATCGTCGATCGTATTGCCCGCCGTCGCCTCCGTCACGGTGAACTTGCCCGTGCTGTCGTCGAACTGCACGCTCCCCGGCGTCGCCGCGACGCGCTCTGTAGAAAATGAGCTGCCCGTGACAAATGAATCGAAGGTATTCTCATCGAATTCCTTCGAGAGGCTGACATTGATCGTGACGCCCTTTGCGATCGCCTGCACATTCTTGACGAAGCTTCCCGTCTGCGCGCTGAGCTGCTTACTGACCTGACTTTCAATATCATTCTGATCGACCGAATAGCCGTAATCCGGCATCGTTCCGGTCAGCTGCGCCTTGCCGTCCTCGTCGAGCTCGACGCTGACCGCATTGAAATCGTCCGCGAACCTTTCCGCAATCTGCGCCGCCGACTGCCCTGTCATGTCAAGGCCGTTGACCGATACGCGAAGATGGCCGGAGCCGTACACATAGACCCCTGCAAGAACCGCCGCGAGAGCCGCGGCGACCGACACCGTGATCGCAATTCCTTTTTTCTTCATAATAAATCTTCTCTCCTCTGTGGCAATGTCCGCCTGACGCGGAGTCTGTCCCAATATGCCCACAGCGTACCATGAAGATATTAAGATACCATTACTGAAAATTTAATTAACTATTCAGCACCCACTCAGAAAACTGCTGAAATCCGAACGGAAAGCCTGCTTGCCGGACGATTTCTGAAATTTCCTGAGTGGGTGCCGAATGTTATTTGGTCTCGCGCATCACCGCCTCGATCGCCGCAAGAAGGCTCTTCACATCGACCGGCTTCGACACATACGCGTCCATGCCGGCCTCCTTCGCCGCGAGCACGTCCTCCTCGAAGGCATTGGCCGTCATCGCGATGATCGGGACATTCCGGCGCTCCTCGTCCGGAAGCGCGCGGATCGCCCTCGCGGCCGCATGGCCGTCCATGACCGGCATGCGGACATCCATGAGGACTGCGTCAAAGTAACCCGGTTCCATCTCCGCCACGCGGTCGACGGCCAATTTTCCGTTCTCCGCCGCCTCCGCCGCGATGTGCATATTTTCAAGCATGCTGACCGCGATCTCGCGGTTCAGCTCATTGTCCTCGGCGACAAGCACGCGGATCCCGTCAAGGCTCCTCTTCTCCCCGGTCTTTTTCTTCCGGAACACGTGGAACTTCTTCCCGGCGGCAGATTCCTCCTCCGGTTTTTCATTTTCCTGCGCGATCCGGAAGGCGAGATTGACCGTGAAGCGGCTGCCCTTGCCCGGCAGACTGCGGACCGAGATCGTGCCTCCGGCCGCGTCGACAATGCCCTTGCAGATCGACAGGCCGAGACCGCTGCCCTCCACGCGGCTCACGGCGGTCCGGTTCTCGCGCTCGAACGGATCGAAAATCTTCTTCATGAAGTCCTGGGACATCCCGATGCCGTTGTCCGACACCACAATCTCCATGGACACATAGCCGCGCGGAGAGGGCGTGCGGCGCTTCACGCTGAGGCTCACACGGCCGCCCTCCGGCGTATATTTCACTGCATTTCCGAGGAGATTGGAGACGACCTGGGAGAAGCGCATGCTGTCGCAGTAAATGCGCTTCGGCAGGCTGTCATCGACAAGTATCGCGAGCCTTGTCCGTCTCCTTGCCGCCTGCGGCCGGATCAGATCGACAGCCTGCGTGATCAACTCGCGGATCTCATGCGGCGACTCCTCCATCGAAAACCGTCCGCTCTCGATGTGCGTGATGTCAAGGACGTCACTGATCAGCGCCAAGAGATGATTGCTCGACTCTGTGATCTTATTCAGATAGTCCTGCATAACCTCCGGCTCCGACACATGCTCCTTCGCGAGGGCCGTAAACCCGATGATCGCGTTGAGCGGCGTGCGGATGTCGTGCGACATATTGCTGAGAAAGAGCGTCTTCGCCTCCGCCGCCTGTCTAGCCTGACGGAGCGCGGACTCAAGCGCCTCCCGCTGCGCGCTCTCGGCCTGCATTTCCTCCTCGACGCACGCAAAGCCGAGCAGCACGTTCGAGATGTGCTGCTCCCCCTGCCCGGTTCGGACGAGCTTGACCCGATAGCGCCGCGGCGGAAATCTCCGGTCCGTCTGAACTCTGAAAATGAACCGCGTCGCGACCTGGCTCTTCAGCTTCCTCCGTATCGTGTCTGCCTGCATTTCCCGCAAAAAATGCTCGCGGTCCTCCGGAAAAACGCCCGTCTCCGCAAAGACCCGGATCGACTCGGAGTAGGTCTCCCGGAAGCAGTCGCCGTAGCGCCGCGTGATATAAGAATTTCTCCGGTAAATGTCATATGTGTCGCTGTCGAGGTCCACAAAATAGACGGACTCGTAGTCGACGGACAGGCCCTCGATCACGCGGAGCCGCCTCATATTTTCCTTCTCGACCAGCTTCTGCTCGGTGATATCGCGCATAATGATGATGCCCACGATATCGCCGCTGTCCTCGTCCTTCGTGAGAGAAAGACTCTCGCGGAGGTACACTTCATTTCCGTTCAGGTCGTAGACCATGTACTCGATCCACGGGCTTCTCTCGCCGACCTCATACATGACAAGCAGGTTCTCGCGGTCCATCATCCGAATAAAATCATCCCGGTTGTCCGACATGACGCGCCCCGCCCAGTATCTCGTGTTCGCGTCAAGCGGTCCCGGCACTGGCACGCCCTCGACCGGATAGAAGACATCCGGGTTGCGGCAGACGGCCGAGATGACCCGATTCTGCGTGATATTAATTTCAAATGAAGAGAACGCGTCAGCTGTGACGACACCTCTGTACAAACTATCCATACTTACTTCTCCGGAACATATCCTTCCGCGTCGAATGCCTCAAGAATCCGCGTGTAGTGCAGAAACTTCCCTGCCTCCGCGAGCTTCCGAATCTCCGGAAACGGCACGATCTGAAAACCGATCGCCTCGGACTTCTGCAGGCAGACATCCTTCTCATCAAAATCAAGATGAAAATGATAGATGTCGACGAAGTAGTTATCGCCCCGCTTCAGATCCACATTCGAATACGTATAGACGCAGCCGCCCTCCGCGTGCGACACGTCAAGTCCCGTCTCCTCGCGGACTTCGCGGCACACGCCTTCAAATGAAGTCTCTCCGGACTGCACGCCGCCGCCCGAAACCTCCCAGTCGCCGGCCGCCCATTTCTTGTTCATCGCGCGGCGCGTGATGAGAAACTTGTGATCCGGCCGCTCAAGAAGAGCGAGCACGATCAGCTGATACTGCCCCTCCTTAAGGAAGCTGCCCTTCCGCGGAAGCTTCTCACCGGTCTTCTCTTTTTTATCATTGTAAACATCGAAAAATTCCATGGATACCCTCACTCTATTATGCCCGTAACTTCGTAATGCTCCGCCCCACGGAAAATTGAGAAAGACTTCGTGTGAGCAAACTCTCCATCATCTCTCTCAATTCTCCGTGAAGTGCTGAATCATGACCAGCCTGAATGACTCATACGGTACAAATTATACCGCAAGCCCCGCCCCGCTGTATACACGCATAATCCCGGTTTTCCGCACCCTGAGGGGCAATGTGATGAGCAAAACGTAGTGCTTCATGGCCCAATCTTGCTTCATCCCCTACGCCTTCAGTAAAACCGTAGCGTCTCTCGACCCAGTCTTGCTTCAGCACCTACTCTTGTAGCGCGTGCGGACAAGAATCCGCCATATTCCCTACGCTCCGGCCAACCTGTAGCGCCCCATGTCAATTTCTTGCCGCCAGACCCTACTCACGTAGGGTCCGGCAGCACTAGAAGTCCCTGAGACCCTACGCCCCGGTCAATTCGTAGCGTCTCGCGACCCAATCTTGCTTTCAAAACCTACTCCTGTAGCGCGTGCGGACGAAAATCCGCCATATCCCCTATGCCCGAGCCAGATCGTAGCGTCTCACCTTAACTTCCTGCCGCCATCCCCTACTCGCGTAGGGCCCGACGGCACAAGAATCTTCTGAACTCCTACCCGCCAACACGGAACAAATATCTTCACTTTCACACGTCATTCAATCACAATTAACGTGTGAAAGTAATGTATCATGGTATTTCATGTTTTCTCTTGCCATAAAAAAGGAGCCGGTATTTCTACCGGCTCCCATATGCTAAAAGCATTGGGCAGGCGTCGCCGCTCCTGCATCTCTTTTAACCCATAGGGCGCGTAGTTGCAACGAAATTTATCACCTCAAATGCTCTATAGCTTCCCTTATGTCAAATATCGATACAAACTCTTTCCGGCTTCATACCATCTTGTCTGTAACTCTCCAGATACTCGTCTACGGCACTATGGAAGTCTGATTTCACAGCAAGGGTGGAGGCCGTGATATGAAGAATGGTTATGGCCAGAGCAATGATTTCATATCTATAAGATTCAATCTTTCCCTGTTTCATTTCCCTTCTCCTTCAAGATCATAGTTCTCCAAACTTATCTTTGCGATTATATCTGCTTCAACACCTTCCATGTTCCATTTCGGTTGGAGCCATCTCTTTCTATTAAACCCTTATCCCGCAATGCTGAAAGAGCTCTTTGAATGGTTCTCGCTGACAAGCCTAAATTTAATGACATGGAAGCAGCCGTGCTTCCAGGATCCTCTATCAGAAGTCTCAGCACTTTTTTCTGTGTAGCATTTATCCTGACATTTATCCCGACATTTATCCTGACATTTTTTTGTGACTTTTCCATCACATCAGGATCAAACGGAATAACACAGCGGATGAGATTTTCCTCAATGTAAAAGGCGCTTGTTCCATAATGACTGACAATGGTCGGTATTCCATGTCCTGTATGCTCTGTCAGTCCCATGGAAAGAAAGATTCTCATCAAAGTGGCATTCCTTGGTTTGCTTATACCTTCAAAAAACTGTTTTTCACTCAGCCCGCGCGGCAGGCCGCCATGTGAGATGATTTCAATTCTGTCGCTGAACATCGAAATCTGTGGTTCCGTAATTGTCCAGTCGTTATGGACCAGTGCATTAAGTACAGCTTCATTTACTGAATCATAATCAAAGAGATATCTGTCTTTTCTCGGCCGCACAGTAGTATCTGAAATACAGATATTTTCTGCCTCAAGTCTGGTTTTTATCTTGTTGTAAGTAGTCAGCAGACATCCTTCACCATAATCATTTCTTTCAGATATCGATGACTTGTCTTTTCCTTGAAATTTGACAAATATAAACGGTATATTATTGTGATCTGAAAGCAGCTCGGCTAAAAGGTTGTACTCTCCCATCTCATTTCGAAGGTTAAGATTAGCCTCAAAGTTTTTTTCATCCGTATGGTACCCTTTCTCTGAATAATATACTTTGAGTTCTCTGAAAGTTAGTTCTGCAAAAGATGAACGTTTTTTTAGCATGTATTCGGAATCAATAAAATTCTGTTCATACCGAATACGGATCTGTTCCGGAGTCATTTCCCTGCAGGTCGTCCCCACCCGAACGACGCATCCCGAAGAGGAAAATCCATACCTTTTCTGGCAATATATATTCCTGATTCCTTTATTGACATATACAACTATCAGAGTTTTTCCATCTTCAAATTTCAACTCCGAACGGATCTCATCCTGCGGATTCGGCTCAATCTGCATTGTAATAACATCTGAGATTTTTTTCATGGTCTCATCAATCTTCTTAACACCCACAACGGTTCCGTCATCCCTGACTCCAAGGATCAAAATTCCACCGGAGGTATTAAGAAAAGCCACAATATCTTTACAGATCACATCCGTAAATTTTTCCTTCAGTTCCACCGCTTCAGATTCTATATATCTCATGGCACCCTCTTTATTACGACATTTCGCTTGTTATTACGACACATTTTTGTCGTAATAATTATATTATCTGTTCCAAAATAACGCAATAGGAAAGCTGCCCTTCAGTTACGGTTCACACGTGAAATATCCTTTCCGGCTTCGTACCATCCTGCCTGCAACTCTCCAGATACTCGTCTACGGCATTGTGGAAATCGCCGGCCAATTCATTCACGTTTGTCCCCTCATAAGAAATCAGCGAACGGATCCCCTGAACTTTTCCGTAGAACACGTTATCCTCTTCTGAGAATTCCATGCTTCCAATATACCCTTTATAGTTCATCCAATTTTTCATCTTAGCCCCTTCTGCCCAGTTCGCTTAAACCCAGCTGCCGGATTTCGGATCCCATGTCGTATATGAATTGTCAGATTCGTTTAGGAGCGGTTCCACAAATTTCCTGATCCGAGTCATAGCTTCATCCTTGCCTTTACAGAATTTACATTCATGAAATGAGCACCTCCAGATAAGTTCTTACAATGGATTCACACCGCAGCATTTTGGCATACGTATACAGACGGTCTATACGCCGATCCTGTCTCCTCAGGTAGTTATGAAGTATCTCTGATGTTTCTTCTATGCCGATTTTATTGCGGTAATAAATGATATCTACAACGGTCTTCTCGATATCAAAGATGCGGAACGAATCACCGCCTTCCGTGACCTCAACCACACCTGTGCTTATGCGTTTCGGATCAAAATAGAACACTTTAATTTCCGGCCAGGCGGGAAGCGTGCTGACTTTTTTCTTCCGGCCAATGGCTATGTCCACAACATCAGGCAGAAAATTCGTGAGCTCATAGTACCGAGCCGCACTCATCAGGCAGATCACACCATTCGGGGCATATGCGGCTGCGTTGATGAAATCGTTCTCGTCTCCTGTATAGGCGGTATTTTCATATGTAGTGCGGTTGATACGGTGCAGCTTGCTGCATTCTTCCATCTGACCGATTTTATAGTAAGAATAGCCCATGGCCTTCAGTTCATTGGTTGTGTAATATTTCTGGTTTGTGTCAAGCGTGGTCACATGCATATGCATTACCTCTTCAATTCGAAGTGTACCGTATTTCAAAGATAATTTCAACTAAATTCGGCAGATAGAATAAACGCAGAAAATAGTCAAAACCAAACCGCCTTGATCGAAGGAACTGCCGAGTAAAATGCTTGTTGAGAAACAAATTTCTGTGTGAGTGGGTGTCAGGCTTAACCTCTCAATTTTCAGCCTTCTGCACCCTGAGAGGATCCTCAAGAACATCCGCGATGTTCCGATAAGATCGGAAAATCCTGAAGAAACCTGAAATATCCGGTTCACTAATCTTGAAGAAACCCAGAGTATTCCCAATTTGAACATTGAAGAAACCCATAATTAATGCTAATATAATTTTGAAGAAATGTCCTATTCAAAAAGAGGAATGGCTGATCATGCGTATTTTCAAGAGAAAAGCATATGAGAAATTATTGAAATGGAAACAACAAGACTCTGATCGATATAGCTTATTGATTGAAGGAGCAAGGCGGGTAGGGAAATCTACTTTAGTAGAGGAATTTGCGCGAAATGAATATCGTTCTTACATAATGATAGATTTCGCCCATATGTCCAGCGAGGTAAAACAATGCTTTGATGATATAGAAAATATTGATCTATTTTTTCTGCGCCTTCAGAACGCCACAGGAAAAACTCTTTATCCGCATGAATCTCTTGTGATTTTTGATGAGGTTCAGCTTTTTCCGCGTGCACGACAGGCAATGAAACATCTTGTTAAGGATGGAAGGTATAGCTATATCGAAACAGGATCGCTGATATCGATCAAACGAAATGTCAAGGATATTCTGATTCCATCCGAGGAAAAGAAAATAAAATTATATCCCATGGATTATGAAGAGTTCCTTTGGGCTTGCGGAAATGGAACCTATGACCTGGTACGTCAATTATACAAGACCGGAAAACCTGCGGGGCAGGCGCTCAACCGGAAGCTAATGCGGGATTTCAGACTCTATATGGCTGTCGGCGGCATGCCGCAGGCTGTAGAGGCATATATTGAAAAGAAAAATTTTGCAGAAATTGATTCTGTAAAACGCTCAATCATCAACTTGTACGAGGATGATTTCAGGAAAATAGACCCTTCCGGAAGAATATCTTCAATGTTTCACTATATACCGGCGCAGCTTTCGAAGGATGTTCGGAGATACTACATTACAGGCGCAGTAAAGCAGGTGAACAAACCGCTTAATACGGATCGTCTGTTGTTTGATCTAATAGATTCACAGACCGTAAATATTTGCTACAACTCTACAGATCCAAGAGTCAGTCTTTCACTTACGGCTGACCTTTCGAGCTATAAGCTTTATATTGCTGATACAGGGCTTTTTCTTACGCTGATGTTTATGGACAGGCCGGAGGTCCAAAATGAGATCTATGGAGCAATGTTGTCTGATCGGCTGCCGGCAAATCTTGGATATTTATATGAAAATGCCGCAGCGCAGATAATTGTATCTTACGAGAGGAAGCTCTATTACCATACCTGGAATAAAAAAGGAAGCACACACTATTTTGAAACGGACTTCTTAATATCGGCCGGTGAAAAAGTTGATGCTCTTGAAGTGAAATCTTCCGGAACAGGAAAGCATGAGTCTCTTACTGAGTTCGGAAAAGTTTTCAGAAGAAATCTGAAGCGACTTGTCGTATTATCCCAGAGGGATGTGAGTTATTCGAACGGAATTAATTATCTCCCAATCTACATGCTTCCATGTTTCATTGAGGACAGATGAAAAATCCCGGTCCCGCGAATGCGGGGCCGGGACAAGCTTCGTGTTCCTCGTTGTGGACGGCCAAGTGCCTTCATTACCTTATATGACAATTCCCAGCCTTACTGATCCTTCCGTCTTCCTCTGACAGCCACAACCGCTATCACACCCACAGCTGCCACCATCAGCACAATCCAGAGCGCTGCGTGCGATGTATCGCCAGTCTTCGCTGTCGTCGTGTGCGTCGGCGTCTTGACGGTTGGTGTCGGAGCCTTCGGCGTAGGTGTCTTGACCGTCGGCGTAGGCACCTTCACGGTCGGAGTCGGAGTCTTCGGTGTCGGAGTCGGCGGCGTAAGCGTCGGCGTCGGTGTCGGCGTCTCCGGCGGCGTCACATACGTATTCGTGAGCGTCGCGACCTCAAGATTATCCGAGCCCGTATCCCAGTCGAGAGACCAGGTAAATGAGCTGTCATTCATCTCCTCGTGGATCTTGAACGTCGTCTCATCGTCCCCGTCCACGACCCACTTGTAAGTCCAGTTGTTCTTATCGCTGAGCGTAACCGTCTGATACGGCGTCTCGACGCCGTCCTTCACCGCAACGATATCAACCGTGATCGACACCGGCCGCTTCTCATCCGGCGTGTCCTTCCAGACCTTCTTGACCTCGTAGCCCTTGTAATTCTGCGTGCTGAACTTATTGGCCATGTCCGCGACCACGTCGTAGGTATAGCCCTGTGTCGGATCTCCGTTCACATACGACGGAACCGACACGAGAAATGTCTGCGGCGTGTACACAACCTTGTTTTCATCCTCGCCGACCGCCGTCTTGTCTCCCTCGACGAGGTAGAGCCCGAGCTTCGTCCCGAAATCAAATTTCGGATTGCCATTTTCATCGGTCCCGCTCAGAACCGGTGTCATCGACGCAAGCCCATCATAATTGGCAAGCGACGTCGCGAGCGTGCTCCAGTCGCTGTTCGTCATATCGTTAAGATCAAGACTGTCAAGCCCCGTGATCTTTGCGTCCTTAAACCCGCCCGTCAGCGCAAGCTTCCCGCCTGAAAATGAAGCCACCTCGTACGCGCGGAACTGCGCTCCCTCCACGGGATAATTCTCAATGGTAAGCGACCCTGCCTTCGAGGTGTCGACCGTCGGATAATCCGCCATGACCGGCGCCGCCATCGTCAGCACGGTGGCCAGTGCCGCGAGCCCCGCGGCAAGTCCCGCAAAAAAACCTCTCTTTCTCATACAGCTTCCTCCAGAAATAGTCCGGACATTGTCCGTTCCCTCTAAATATCAGCTCCGCCATTTTACGGAGCATCTATACAAGAGATGCATATCTCCCGGCGAAAAGCCGAAAATCCTGCATCATACCTTTCTCGTTTGTCACCTTAGCTGCACTTCGCATTGCCATTGATCAGAGCCATCTGCGCCTCACTTTTCGTCAGACGAAGGATTCTCTGCATGCGGCTTTATGCCTGCCATATCCGGCCGTCATTCATGCGCTTGTGCATCAATCTCTGCTTTCTTCCGCTTCCTCTTCCGCAGGGCGCGCACCACCAGCACAACAAACACCAGAAATGCAGCCCCGGCGGCGATATACGGCGACGCCAGCATCAGATTCATGCGGTTCACCGCGCCATCGGACACGTCAATGCTCGGCTCACCGTCGGCATCCTTCTCGAGCTCGGTCGAGACCCATTTGCCTCTCACAAGAAGCCGGTGTGTGTTGATTCCGTACGGCGTGCACGTCACAAGCGTGCAGTAATTCTTCCCGTCCTCGATCTGCAGATTCTGGACCTCACTCGGAAGAACGACACTGATCTGATCGACCTCGTACGTAATGACGCGTCCGAGCACAATCAGCTTGAACGTGTCGCCCTCCTTCATCCGGTCGATGTTCGTGAAGAGCTCGGCCGACGGAAGACCCGTGTGGCCCGTGATCACGCAGTGCATCGTGTCCGTTGTGACAGGCAGCGAGCTTCCCGCCAGATGCCCGGTCGCGATCTGCAGCACGCCCTCGCTCGTGTCGTGGTAGATCGGCAGATAGATGTTCTGCTCCCTGATCTCGATATACCCCATGATGCCGGTTCCGCTGACGTCGAGCGTACGCTCGTACTCCGCCATCTCGTCATCGGTCATATGGTATCTGTCGGGAAATGTAAGCAGCTCCTCGTTGAACCTGCAGGCCTTGTCCCACATGGTCTGCTTCTCTTCCTCCGAGAGATTCCGCGTCGCCCGCTCATATGTGGCGATCGCCTTACTCTGATGAAGATCATTCCACCAGTCGCTGAAATGCGGATACATCATGAGGCCGATACCAGCGGCAAAAAACAGGACCATCAGGACCGTCTCAAGAACGGAACGCAGCCTCCCGGTTTTCTTTCTCTTCCCGGCCCCATTCTCTTCTTCATCCGGCTGCAGGCCGTCTCCGGACGACACCGCCGGACTTTCACCCTTCTTTTCTCTTACTCTGCGCCTCACCAATGCAAATCCTCAGGAGTTTTTTTGCCCTTTCAAAACATATATAAAGGTACATCTCCCGGCGAAAGGCCGCAGAATCTGCGGCCCTCCACTCGAAAATGTAAATCACAAACCGTTCGTCTGATCAGTCAGGCCTCTCTTCTCTTCTTCAGAGCAAGGAGAACAGCCGCTGCTGCGACGAGGCAGCCGCCGAATACGTAGAACATGCGTGTTCCGACGCCGCCGGTGGACGGAAGCGTATTTCCCAGATTGTTGACGATTGTTGTACCGAAGAGACCCGTCGTGCCATTGAACGTAACCGCGGAGTTGTCGCTCGTAAATGTCGGATTCGCAGCGTCATTCGTGAAGCTGATCGTGAACTCTACCGGAGCCGCTGTGTTGTAGCCGGCCGGTGTCTTTGTCTCAGTCAGTGTATACTTGCCAGCGCCAAGACCTTTGAACACGATCTGGCCTGATACCGGGTCAACTTTAGCCGTTACTGTTGTTGTTGTCTTTCCATCGTTAGTGACATTAGTTGTCGTTGCATTCTTGTACTTAGTTGTTGTGCTAGCGTAATTGGATGCTGTTGCATCTGTCGGAGCTGTCGTCGTATATGTGCCGTCTGTCAGCTTGTAATATGTGCCATTCGCATCCTCTGTGAATGCGTTCGTCGTAACAACAGCGTACTTCATGCCATCTGTTGTTGTCAGTGTGAATTCCGCATCCTTCAGGGCATCTGTGAAGGTTTTTCTATCTGCACCTGTCTTCTGAAGCTTCACGCCTGTCGTGTATGTCTTGACCTCATCCCACGGAGTCTCACCTGTCGGCTTTGTCGGCTTCTCGCCCGGCTGATGGCCACCACCGTAGTCTTCGTTCGGGTTGTTCGAGTAGTGCAGATTAACCTTGTTCGGGTTCGCGGCTGGATAAATCGCAGCATCCTTGTTCAGCTCGGCTGTATAAGTCACTTTGATTGCAGCGCCAGCTGTGTAGTCCTTGATCTTCGAGAAGTTGATCTCGAAAGCTGTCGGATATTCATCTGTCGTATCGATGTACTTGATCTTATCTTCACCCTGATACTTCTCGACCATGACCGTGTAATCCTGGCCTTCCTTCAGAGTCGTGCCGCCGACCGTGACCGTGAAGGAGTCTTCATTCAGCGTGAGGCCCTTCGACTGCATATCGGACATGTAGAAGTAGTATCCTGTCGTGTATGCCTCCATATTCGGGACGGTGCTCTTCAGCTCATATTTGACATCCTCGCCCATAGAAGCTTCATTCTGATCCATCTCGTCCGGATCGAGAATCTTCTTCTCGATCGTCGGATACTCATTCTTGGAACTAATTGTGATCGTATCTGCGACCTGAAGGACTGTAAGGTTCTTTGCATCCGCCTTATCTGAAGTATCTGTTGTATCCTCGATCAGGTAGTAACCTTTTGAAATGCCGTCGCCGCTGTAGGAGACAGAACCGTCCGGATTTGCCGTTCTTTTGATCGTAGTTGTGCTATCCGTGCCGAGTTCGATCGCTGCAGTTGATTTGATGTACTTGTAAGCGACGACCGCAAATGCTCTCGCCTGCGCATCTGATGCCTGCTGGCCATTATTTCCCGTTGCAAGGACATCTGCGACAGCCTGCGCTGTGTTGCATGCCGAGAAGTCAAGACCATCGATTTTCTGATCGCCCTTAAGAGCTGCGAGAAGTCCTGCGCTATTTACGCCAGACCCCCAGTCGACATTGCCGAGCGGCTGGCCTGCAGATGCCTGTGTACCAGTGAAGATCTGGTACGCTTTGTACGTATGAGCCGTGACATCAACCTTTGTACCGGTAGATGTCGTAGTTGTTGTAGTTGTTGTGCCTGTTCCGTCTGCGAACGCCGGTACAGCCATCATACTCATGGCCATAGCACCTGCGAGCGCGATGCTAGCTACTTTCTTGAAATTCATAGCATGTTCTCCCTTCCACTTATAATGGATGAAATTTGAGTCCGTGGTGGTCCACGGGACTTGCCTTAAGTTGTTTCCCCTCATTGAAACCTGCCTCCGAGGAGAAGTGCTGCATGTGACCAGTCACCAGACCTGGCGGGACTTACCTTCGGCGCCTGCCTCAGCGCCCATTTTTCTGCGGACGGTTTCGGCTTCCTGAAGAACCATCCGCTTTCTGTCACACCTGACAGATTTTTCATTTTGCATCTGGTGTTATGCTTAATAATTTTATTACTCTATTATCTTTTATCTGTCAAGTGTTTCGTGGTACGAAACCGATTTATTCTTTTCCGAACTTCCTCCTTCTTGTCTTTCTTATATTCCAGTAGAGGACTGCCGCAAGGACTGCGGCGCCTCCAAGGATCCCGAGTAAAATGTTTCTGCCTCTGCCGCCGGTGCCCGGAAGCGTGAAGACAGGTGAATATTTATTGGTCACAGTGACCGTCGGGCTTGTATCTGTCGAGGCCGCGCTGTCACCGTAGGTGACGATATAGGTCTTGCCATTCAGCGTGATCTTGCCGCCGGACTCGCTTGCTGTGCTGCTCGTCGTGCTCCAGGAGCCGGACTCACTGACCAGCACGAAATTATAAGGCGTCTTCGTGACTGTTCCGTCATCAGCCACGGTCGCAAGATACTGATCGAGACCGCTCACCGTCTCCTTGTAGCCGTTCGCATTTGTCAGAGTGATCGCCGTCGCGTCATCCTTGGATTTCACAAATGAGACAACCCCGTCATCACTCACCTTGTAGTAGCCGACATTTTCCTCACCGGAGCCGCCCTTCGTGAACCGCTTCAGGTACACGCTGATCGTCTCCGTATGGTCCTTCGTGATCTCATCGGACGTGTTGCCGTCCATATTCTGCCAGATCTTCTGAACCGTGAGGCTGATCTGCGGAAGCTTTTTGTTTGTAGCAGTCAGCTCTACGTTCTTATCTGCCGACGCTTCCGCACTTCCGTAGCTTACAACGTACTGGATGCCGTTAATGCTGATCAGCTTCCCTGACTCCGTGCTTGTGCCCGAGGTCTCCGCGTACACGCTGTAGGTCCAGGATGTCTGGTTTACGATATCCGCATAGACATCGAGGCCTGAGATCGTCGCCGTCCAGTTCGCGCTCTTATCGAGCTCAATCGTGCCCGCAAGCGTCTCATCCGTCGTAAATGTCCCGTTGCTCTGCCTGTACTGCGTCACAGGGCTGCCATCCACGGTGTACGTGCGCTTCAGCTTTACATAGACGGTATCCGGCAGCTTGTCGGTCAGTGTATTGCCAATCCACGACTTCGTGATGCTGACGGAGGTCTTCGGCGTGTTAAATGTGTTCGTGATCGTCGCCGATCCGTTCTTCACATCGCCGCCGGAGACGGTGTATGTATACTTATTGCCGCTTGTTCCGGTCAGTTCAATCTTGCCGCCGCTTGCGATCTCTGTCGCACCGGTGCTGTCCGTGACCTCCTTAAATGTATACGAGCTCGATGCCTTGAGGTCTTCAACTGATGCTGTCCAGTTGTTGCCACTGTTTAGTGTGATGACGCCGTTATCATTGCCGATCGCCGTGCCGCTCTCATTCTTCGTGACCTTCTGCGTCACGCCGGCAGCTGTCGTCTCATAGAGGACAACGTAGATACTTTCCGGCTTCATCGCATCGCTGGTTGTACCGGACCACGCCTTCGTGATCGTGACGCCGCTGCCCTTCTGGCGCGTGTTCGTGATCGTTCCGGTCGTGCCGGTTACCGCTCCGGTGCCGGAGACCTGGTAGGTCGTCCCGTTCAGCGTCATCTTCTGGCCGTCTGAGTAAAGGGCCGGGACGCCGCCCGAGTAAACCGGGTTGCCGCTCGAGTCGACCTGCACCTCGTACAGGTAGTAGGTGTATTTATTTTCGTCTGTCTTCACCACGCCGTACTTGTACTCGTCGACGGAAAATGTCTGCGTCCACTGGTTCGCGCTTGTCAGCGGGATCAGGTACCGCGAGCCGTCCGTTGCCGTCGAACCCGTGAGATTCACGAATTCCGCTGTGCCGTTCGGAAGCGAGCGCTTGACTGCCGCATAGACCGTCGTCTTCTTGCTGTCCGCGAGGTCTGAGCCGTCGTAGTTCTTCCAGTCCTTCTTGACTGTCAGCGTCTTCTCGATCGACATATTGAACTGAATCATCATGTTCGACTCCCACATGCCTCGCTCCATGTAGTAGAGCGTCAGCGTGTGTTTCTTGCCGTCCTGCAGGTTCAGCGAGGACAGGTCATACGGAGTCGACGTACCGGCTGTCGCCTTCGTGCCACTCACCCAGATGCTGTTCGCCGGGACCGTGGCGCTCACGGTTGCTCCCTTGACCAGAGACGGGTACTGGGCCGTTCCGGAGAGGTCGCTTGAGAAGTTGATCGCGCCCTGTACCTGGCCGTGCGAGCCGCCGAGATCGAGGACGAGCTTGCCGTCGATGAAGACCCAGACATCATCGTCGCCCGAGAACTTGAAGATCGTCGGCGCTTTGCCGTTCGTTCCATAGGAGCTGTCGACATCGCCGTTCGCGTTCAGCTTGAACTGGAACTCGAGCTTTGTGCCGAAGCCGTAGTCATAGGTCTTTGCATTTTTCGATGCCGAATCCTCGTTGAACGGGAAGTAGCCGTACGTCGTCGAAATGTCGCTCGTCGCACTGCTTGAGTTGACGTTCATGCTCTTCGAGTCTTTACCGACATCCTCGAGATAGCCTTCACCGTTCGAGTCCTTGCGGTAGTAAACCGACTCACGCGCACTGTCGAAGGTGTAGTAATCGACGTCTTTGTAGTACGGATCCGCCTCCTGCGTAAACGGAAATGCAACGTTCTCATAGACGGATCCGAGAATCGCATTCTTGCTGTTCTTTCCCTCAAGGAACGACTTGTTAAAATGCGGGAGCGCCGCGGAGCTGTCATTTGTCAGAAGCGTACCCGTTCCGAGTGAGCCGTCCTGATATCCGTCGAGCGTATTTGCGACGAGACCCTGCGATGCCTTCGCGTACATACCGGTTCCGCCATTAATGTCCATGCCGGAGTTCTCAGTCGCCATAAACTTCCTGTAATCATCACCTGATCTGGACCAGCCGTAGAGATTAAGCGTGTCCGCGACCGTACGGAACAGGGTTCCCGTCAGGTAGTCCGGCTGGAAATGGCCGGTGTAAATCGGCACCAGTCCATCCCACGCCGTCTTTCCAGTCGCCTTGTAGTAATCACTCAGCGCCTGGTCAAATTCACGGAACGTGACCCAGTTTCGCTGGCTGACCTGAGCAGCACTATTCGTGTCTGTACTGACTTCCTTTCCGTTTAATTCATAATCAGAATAGTAGTCGTACAGTGTCGACGACACGTAAGTGATGGGCGCTTCACCATTACCTCTATTATAAGTGTCCGTCGCCGGTTTCTTGCCGCTTGCGACATAGACCGGATCAGAACCGCTGACCTTCTTCGGATCAAAGACCGTGAAGAGTGATGCCCAGTAGCCCGGGCGCTTGCCCTGCGCGCTGCTGTAGACACTGTCATCGCCGCTGCCCGCGTAGAAGCAGGGGTTCGTCACATCCTTCGGGATAGTAAGCGCCGCAGTTCCCTCACCGTAGCCGTAGAGGTTTTTGCCAGTAACCTTGTCTCCATTTGCAAATGTGATGTGTTCATACGTGCCGACGACGTCATCCGCATAGTAGATATCGCCATCCGCATACGTCATGCCATTGCCGCTCGTACTCCCGAGCTTCGTCATAGAGATCAGCTGACCTTTATCCGCATCGCTGCCATTCCAGACATATGCATAGACCGGTTGGTCCGCGACCGGAATGCTCCGCGGTCTAACCACATTCTGATCCCCCGGCGTCTTCTCATAGCTCAGCTTCGAGAGGGCCGCGTAGTAGTAGATCCTTGAATCGTCCTTCGAGACCGTAACAGTTGCCGTCGCCTTAACGCCTCTGCCGTCATCCACAGTTGCTGTAATCGTTGTCTCGCCATCCGAAACCGCCGTCACCACGCCGTCCGCATCGACCGTCGCCACTTTTTCGTCGCTCGATGCCCACTTGATTTTCACGCCGGATGCGTTGACATTCTCCGGCTTAAAGGATGGCGTCAGCGTTGCTGTCGTCCCGGCGAGAAGAGAGACGGATGACGGGGTAAGCGAAAGCTCTGTCGGATCCGCGTCTTCTACTGTAATAGCTGCCGTGCCACTGACAGTTGAGCCGGGCACAGTCGCCGTGATTGTAATCGAGCCCTCTTTAACTGCCGTGACGAGACCGCTTGAGCTCACTGTCGCGATGCTCGTGTCGGAGCTTGTCCAGGTGACGGTTCCGCTGATATCCTCTGTCGAGGCATCATTGTAGGTGGCCGTCGCCGTCAGCTGGACCGTCTGGTTCGAGGCGATCGTGCTCTCTGCCGGCGTGACGGAAAGTGATGTCGGGGCCTTGCGTGTCACGAGAACCGCATTTCCCTTTCCGTTGTAGTAGCCGTTTTTGCCATCCGGAGCTGTAGAACGTCCGCCGCCCTCCCCCTGAGTCGGATCCTGATTCGTCCACTTACCGCTTTCAGATGCGAAGATCGCATTGTCCGCATTCGTGTCCGGCACTGTGATCGAATAGAGCGCGTACTTACTCGTATCGATAGCCTTGCCGTCAACCAGATAATCGGAGGCGTCGAGCTTCGTCATCGCCTCGGTCGGCGCCTTTACCTTGTAATAGTTGTTGTCATCTTTATAAAAGTAGACCCACACGCCGGACCATGCAACCGGAGCGAGATAATAGAGGGTCGTGCTCTGCGTAACCGTGATTGTCGCGGTCGTTTTGATAGAGTCGTCCTCTGCCGCCGTCGCCGTAATCGTCGCGGTGCCGGCCTTGAGACCTGTGACAAGACCGTTCTGGTCAACTGTCGCGACAGCTTCATTGCTCGAGGACCAGCTCACAGCGGATGTGCCGGTCGGCGTGACCGTCGCCGTCAGCTGCTGCGTCTTGCCGATCTGAATCGTGGCAGCCGTCGGATCAAGCGAAATGCTGCTAACCGTCGGCGATGCGTCCGTGACCGTGAGAGTTGCAGAACCGGAATAGGTCGTGCCGTCCGCCGTGAAGGAAGCCGTGACCGTTGTCGTGCCGGCCGAAACGCCCTTCACCGTGCCCATCGTCGATTCAATCGTCGCGATGGAAGAATCATCGATAGACCAGGTAATCGTTGAATCCTTGTATGCCGCCGGCGTAATCGTCGCTGTGAAATCCATGGTGCTTTCAACTTTCACGGAAGCAGGGTTCGGAGCGATGCTAATCGACGGCCTGGAGGAAACCGTGACTGTGCAGGTGGCTGTCACATCGCCATATGCCGCTGTGATCGTTGCCGTGCCATCTGCGACACCGGTGACGACGCCGCCTGGTCCAACTTCTGCAACGTCCGACTTGTCTGTAGTCCAGGTGAGATCACTTGCCTTAATCCAGCTGGGTGTGATCTCCTCGGAGATCGTCGCCTTATCGCCAGTTGCAACTGCTGTATTGGCAAGTTCAATCTTTGACACCGGGTTAAAGTTCGTTGAACTCACCTGATAGAACCAGTCACTACCGTTCTTTTCTGATACATACGGGTTTGATGCATAGAAGCAGTTGTTGCTGGTCGGGTTAACAGATATTTCATCAGATTCATGTTCGGAGTTTTTTGTCTTATAGCCGGAGATTTGACCGTTATTCCAGCTCAGCGTCACATCGTTGGTTCTTGTCTTGATACCAGCGATCTCTGCTGTATTATCGCATAAGAAGAAAAGAGACTGCGTATTAACCGGAACATCGTAATAGTAGACCTTATATTTCTGGTTATCATTTGTCAGCGTAAGGCCCGTGTCTGACATCCGGGTAACCTTACCGCTAACATTAACGTAGACATTGCCGCCTTCATTGATGCTGTTCCACTTTGCGTTCGCATCGGAGAAATCCGTGCCCGCTGCGTTCACTTGCTCTATCTGCGAGTAGTAGATGCGATAACATCCGTCCGCGACAGCTGATACCGATGTGTCCGAGGATCCGACCAGCGTATCCGTATTGCTCTTCGCCGCAGCCGTCGTCGTATCCGCCGCTGTGTCTGTCGTATCCGACGACGCAGAAGAAGCCGCGCTGTTCGTCGTGGAATCCGTATCTGCGAGTGTCGAAAGTCCGGGCAGAGTCAGGAGCATAACCACTGCGATCAGCAGCGACAGGATTTTACTGAATGAATTTTTCTTTTTCGTGTGTGTATTTTTCATGTGGTGCTTCCCTCTCCTATATATTCCGTATAAGGGGACAGAGCTTTGTGAATCTCTGCATAGCCTGTCTGTGCCGGAAATTCATTTTCCGCTCCCCACAATAATGGTCATCCGCATTTCGAACCGGCCGGCACTTTCGTTTGATCTTTAGGCTTATAGCCCGCATCCCGAACCACCCGTTTTACGAGTGGAGGCGATTCCTCAAGCCCGCCAAATGAGCAGCGCCTTTACATTCTTTACATGCCTGCTGATTTGGAAACATTTCTTTCTGTTTTGGAACTGTATCGTTCATCCGGAAGATGCCAGCTTCACGGATCATCGTTCCATCATTTTTGCTTTCCAAATCTGCCGATTCCGTTCCGCCTCAGAGGCAATAAAAAAGGTTCCCGTTTGCCGGAGTAATTAGACTTTTTTACGGTCACTTTCCGCGGAATCTGTATGTGGAATTGTTTCCATCCATGTGGATATTGTAACGCTGTATCGCACATTTTTGTACTACTTTTGTGCCTGTTTTTAAACGTTTATGACTTAACTTAAGGCTAAATTTGGGAACGCATTTCAGTTAAAATATGTTTTTGGAAGTTTCTTCCAAATTTCACGGGTGAAATTTGTGCACTTTTACGAGAAGTTTACGTAAAGGGTGGGGACTCGCGCAGTCAGACCTCGGAAAGCGGTCAGCCACTTTTACAATAGCTTTGCGTGAAGGGCGGGAACCCGAAAGAAGGCGACGGCGCTTGAAATCACGGCGCTGCCATCGCTTTGCACGAAAGGCAGGAAGCTTGTGTATGCTAAGGATGGGAGCTTGCGGCCGACATGAAAAGCGCCACGGCATGTCAGGCCGCGGCGCTCTTTGCGTGCTTGCATTTTAAATTTTCTTCTTGCTCTCCTGCTCCAGCTTGTGGAGCTCATCATCTGTGATAATCTGCGAAACGACAGCCCGCACGTCCTCATAGGAGAAGCCTCTTTCGAACAGACGTCCTGCTGTCTGAAGAGCATCCTCAGCTTGTCCTTCTGCTATTCCTTCTGCTATTCCTTCTGCGATTCCTTCCGCTCTTCCTTCCGCTCTTCCTTCTGCTCTTCCCTCTGCTCTTCCTTCGCGTCTGGCGCGCTTGGTTTCGTAATCCAGTACCTGACCTCCCATAATTTCGTTCACATCCTTTCTGAGCCTCTCATGATTTTCAAGAAACGCTTCCGCAGCCTTCCGGATCATCGCTTCGAGGCAGTCCGCCTCAAGGCTTGTCAGTATGCCTCTGCTACGGTCGCGTTCCAGATTTTGCCATATTATTTCGTAGTGAAGGCGAAATTCACGACGAAGTTCCTCCTGTTGTTCATATCGTGTCAGCTGTCTCTCATAATGAAAAATATAGAATGGATACAGGAACCAGAGTTTTCTGTCTCGTATCTGTTCGAGCGAGTAATCCTTCACATGAAGAACCGGCATGGAATATTCCAGCATCTGTCCGTTAGGAGCTATAACCCGAATATTCATTTCATGCGGTGACCGCTTCCTGCTTCGCAGGAGAATGACACCTGACGCGCTGATCCTGACAATTGTACGCCGGATTCCATCTTCCGAAGCTGATCGAGCATTCTGGATATCATAGCGGAACATCCGTACTGCCATTGACTTGTCGTGAGTCGTCTGGCACTCTATGTGGTACTTTCCGACCAATCTTTCCAGATCATAGAGCAGTATGTTGGAGTCTGTAATCTGTTTCTCATCATCCTCTTCAAGAACAAACTGTTCATTCTGGCCAAGAACAACCTGCACGTCCGTACTGTAATCAGTTGCAAACATCTCATTAATGACCGGGATGATCAGTCTTGGACAATCCGTCAGGACCGTCCGAAAAACATCGTCATACGGAGTGGACCGTTTTCTCTCAGGCATTTCATTCTTTGATTTGATTGTATCATTGTTCACGCTTTCAGACAAGATTTCCTCCTTTCTATCAACATGCTATACCGGTACAGCACACGTACAGTATTACGTCCCGAGCACTTAAACACGACCTTTGCTGGAGTTTCAGAATATCATAGCGGAACATATTTCTCAATGGATTTTATTAATTCCATAATATATTGTAATTAATTTATAAGAAAATGAAATTTACTTATATTCTTCCCAGTTCTAAAGTGCTGTCCATCGCAACAGAATCTCAGGCAGGGGAGGCCGCTTGTCTGAAAATACGAGCAATGATACAATAATCAAAAATGAAAGATATGGCATGAATTGGAGCGCGACCGCAGCAGAGGTATTCTAACAGGACTCGAGACAGACTGCTTGGAAGCAATGATACGGAAGGCCGCGGAAGCCTTCCTGCAAAACCTGTAATTATTCAGCACCCCTTGGAAAACTGATGAAAGCCGGACGGAGAGCTTGCTCACCGGACGGTTTCAGAAGTTTTCCAAGGGTCGGGCAAGCGGCGAAGCCGCTCTGTCCGACCACAACGAGGAACGCGGAGCGTTCCGAGTCTGGGGGGTGCTGAATAGTTGCCAACATTTCGAAAAACTCAGAAAGGAAGTGAACGAGATCATGGGAGGTCAGGTACTCGATTACGAAACCAAGCGTGCCAGACGCGAAGGCCGGGCGGAAGGTCAGGCTGAGGGCCGGGCTGAGGGCCGGGCTGAAGGTCGGGCTGAAGGTCGGGCGGAAGGTCTGGCGGAAGGTCTGACTAAAGGACAAGCCCGTGAAGCGCTGCAGACAGCAGGACGTCTTTTCGAGAGAGGCTTCTCCTACGAGGATGTCCGGGCCGTCGTCACACAGGTCATCACAGATGATGAGCTCCACAGGCTGGAGCAGGAAGCAAAAGAAAACCGCAAGGAGTAAAGCTTCAAAAGAGCCCCGGCCGGATATGCCGTGGCTCTTTTGTTTTTCAGTTTTCTTCGAGCAGTGCGACTGCCTCGTAGGGACGGAGCTTCGTAAGAAGAACCGCATCTGTGCTGTCTTTCGCGCCTGAGGCAGCGTCTGCACCATCATTTCCGGCAGTCCCGTCCGACCTGCCGGCACAGGTTTCATCCTCTATGCTGTCAATCAGACGCTGCATGCCAGTCGCATCGAAGCCGCCGGCATTTGCAAGGAGCGGCTCTTCCGCGCCGCGAAGGTTGCAGAAGACATGGAGCTTCCGGCCTCCGAGCTCACGGACGTAGGAAATGATATTCTCATTTTCCGGGTCTGTGAAATGGATTGTGCCGTCGGCTATGATTTCATACTCCTTGCGGAGACGGATCAGCTTCTTATAATAAGAAAGAATCGATGCGGGATCCTGGCTCTCCGTGGCGACATTGATATGATCTTTATTGTCAGGGATACCGATCCAGGGCTCCTCATTTGCGTCATCCGGCATAAATCCCGCATATTTGCCTGCCGTCCACTGCATCGGCGTGCGGCCGTTGTCCCGAGAGCGCTCACCGATGATGTGAAGCGCCTCCGCCGGAGATTTTCCTTCATTTGTCAGAATCTTGTAGTAGTTGATGGACTCGACGTCCCGGTACTGGTCGATAGATGTGAAGCCGGCGTTCGTCATGCCGATTTCCTCGCCCTCGTAAATGTACGGAGTGCCGCGCATGAGATGAATGAGCGTGGCGAGCATTTTCGAGGATTCCTTCCAGTAATGCGTCACATCGCCGAAGCGGGAATTCGCGCGCGGCTGGTCGTGATTGTTCCAGAACACGGCGTTCCACGCGCCGCCCTTCTCCATGCCCTCCTGCCACTCGGTAAAGAGCTCGCGGAGCTTTCGGAAGTCAGGCGCCATAAGCTCCCACTTCTGACCGTTCTTGTAGTCGACCTTCAGGTGATGGAACGAGAAGACCATTTTCAGCTCATGGGATGCAGGGTTCGCGTAGCGGATGCAGTTTGCAAGCGACGTCGAGGACATTTCGCCGACCGTCATCATGTCGGCGATTCCCGTGTCCTCCGCAAGCTCGCGCAGGAACTCGTGGACGTGCCGCCCATCCGTGTAGAAGCGCCGTCCGTCTCCCTCGAAATCATCCTCGAAGACTGCCGGCTTGGAAATGAGGTTCACGACGTCGAAGCGGAAGCCTTTCAGCCCCTTTGCCTTCCAGAAGCGGATCACGTTCTTCAGCTCCTCGCGGACACGCGGGTTCTCCCAGTTGAGGTCGGCCTGTGTTTTATCAAAGAGGTGGAGATAGTACTTGTTGAAGGCCGGAACGTACTCCCAGGCCGAGCCGCCGAATTTCGAGACCCAGTTCGTCGGAACGTGGGACGCGGCGAAGGCGCGGATCTCCTCAGGGGAGGCATTCGGAGCCGGAGCAGGGATCTGATCGGACGGCTGCGCCGATGAGGTGGAGCCTGTGCTCATTTCCAGATTGGATGCCGTCTTCGCGGATTCGGAAACGTTGGTGTCCAGGCCGGATGCTGTATTCGCAGAGCCAGTCGCTGCTCTGTCTGAATCCCGGTCAGAGTCCGTCGGTGTTAAAATATGCCCGTCCGCATCGCGATTGACCGGATCCTTCCAGATGTAATAATCCATGTATGTGGGATCGCCCGCGAGCGCCTTCTTGAACCACTCGTGTTCTGTCGATGTGTGGTTGAAGACCATGTCAAACATGAGGCCGAGACCGAGTTCATTTGCCTCGCGGATCATCGCGTCCGCATCGTCCATCGTTCCGAACATCGGGTTCACGGAGTAATAATCGGCGACATCGTAGCCGTTGTCGTTCATCGGGCTCCTGAAAAATGGCGTGAGCCACACGTAGTCGACGCCGAGGTTCTTCAGATACGGGAGCTTCGACCGGATGCCGTTCAGGTCGCCGATGCCGTCGCCGTTCGAGTCGCAGAAGGACTTGACATAGATCTGGTAGACTGTGCTGTTTCTGAAATCACTCATAACGTATGCCGCTCACAAGATCGAGAAACGAACTTCGGCGGCTCCTCCTTTCCTGTATGTAAGACCTGAGGCGGTTCTCACGGTCTTCTCATAATCTGTTACAGTTTCTGCCTCTGTATGACGAGAGCGGACGGGCATAGCCCGCCCGCTTCGTGAGAGGGAATGGAAATCACCGGATGTCGGCGACTGTGTCGGCGCCTGCGCGGACTGTCTTGTCCGGATAGTAGACGATATTTCCGAAGCCACCGTCGTCGGTGATGACACACATAGTGATGAGGGGATGGCCGGCAGCCTTAATCTTGTCCGCGTCGAAACGGATGAGATCCTGTCCTGCTGTTACGGAATCACCCATTTTCACGAGCGGCGTGAAGCCGTCGCCCTTCATATTGACGGTATCGAGACCGATGTGAAGCAGGACCTCAACGCCGTTCTTCAGCGTCAGCCCGACCGCGTGATTGCTTTCGTCCATTGTGACTGTAACTGTACCGTCAGCCGGAGCCTTCAGCACATTCGATGTCGGCTCGATCGCGATGCCGTTGCCGAGCGCAAGTGATGCGAATACCTGGTCCGGAACCTCGTTCATCGGGACGGTCTTGCCGTCGAGAAATGCCTTGAGGCTCACGGGCTTCTTTTCATTTTCAGAAATCTGCTTTGCCTGAGCGGCTGCCTCTGCCATAGCCTGCTCTCTGCCTGTCTGCTCAGCGACCTTGTCGATGCCCTTGCTCTTGCCGATGATCAGTGTGAGTACAAACGGGATGACCACTGCAGCTGCCATGGCGATCGCGTACGGGCCCCAGCTCTGCGGCTGCATGGACAGGATTCCCGGAAGTCCGCCGACGCCGATTGCATTTGCGGTGCAGCTTGTGCTGACGGAAATGACAGCCGCAATCGCGGAGCCTGTCATGCCGCAGAAGAACGGGAAGCTGTATTTCAGGTTGACACCGAAGATAGCCGGCTCAGTGACACCGAGGTAGCAGGAAATAGTCGACGGAAGGTTGACTTCCTGCTTCTCCGCATCCTTCTTCTGAAGGACGCACATCGCGAGAACTGCAGAGCCCTGCGCGATATTGGAAAGTGCGATCATCGGCCACAGCATTGTGCCCTTGTAGTCCGCGATCAGCTGAAGATCAATTGCATTTGTCATGTGGTGAAGACCGGTGATGACAAGCGGTGCGTAAATGAAACCGAAGATCGCGCCGAATACAACCTTGCCCGGTCCCGTGATGCCTGCGTAAACAACCTTGGAAATGAGAGATCCGAGCCACCATCCGAACGGTCCGAGGACGAAGTGCGCTGCCATCACGGCGAGGACCAGTGAGCAGAACGGCACGACGATCATGGACACGACGGCAGGTACGATCTTACGGAAGAATTTTTCAAGATACACGAGGCAGAACGCGGCGAGGATCGCGGGGATAACCTGCGCCTGATAGCCTCTCATTTTCACGGTGACAAATCCGAAGTCCCACACGTAGTTCTTCCAGTCAGCGGCTGTTGCAGTCGCGACGGAGTACGCGTTCATCAGCTGACCGCTGACGAGGGTGAGGCCGAGGACAATACCGAGCATCTCGGTCGTACCCATTTTCTTGGTGACTGACCAGCAGATGCCGACCGGAATGCCGACGTGGAAGACGGCTTCGCCGATGAGCCAGAGGAATTTGTCGACGCCGGCCCAGAACTGGGAGAGCTCGACGAGTGTGTGACCGCCGCCCCAGATCGCCATGGAATCGATGATGTTGCGGAAGCCGAGAATGAGACCGCCGACGATGATCGCCGGAATCAGCGGAGCGAAGATCTCCGCGAGGGCGGACATGATTCGCTGCAGCGGGTTCTGATTGGTCTTCGCTGCCGCCTTGACCTCTGCCTTGGAGACACCGGATACGCCGGAGACCTCGACGAAGTCATTATAGAAATCTGATACTGTGTTGCCGATGATGACCTGGAACTGACCGGCCTGTGTGAAGGTTCCCTTGACGGAACCGAGCTTCTCGATAGAAGGAATATCTGCCTTCTTCGGATCATTGAGCACGAAGCGCATACGTGTGACGCAGTGCGAGACCGCGCCGATGTTGTCCTTTCCGCCTATGTATTCCAGAAGCTTTTTGGAATCTTCTGTGTACTTTCCCATTTCCCTCTCCTTGTATAAATATCGGGTCTGTACGTCATGAAGTCTGTCAGACCTCAGATGTTGTTGTGTGTTGCCGTGATGTCTGTCAGACCTCAGGCGTTATTGAGTCCTGCCGGTCCGTCGTGATGTCCGTCAGATCTCAGGCGTTATTGAGTCCTGTTTGTCCGTCATGATGTTCGTCAGATCTCAGGCGTTATTGAGTCCTGTTTGTCCGTCATGATGTCTGATTGAGATTTGTCTGCGATCATGTCTGACCGTCTGATTAAGTAAGTCCGGCTGCGCGCCTCGCCGGATTAACTTGTTTAAACAAATCTTGCTTACAATGCTATTATACTTGTTCAGACCGTAAAGTCAATGAGGAAAAGCATATATGTTTAAACAAATTTTGGCATGTGCTTTTGGTTGGTGTGCCGTGAAACCTGTAAAGTAACGTTTTGGAAGTGTTTGGGCCGCCAGGCCCTACGGATCGGCCGACGAGTAGGGTTTTCGGAACATCGAGGCTGCCACGCGATACACGTGCAGCACACGCACACTGTAACCCTCAATTTTATAAATTTCACGTTGCAAGTCCGAAAGGATGTTATTATACTATATGTATAGATATAATAAAGAGCAATCCTGAAGGTGTCTTGTGCGCGGAACCTGCGGGTCGCTCCGGCAACCGGTGTTTTTGCAAATGGGTAAGGTGGAGAGATGTACGAACTGGATTTTAAGAAAATCGGACTGGAAATGAAGAGACTGCGGACAGAGCGTTCAATCACACAGGAGAAGATCGCGCGTGATCTCGGATGCACGGTGGCATTCATCAGCAATGTGGAGAATAACCACGCGAAGCTGAATTTAAGGCTCGTCAATTATTACGCGCGTCTTTGCAATGTGTCGGTCGACTCGATTCTCGATGCGGGCCGCGAAGACCCGGTACGGGCGGATGTGAAGTCAGCCCGGGATGAGGACCTGCTCCGTGTCTTCCATCAGTATCCGGATGATCAGCAGGAGAAGATCGTGAAGCTGCTGCGCTACGCAAAAAAGCTGTAAAAAGTTCCCGCCAATCCGGCGGGAATTTTTTTGCGGTCACGTCGTGTCCTCTTCGTTGTATCTTGTAATGCCCCTGTGCGCCTGCGCGTATTCGAGATATGTATTTCGCACCTGTCTCAGTCCGTTCCGCTTGATGGAAAATGTCGCGCCGTCGCGCATTCGAAACGCTTCATTATCAAATGAATCGACATAATCCATATTGATGATGACGCCGCGGTTGCACGAAAGAAATCGCGCATCATCCAGCTCCTCCGCAACACTCCCAAATGAGCGGCGGAACCGTTCGCGCCGCAGTGTTGTCTGGACCTGCACGTTGTGGCGGTCCGACATGACATATTCAATATCGGAAAATGCAATTCGCATCGGCGATGAGGCTGGCCCAAAGACGAGTGCGCGGCTCTTGTGCCCTGTATACCGGACTGCGTCGTCAAGAAGCGCCTCAAGCTCAGAGCGCCGGATCGGCCGCGACAAAATTCCAAAATAATGGTACTGGTTAAGCGGTGGAAGCTCTGTCAGTGAGCTCACAATACAGATGACCGGACAGAAGTCCCCACACGCCCGAATGCAGCGGAACAGCTTCTCAGCGGCACCGTCCGGAAGCCCGCAGTCAATAAAAAGAAGCGCGTATTTTGCTGTTGTATAATCTTTCAGAAAAGCCGGCGCACTGTGAAACACAGCAATCTGGCAGGACATGCCGCAGAGCCGTCTGATTCCTGACTCAAGACTATGTCCCCGCCTGCCCGCATTCACGATGGCGATGGAAAAGTCAGGCGGAAGCGGACATCTGACTGCAGCCTGATCGGAACCTCCGGATCTTTTTCCTGCCTCTTTCGATGCCCTGGAATCCGCCAGTTGGTCAGCGCTCTGGCTGGACAAATCATCTGGCTTCTGCGATTCATTTGTCATGGCGGTATCAACTTTTCCTTTCCATAGAGTACAGTTTCGGCGTCAGCGGCTCGCCTGTGCGGAGAATGCGAACCTTGAACAGTCGCGCGGCTCTCATTTTCATCGTTACCTGCTCGCCTGTGCGGAGAACGCAAACCTTGGACAATCGCGCGGCTCTCATTTTCATCGTTACCGGCTCGCCTGTGCGGAAAACGCGAACTGATCCGGGACGTGCCGCGACTGCGTATACTCGAACATCACGCCATCCGCGTTAAATGTATGCGACGTCACGACTGCCACGCAGTCAAAATCGCGCAGATCCAGATATTTCCGGTCAACCTGCGTGGCTTTTTCGACCGTCAGCACACGCTTCGCAGTCACAATGTTCTCGCCGAGCTCATGCTCCATGTACTGATAGACCGATTTCTCACAGATTTCCGGTGTGAGATCCTTCACAATCCGCGCAAGGAACCAGTTGTTGTCGAGAATGACAGGCCGCTCGTCAAAGAAGCGGACGCGCTGCGCGTAATAGACAGTTTCGCCGACATCAAAGCCGGTCCGCTTTGAAATCCTCTCGTCAACAGGAAATGTCGTGAACACCTCAACCTTTGTCCTATATGTCTTGTGGTTCCGCTCCGCGGCCTCGCGCATAGTCTCAATCGAACCCAGTGAGAATTCCTTCGAGCCGGCCTTTCCCTGGTAAATGACAATCACGCCCTTGCCGCGAATGCTCTGCACGTAGCCGATTTTCGCGAGCTCCGCGATTGCGCGCCGCACCGTATTGCGCGAGCAGCCGTATTTGTCGACGAGCTCAAACTCCGTGGGAAGAGTAGCTTCCGGGCGATATATTCCGTTCTCGATGCTGGTTTTCAAGTCATTATATATGATGTGAAATTTCTGTGCCGGCATAAAAATCTCCTGAAGTGCATAATACTAATTGTTGTCTGAACATTAACGTTAGCACATTCAGCCCGGAAAATGAACGCCTTCTCTCAAATTTATAGAAATTTTCGGAATGCCAGGTATCTGTAGCGCGTAGCAGTCTTAATGTTTCGGAAACTCTACTCGTCAGCCGATCCGTAGGGCTTCAGCCCAAAATCTAGCTTCACACCCTACACGTGTATCGCGTGTCAGGCCTCGACGCACCGAACCCCCTACTCACCGCCCGGATCGCAGGCCATATCAAAAAATCCCCCCGCTCAGTGCGGAGGGATTTCTCAATATGTCTTGTTTCAGAATACGATGACCGGTGTTCCGGTAGGTGTCAGTGAGTAGAATGTCTGCACTGCACTCAGCGGAAGGTTGATGCAGCCGTGTGAGCCGCTTGTCTTGTAGATGTCGCCGCCGAATGAGGATCTCCAGGAAGCATCGTGGAGCGCCTCGCCCGCATTGTAGAACATCGCGTAGTTGACAAATGAGCTGTAGCTGTTGTTCGGCCCGTGCATTGTGTAATTCGTGACCTTCCAGTAGACCTCGAACACGCCTGTATCGGACACTCTGTCCGGATCTGTCGCAAGACCGGAGACACACGCGGAGTCAGCCGCGAGCGCGCCGTTCACATACTCATAGACGTGCTGGTTCTGCAGATCGATCTCGATGTATGTACCGCCGAGGAAGTCCGACACGCTCTTCGCGAGTGAATACTCAGGATTAAATGTCGAGGACTGATGGTTCTGCAGGTCGCTCGCGATCGTATTGGCCGTCGTTGTCTGATCGATCTTGTAACCGACCGCGTCGTCAACCTTGATCGGTACGGACACTGTGCCGCGGTTCGTAGAATTGAATTCCATCGATCCGGTATCTGTATCATATTTGCTTGCCACATCCGCAATAAATGAAGCGCTGTCTGCGGAAATCGTGTCTGCGTCGATGCTGTAGTTTACACCGGTCACGGAAGAGCTGTCCTCCGTCTGGACGAGCCAGCTTCTTGTCGTCGAGCCGTCCAGCGTGATCGTGTCGCCGTTGTACATCGTGAGGTTGATCGTCGTCGCGAGAAATGCGTTCATATCATTGACCGACGCGACCAAGTTCTCGTCCGTGGATGTGACCGTCGGAAGTACGTAAAAATCGGAGTCATCCGTGAGGTCAAGCGTCGTCTTGCCGCTGCCGACCGCGTCCGTCACCTTGCCAAAGAAATCGTCGGTGTTAACTTCATTTCCGTTGACCTCAGGTACGATCGTGATCTGATTGTCGTCGCCGAGCTGCATGCCCGCGTTCTGCGGCATCGTGACATTTGCCGCATCGAGCTCCGGGAGCGATGTGAGATAGCTCTGCAGCGCTGCGGAATCATAGGAATAATTCTCACTGACCGTGTATGTCGACTTCTTGCCGAACACGCCTGTGATCCAGGCCGCGTTGTTCTGACTGTCGAGCACCTTCTGGATGCCGTCGTCCGGAACATAGGTGAGGCTGATCGAATTGCCGTCGAGCGTGTAGGACTGTCCGTCCGGAAGCTTGATGTCGAGCTTGTAATCCTCGACCTTGTCCTTGACGAGCTTCTCGACTTCTTCGACCGTCATGTCGCTGACATCGATGTCGTTGATCGTCGTTCCCTTGATGAACTTGGTCTCATAGGCCTTCGCTGTGATCGCATAGCCGCCGCCAACAACTGCAACGACGCCCAGTGAAATGAGTGAAATCAACAGGGCCTTATGGCTGTGTTTTTTTCCATGACGCGAATGATTTTTAGATGCGTTCATTTCCCTCTCTGCCTTTTTTATTGTCATCTGCAGGCCTCCGTCATGCCGATGCATGTTCCTCTGAAAAAACATCGTCATGATTTCGTCTTGCAAAATGAAATGATCATGCTACAATGGTATGGATTTCGAACTGAGTTTTATTATAATACTGTTTGGAAATAGCGCAAGGACGATTTTTTCATGTATCTGGTATTTTGGCAGATACCATGGAATTCGTTTATGAAAAGTTCACAAATACCGCCGCTGCATGCTTCTTCAGACCCTGTGCATTATATAGGAGGAAACACTTCCCGGCAGACCGTTTTGAAACAGGCAGACCGCCCTGCGGAGCTTTTATTTGTGGAATTTTCACAAATCGCATGGGAGTTTTATTATGACAGAAAAGGATCTTCAGAAATTCGGCAAATGCCCCTACGTCACAGCCCAGCGTCTTCTGCAGGGCAAGTGGTCTATCGTCATTCTGCACAATCTCGACGGCCACACGCTCCGCTTCAGCGAGCTGCAGAAGCTGATGCCATATGTAACAAATGCAACACTCTCTTCCCAGCTCAAGACACTCGAGCAGGAGGGCCTCATCCGCCGCTCCGTCTACCCGGAGGTTCCGCCGCGCGTCGAATATGAGCTGACCGACATCGGCCACGAATTTGAGCCGGTTTTAAGCAGCATCGCCGTCTGGGGCGAAAAATATATGGACTGGAAGAACAAGGCATCATGATACATCCGGGCATAAAAACGGATCTTGCCGGTACCCATCAGGACGAGGCCATCGCCGGATCTCAGGACTCTGAAAGCGAGGTCGGCACCAGACCAGCAGGCCGCGAATCTTACCTGGCCGGCATCGATCTCGACGGCACGCTTTTAAATGACAGGAAATGCATTACGGAGCGGACGCGCGCGCTAATCCATGAGGCCACAGAGCTTGGCTGCGAGGTCGTTCCCGTGACCGGCCGTCCCTTCACGGGGTTGCCCGCGGAAATCCTTCACATGAAGGATATCCATTATGTCATCACGAACGACGGAACGATGATCCACCGGCTGAAGGAGGACAGAGGACCGTTCAGCGATGAGCCCATGAATGGTCAGAATCAAAATCTCTCAAGCGCAGGCGATCAGGCCAGTAGTCAACAATTTTCGGGAATGACTGGTCAGAATTCGAATCGCTCAGACGCAGGCGGACAGACCATGGGACAGCAGGTTTCAGAAATGACTGGTCAGAATTCGGCCCATGCGGATCCTGCGGCAGGTGAAGACTCCGGCAGTTTCGGAAACCTGTGCGCCGGACCGGAAGCACTCCTCTATCAGGAGCCGGTTCAGTCCCACACGCTAAGCAGAGAGACCTGCCTCGCCATCTGGGATGCGATCGGGTGGGACATGCAGCCCGCGGAAACAGCCAACGCAGGCGGACGCGCCACACTTGCCGACGGCGCTGTCTCCCGTGGACAGATCGCACAAACAACCTCCTCCGATTCCACGAGTTCATCCGGCGGTCTTCAGGGACACGCCACGGTCTGCGAAATTTTCTCAGGCGGCACCGGCTACGAGACGGCGGATTCTCTCGATACGCTGATCCGGCACGTCAGGAGCCATTATCTCGCGGATTATTACGGAAAGAGCCGGAAGCCGGTCGACGACATCCGTCTCGCTGCAAATAAGCTTCTCTCCGGCCCGGGTATCAACATGATCTCGGCGCAGTTTACCTCCTCGGAGGACTGCGACGCGGCCGTACAGAGGCTTGCCCGCATCGAAGGGATCAATGCCGCGCGACTCAGCATCCGGGACATCGAGATCTACGGAGCTGAGGCCGGCAAAGGAAATGCCCTGCTCGAGCTGGCTTCATTTCTCGGAATCCCACACGAGCACACAATCGCCGTCGCGGACGGCGGCAACGACCTGCCGATGATGGACGCAGCGGCGTATTCCGTCGCGATGGGCAACGCCAGAGAAGAAGTCTTGAGCCGGGCGAATCTTATCGCCGCCGACAACAATCACGACGGCGCGATGGAAGCCGTCATGAGTCTTCTCACCCCGCTGACCGCGCACATCTGACAAAGCCTGCGTCTTTAACCTGCGACCATGGCCAGCCGCTACCCACGCGTGCCTGATAATGCCTGTTCTAACGAAAAAGCTCCGGCAGAATTGTCCGTACCATGCGGCACGAGCATTTCTGCCGGGGCTTTTATAATTATTCAGCACTCCTTAGAAAACTGATGAAATCCAAGTCCGGGGTGCTGAATAGTTACTTTTTGAGAGCGCTTACTCCTTCGAGTTCTGCTTCTTCGCACGCTTCTTCTTACGGTGCTTCTTCACAAGAATGAGAATAACCGTCAGCGCGATGGCGCCAATGATCACGAACGGGAGCGCGAGCTCCAGGTTGATAATGAGCGCGTCCCTTGATGCCGACAGTGATGGATGCGGATCAGTGCCCTCAGCCGTCGCGACGCGGTGGCCTCTCACGAGCAGCCGATGCGTGTTGATACCGTACGGCGTGCAGGTAACCAGCGTGCACAGATCCTGTCCCTCCTCAATCGTGAGGTCCGACAGCTCCTCCGGGAGCACGACCTTGATCTGATCGACCTGATAGGTCAGCGTCTTGTCGAGCACGATCAGCTTGAATTCATCGCCTTCCTTCAGCTTGTCAATATCGGTGAAGAGCTTTGCGGACGGGAGGCCCGTGTGTCCGGACAACACGCAGTGCGTACTCGCGCCGCCGACCGGCAGCGAGGTTCCCTCGAGGTGCCCGACCGCGATCTGCAGAACACCCTCCGATGTCCCGTGATAAATCGGCAGCTTGATGCCGACGGAATCGATCTCGACATAGCCCATGATGCCCGTTCCGGAGACGTCAAGGAGGCTCTCGTACTCCTTCTCCATCTCATCCGAGTACTGGAGACTGAAGCCCGCCGCGGCAACCTTCTCATTAAATGCCTCCGCAGCAGCCCACATCTCATCGAGTTCTTCCTGGCTCGTGTCCGCGACGACCTCCTCGTAGGTCGCGATCGCCTTCGACTGATGCAGATTGTTCCACCAGTCACTGAACGTCGGGTACGCCATGACACCGACGCCCACGAGCAGCACCGCGACAAGCAGGGCTGTCGTCACATGCGAGATAATCTTCTGTTTTCTCGTACGCGGCTTCTTCGGCTTTCCGCTTTTACAGCTTTTTTCGGTCATATCCCGCTGCCTCATCTGACAAAATTCGTCTTGTTGTACTCGGCTGCCTCCGGCTTTTTGATGCCGGCCTTGTCCGCGGCGTCTATGCATTTCAGAAGCCATGCCATGTTCTTTCCGAGCTGCTTCATGATGCCGACGCCCTCCTCATCCTTCAGAACGTCCTCCGGCTTTGAGCCGTGGACCATCGTCCAGTAGGAAGAAGAGACGACCGGCATCTCATTGATCGTCGGATATTTGGCCAGCACATCGAGGGTAGATGTCGTGCCCGCCCGTCTTGCGGACGTAACAACAGCTGCCGGCTTCAGGCGCATCTCATTTGACGCGACGCCGAACAGGCGGTCAAGGACCATCTGGATTTCTCCGGTCGGCGCGGCATAATAGACCGGTGCCCCGAAAACGAAGCCATCCGCCTCAGCGGCCTTCATTTTCAGGCTCTTCACGCAGTCATTCAAGGCGCTGCCGCCGTCCATCGCTGCCTTCCCGACAAATACAATCTCCGAATCGATGCCCTCTTCCTTAAGTGCATCCGCAACTATCGTAAGAGCTGTGTATGTGCAGCCCTTCTCTCTCCGGCTGCCGTTAATCATCAGTACTTTCATAATGAAATCCTCCTATGCACTTAATTATAAAGCCGACTGCCTCCACAGGCAAGCCAGCACCGTTAGGACCCCTCCCGGGGAACATTTCCGGGCATCTGCATATTTGCCCCGCGTGCAAAGCATGCTATACTGACAGGGAATTTAACCCGCTCACAATCGTGCATCAAGAAAGGAGAAGGGCGCCCCTCCCACGGCAGGCCGTGCGGTCCCGCGCCTCAATACATTGTATGGCAGAAATCAAGGAAAATGTAATCAAGACAAGTGAAGAAGCTCCGGATCCGGTCGAGGGTCTGTTCCGTTTTCTCAGCAACGTCGAGATTCCGGATGATGAGACACTGATTAAAAAGGCAAATGAGCTGTCCGCGGAGCTCGAGAAGATGAACGCGGAGGACGAGAAGAAGGAGCAGTAATACTCCCGGACATCCGAGTCTGTACCCGCCGACGCAGGCACAGGCTCTGGAATCATCGTACAGACAAAAAAATCCCCTCACGGAAGAGATAAGCCTCAGGCAGAGCCTGCCCGAGCATATTCCGCGAGGGGATTTTAAATTCAGTTGTAGATCACGACCGTCGTGTGTCTCGGGATCGTCGTGTAGATCCAGCGCGCGTTCGGCTCGTCAAGTCTCACGCAGCCATGCGATGCAGCCGCGTCCATCGTGCCGTCGAGGATCTTTCTCGGCGCGCTGTCCCAGTAGTAGATGACCGAGTGGAAATAATAGTACCCGGAAATCTGCGTCGCCCACCAGCATTTGTGGCCGTCGCCGAACCAGTCGAAGCGCGTGCCGATCTCAAAGCGGCCAGTCGGAGTCGGTGTAGACGGCTTGCCGACGACGCACGGCCAGTACTTGACCTCGGTCCAGTTGTTCTGCGAGCCTGTGTAGATACCGACGCGGTGGATGCTGCGGTCGACCATGATCAGATAGCCGGTCTTGCTCGTCTGTCCCTGCGCGCGGTTGTACATGTCCTGATTGTGGTTCGCGGAGACATACTGCAGGTTATACGTTGTGTATCCGACAAATGACTGACCCCCGGCCGTGTTGGTCGCGTAGCAGTGCGTGTAGTACATGCCGCTGTGCTTGTGGTTCTTGCTGTTTACATTTGCGGACCAGGTGTTCGCGCCCGTCTTTGTCGCCGTGTACCAGACGATATCGTCCTGCGCGTTCGTCGCGCTCCAGGTCGGGAACAGAACGCTCGCCACATTGCTGCCCGGATTGACAACCGTGACCGTGCAGGTCGTGGCGCTCGTCGGCGTCGCGTAGACATAGCCGCTCGCCGCGATCGAGCTTGTCGTGTGGGCGACGAGGCAGAGAATGCCGTTCGCGCCCCAGACATATGCGTGCTCCGTGTAATCGCCAAATGCATTTCCATGATTTGCGACGCTCGCGTCAGCCTCATAGGTTCCGGCGGACGTCTGCTTCGGCGTGTACCAGTGCATCTTGCTCTGGTCACCCTTCGGCCAGACCGCGATCTTCACGTCGCTGATGCCGGCCGGCGCGCTCACGCCGGAGAGCGTCAGGTGGAAAGTACCTGCATTTCCATTGATGCTGCTGACGGTAAGGCCCGATGCCGTGACCGGCGTGACATTAAACGTCGTGTCCGTGACAAATGTCGTTGTCCCGGAGTAGAGATGCACATAGTACTTGCCGGCCGACTTGTGGTTCGAGATCGGGAATGTGACGGATGCGATTCCGTCCTTCGTCGTCATGTCATACCAGCGGATATCGTCCTGCGCGTTGTCCGCGCTCCAGACCGCCGCCTTCAGGGCCTCGCCGTTGATGGCGCGGATGCCGCGGTAGGAGACCGTCACAGTCTTCTGATCGGACGAGACAGTCGCTGTCAGTGCATTTGTATCAGAAAATGTAATGTCTGCGGACGTCTGCGCGGCACAGCTCTGAATGCCGTTGCCGTCTGTGATGTAGACATGCGCAAAATACGTGCCCGTCTCATACAGGTGCTTTGCGACCGACGTCTTCACGATGTAGTCATTTCCCGACTTGACCGGAGTCTCCCAGATGATGTCGTTCTGCTGATTCACATCGCCCCAGATCGGAACCAGGATCGAGGAGACGCCTGACGGGGAGTTGATGCCCGAGACGCGGACCGTGAACTCGCCGGTCTCATTATTGATGTTCTCGATCGCCGCCGTCGCTGTCGCGCCCGGGACATTAAGCTCTGTGGCGCCGATAAATGACGCCGCGCCGTTTATGTACTGATAGCAGTGAATGTAGTAGAGCCCTGCATTTTTATGACCCTTGACCCTGATGTCCTCGTCGTACCACACGCCGTTGCCGGCCTTGTTCGCGGACTCCCATGTGATGTCGTCCTGACCGTTTGCGTCGCTCCAGACAGCGAACAGAACCTTCGACGCATTCGGGCTCACACCCGTGGCCGACGCCGAAATGGTCGTCGTATTGCTGCTCAGCTCTGCCTTGACGCCCTTTTCGGGTTCCGGAACCTCAAAATTCGTGTAGGTCTGAAATTCCATCGCGCCGGATGCTGTCTGCAGATAAGCGTGGCATGCGAAGGTGCCGTAGCCGTCGAAGTCTGTGAGATCGACCTCCGCAGTGTACGTTCCATCCGCCTGCTTCACTGTATTGATCCACTGGATGTCGTCCTGACCGTTCACCATGCTCCAGATCGCAAGGATCAGCTTTCCGTCTGTGGCCTCGGGATCTGTCACGGTAACTTCCGCCGTGTCCTCATTGTCGGAAACGGCGACGGAGATACTTGCATTTTCCACATCACCGACGGTCTGTGCTTCGGAAGATGCCGCAGTCGAATCTGTGGTGACTGCCGCAGCAGATACACTGTTATCGGCGGTCCCGCTGCCTGACGCGGGAGCCTGCGAAGATGAATTGTTACCTGAGGCTGCCTCACCTGCGGCCTGCGAGCCTGCAGCCGTGTCTGTTCCGGAAGCATTGTTTCCCGCAGCCTGCGAATTTGAGTTCACGCCTGCTCCAGAAGCGGTGTTCCCTGCTGCCTCTGCGCCAGTTCCTGCACCGTTATCTTCCGCTGCCGCGCCGCTTGCCTGCGCGGTCTGTCCGGCAGACGAATCCGATGAAGCTGCACCGACTACGGTCTCCGCAGACGAATCCGGGAGCGTCTGTGCCATCGCGGCCACTGGAGACGCGGTCACAAGCATCGCCGCGCTCAGAAGAGCCGCCAACCATTTTTTCTTCATATCCATCCCTCCATGCATTTCAATTACCATACGGAGAAGCTTCTCCGTCACCCATGCATCTACTGTTAGTATACCATACGCAACCTGCCCGTAAAAGATGGCAACTTCATCCCCTACTCCCTGAGATATTCCTCCGTCGTCATGAGTGTCGTGTGCACGGGCGAGAGGCCCTCGAGCATCAGCTCCGCGCCCCGCTCCTTGTCGCGGTCGAAGCCGGACACCGCATCCTTAAGCCACACAACGTGGCAGCCCATGTCAATCGCCGCAAATGCAGTCGAGAGCACGCAGCACTCCGAGACGACGCCCGTGAGAACGACCCGCTCCGCTGCCTCCGCAGCTGCGCGAACCTCCGGAATCGACATAGAGGAATAAGTACTCTTAGAAAAAACCGGATACCCTTCCGACAGACTTTTCATTTCCGGAATCAGCGCATTGAGATACGGATCCGCATTGATGGCCGCGTAGGTCTCATTGTACACCTTCCATGCACCGACCGGATGCTCTGGCGCGAGGTATTCCGTAAACATCACCTTCGGAGACGGGTGTCTGCGCTCCGCCTCGCGGACAATCTTCTCAATCCGATCCGCCGCCCCCTCCGTGTCGAGGCAGGCCCACGTCTGCCCCTTTGTATACACATTCTGCATATCCGTGACCAGAATCAGGTCATGATCTCTCATTGAAAGCCTCCCTTCACCAAGAACTGCCCGGTTCTATAAGACCTGTCACGCAGCTGTCGAAGCTGTCGTGCTGTCAGAAGCACTTGTACCGCCATCAACAGTACTCTCATATGTATAATCATCCACATTTTTTGTCACGCAGTTATTAAACAGTGAGTCCAGCGTCTGGTAGCCATAATAGTAGTACCCATCGATATAAAAGATGTCATTTGTCTCACCAATTTCATCCAGATCGACACTGCATGTCCCACCAGATGTCTCATCTGATGCAGTATCTGATGAGGTATCCGATGTGACATTATCGCTCAGAATCGTTATATCGTCGTAGTAATAGTCTTTATAATAGGTGAAATTATTGCCCTTATCATCTGTTGCACTGACCTGATAAACCAGATAGAGTCTGTCAGTGGACCCGTAAGTTTTTCCCTTTGATACCAGAAGATAATATCCGAGCAGCGTCATGCCATGATAGCTTGACGGATCAGACCAATTAGCCGCATCTGATTTCATCTCATCCTGCGCCTGCGCATCCATCTTTGTCAGCATATCCTTCGGAATCTGAGCAATCTTTGTGACGTAAGCCTTCAGTCCACTGACTGTATATGTCTTCTTCGTCTCCGACGGCATCGCACCATGCTCATTGGCAAAATTCGTGAAGTCATCCGAATCGCTCCAGGCCGGCTTGCATGTGATGGTCACCTTGTCACCGTTACTGAGCCCGTCCTCTTTGTCCGCAGAAAATTCAAGATCATCCGAATAATCTCCATCATATTCGTAATCAACCTCTCCATTCGGTGCAGTTCCGTCAAAGGAGACCTTCAGATCATCAAACGGGTCGAAGCTCTTGATTGTTTTAAGGCCTGAGACCTTCACCTTCTTTCCCTTCCCCTTAAACTTCAGCTTCACCTTCTTGAGTGCTGAATTGTCATAATCATATGTCAGCTTGACCGTATCTCCATTGGACAAATCCGAATCCTTGTCAAGCTTGCAGTCCGGCTCTTCAATCGATGCCAGTTTGGCACTGGTAGAAAGCAGGTTGTACATATTGTCGGTGCTTTTCGAGCTGATGACACCTTTCTTGTACAGGGCGTTTGCAAGGTCATCGTAGTACTTGTTATAGTCAAATGAAACACTCGCCGTTCCGTATCCGTCGTATCCGTCAAAGGTCACGTCCGCATAATCATCAAGATCAATCACGACCGGCTGTGCCTTCACAATACCGACAATGACAAGGACCGCCACAAGCGCAGCGACAGCCGCCGCAATGCCGCCGATCATCTTCTTCGTCAGCTTAAACGGCTTCTTCGGGGGAACCAAAGCCCCGGGCATGCCCGCTTCCGGGTACCCGTTATTGCCACTTGGCATGCCATATCCTGTATATCCGGTGTTGCCACCCGGCATGCCAGGTCCCGCATATCCGGTATTGCCGCCCGGTATACCATTTCCTGTGTATCCATTATTGCTGCCTGGTACACCATTTCCGTTATATCCGCTGTTTCCGCCGGCTGCCCCGCTTCCATTTCCTGCATTCTGCCCGGCTGCGTTCTGTCCGGCCATACTCTGTCCGGCCATACTCTGTCCAGCCTCAGCCTGTCCTGCTGCATTTTGTCCTTCCGCACTCTCAGGCTGTCCGCTCTTCTGCGCAAGCGGCGCACCGCACTGCGGGCAGAACAGCGCATCATCCTCAACCGGAGATCCACATTTTCTGCAATACTTCATATCAATCCCTCCTTTTTCACCGGCACCTGCCAGAGTGCCCGCTTAAGCCCTTCCCCTCCTACAAAACATATTCATTATACAATTTCATCCGATCCACAGGAACTGCATTTTACGAGAATCCTATCAAAGCGCATAAACCCATTGATTTTTTCTCCCACCCATGGCAAGAATGTAACAAAGATTTCTGAGGGAGGAACAACATATGCCTCAAAAGCATGGCAGAAAGAAAAGATCAAGGCGGTCATCTGTAAACAAACGGCTTAGCGCAGTCATCGGCATGCTCAGCTGCACAATTGCCGCACTCGCCGGTTTCAGAACTTACCTTATCCATTCGATCGCACTCCGCTATCATCAGGCGCTCGATCTCGGTGATAAGTACCTGACAGAAATGAACTACGACGATGCGATTTTCTACTATCAGAAGGCCATCAATATTGAGCCGTCCGAAGCAGAAGGTTATCTGTCCCTGGCAGACCTGTACAGCGGCCAGAAGGATTACGACTCTGCAATGGAAGTCCTAACCTATGGACAGAGCCATGTGAAGAGCAGCGGACTCTCGGAGATCAGCGAAAAAATGAACGCCGTCTCAAAGCTGAGAACAACCTATATCAACGAATGGGAGGCGCAGGCGTCAAAGCCAGCTGCCGGGCATACCAGGTCTGCCCTTTCATCTGCAGACAGTGAAAAATCAGCTGCTCCCGAGTACGGCCCCTCCGGTTCAAGCGCCGGAGACGCCTATGAAAAACTCGCAGAGCAGTACATTTCCAGATATGGAGAACCCGGCTATCGGAAAAATGATGATGGAACCGCAAGTCTCACCGGCCTCTGCTACGTGAATGTGCTTGATATGAACGGGGATGGAATCAAAGAGATGATCACTGCCTGGGCAGAAAATGATGCCCCACTTGTCACAGATTATACCTATGAAATCTGGTCATATGACGGACTGGAGCAAAAATCATTTCTCCTGTACAGAAATCCGGGTGACGGCCTGCTTATAACTGATGGAAAGGCGCTCAGCGTACGTCTCCGGCAGCCGCAGAAAAATGAAAATATGACATATCTCATGACAGGAACGGAAAATAACGGTGGTGATTACAATTACATCGGATTTACCGGGAAAAACACGATTGGCATCGCATTTTCAGTTCAGTGGAATGCCGGTTCATCTCCGGAATATGTGATCAACGGCGCCGGCTACGACAAGGCCTACTACGACAACTGGATGACAGATGAAGAAGATCCGTTCATCTTAGCCGGATTAGGGACAGACGGTTCTGATCCGGATAATGAAGATGACCCGGAATACCAGGCCGAATCCGAAGTCAGCGAGACCGTGGACAGACTGGATGATCTCGGCATTGAGATCAGTTCCTCATAAGCCTCTGATGCAAAAAGGACCTCCGGTTTCCCGGAGGTCCGCAATTCACATTCCAAGCATTTCTATGAGAAGCAGCCACACAAGTCCGTAGTAGCACACGACACCGACCATATCGGTCACTGTTGTGATGAGCGGGCCGGACGCGACTGCCGGGTCCACGCCGATCTTCTTGAAGAACAGCGGGATGACCGTTCCGACAAGACTCGAGATAATCATCGCCACAATCAGTGAGATGCCGATACAGCCTGAGATCGCAAATGCAGCCGCCGGGGGCTGGTGCTTGACTGCCATCAGGTACACGCCGACGCCGCCGAGAGCAATGATAGCGAGGAAGAAACCGTTCGTTGCGCCGACACGGCACTCCTTCCACACAAGGTGCCCCTTCTCGCGGGCCGTCAGATGCTCGTCCATGAGGACGCGGATCGTGACCGCAAGAGACTGCGTACCGACATTTCCCGACATATCAAGGATCATCGACTGGAAGATCATGACGATTGTCAGCTGAGCGACAACCGCCTCAAAAAGGCTCACGACACTCGACACGAGCATGCCGAGACCGAGCAGAAGCACCAGCCACGGCAGACGCTTCTGCACGCTCTTCTTCAGCGGCTCGTTCAGATCCTCCTCTGCGGACAGACCGCCGAGTTTTGCGTAATCCTCGCCCATCTCGTCATCGACGACCTGCGCGACATCCGACGCGGTGATAACACCGAGGATGTGGTTGTCATCGGACAGGACCGGAATTGACTCCTCGGAATAATCCTGAATCTCAGACAGACAGTCGTCAATCTGCTCGTCCGCGTACACGTACGGGTATCCGGTGGAAATGAGATCCTCCAGCTTCTGTCCCTCGCGGGCAATAATGAGGTCCTTCAGATCAAGGGCCCCGTAGTAAACGCCCTTCTCGTCGAGGACGTAAATAACGGAAATATTGTCGTTGTCTGCGGCCTGATTCACGACCGACCGCATCGCCTCCTTGATGCCCATGCTGGACTTCAGGGTGACGAAATTTGTTGTCATACGGGAACCGATCTGGTCCTCGTCATACGCCGCCAGCATCTGCAGCGACGTGCGTGTCTCCGGGCTCATCAGCTCAAGCCAGAGCTTCTTCTGCGGCGACTTACATTCCTTCAGAATATCGACCGCCGTATCCGTCTCCATGTTGCCGAGAATCTCCGCTGCCTTCTTCGGATCGAGCTCCTCGAGATACTGCTCCGAGTTGTCCCCCGTGTACTCAAAAACCTCTGAGAGCGCATCCACGTCAAGAAGACGATACAGATTCAGGCGCTCCCGCTTTGTAAGCTCCGGGAGAGCGTCCGCGATATCATTGGCATGGTAATCGCTCAGCTCATCGCTGATCACCTTCGGAGATTTCTGAGATCTGATAATGCTGAGGATGTCCTCAACGGAGTGGTTTTCCTGCATTTCTTCCGTGCTCATTCTTCAGCCTCCTTCTCCTCCCGTGCAAAGTCTTCCCGAAAAATGGACAGACTCCGGCACAGGCACTATTAAGTTATAAGTTCCGCTGAAAATGAAATGAGAACAGAACGCAAGGCGTTATTGAATCAAAAACAGGAAACAGAAGGAACCTGCAGAGGTGGCCTCTCCTTCTGTCCTCATTTCATTTTCTATTCGATAAGGACATCGGGCTCCGCCGTCGCTGCCTTCCATCTGTTTCACCTCTTTTCGCAGTCAGAATGGAGTCTGCGTATCGCAGACAAGATAACTATAACACTCCCCGCGAGGGTTGTTCAACCGCTGTGAAAAATTTTTATCAGAAAAAACGAAGAGAGCGCATCCGCTGGCAGTTCGGATGCGCTCTCCTAAAGGGAAGGAAGGATTGATGTACGGGATCTGGCATATCCCCTGCATCATGGTATGAAAAAGATTTGCTAGTGTTTTTCGTAAGTGTATCTCTCTCGCTTACAAGTAACACTATACCGGCGAAATGTGAACAAGATATGACCGCAAAAGAAAGAAAGTGTGAAATTGATTTCATCTTGTAATTATTCAGCACCCCAATGTAAGATAAGGAGGATTTTCTTATGACAAAACAGGAAGCAATCGAAGAAGTAAAGAAGCTTGTTGCAGCTCCGTCCTGCTGCCCGGAGGCGAAGGCCGCCGGCGAGGCATATCTCAAGGCTGTCGGGACAGACGGCGAGAAGGCCGCTGCCGACGCGCTCCTTAAGGAGCTGGCCGAGGATGTCACATCGGTCGATGATCTGATCGCACTCACCAAGTCGGAGCACGGCGTCAAGATCTTCGGCGCAGACGGCGCGAAGGCTCTGGAGGCGCAGGCAGAGAAGGCAAAGGCTGCCGGCGGCAAGTACTGCGTCTGCCCGGCCTGCCAGGCAGGCGGCGCGCTGCTCGACAATCCGGGAGCACTCGCCTGAATAAAGAGAAAAAGCGCCCTGCGCCAGAAGCCATAACAGCTCCCGGCGCAGGGCGCCTTTTTCTCTCAATCCGTCCGTACACTCGCCTCGATGCCGCCGTCCCAGCGCGTCCCGTCCATGAGCTTCGAGCACATCCGCGTCATATGGTGATCGGTCGGGGCGACCTCTGTGAGGCCCTTTTCATACGCATCGATAAAATCGCGGATCTCATAAATAAAGCCGTTCGGCTCCGGATCCGCCACCTCATCGACGACATCTCCCTTCTGATCGTACAGCGTCGCCTTGTGGCCGGACCAGAATTCCGGCATCACGATGCGGCCCTCGGACCCGTAAATATGCGCGAGGTTGTCCGCATTTCCCTGAATGCCGAAGGAGCAGTTCGCGACCATGCCATTCGTGAACTGAAGGAGCGACGCGCCCATCTCGACGACGCCGGTCGGTCCGACATAGACCGACGACTTGCGCGTCTTCACAAACTCGCCGGCAATATAGAGTGAGAACGCAATCGGATAAATTCCAACGTCCAGAACCGCGCCGCCGCCGAGCTTCGGCGTGTAGAGCCTCTCATTTTCATAGGGGGCATAAAATGTAAAGTCGGCGTCCATGTATTTGACCGTGCCGATCCGTCCCTCGCTCACCCATTTCTTCACCTGCCGGACAACCGGCAGATGAAGCGTCCACATGCCTTCCATGAACAGGACATGTCTCCGTTCAGCGCTCGAGAGCACATATTCCGCCTCTCCCGCCGTCATCGCGAGCGGCTTCTCGCAGATGACCGGCTTATAGTGCTCCAGGCAGAGAAGCGCAGTCTTCACATGCAGAATATTGATCTGGGAAATGTAAACCGCCCCGACCTCCGGGTCCGACACAAGCTCCTTCTCGTCCGTGTAGACCTTCGGAATGCCGAATTCTCTTGCGAATTTCTTCGCCTTCGACCTGTCGTGCGATGAAACCGCCACGATCTCGACTCCGTCCAGCCTTCTGACCGCATCCGCAAACTTGCGCGCGATATTTCCTGGTCCTATGATGCCAAATTTCATGTCCGTCCTCCGCCAGTTCCCTTTCTATCTACGTTTCACCTACGGCTCACCGGAAACATCCGTCTCTGCATGCCTTGTCCATTTTCTTATTTCCGGGATACCACCTCACACCCGGACCAGCCGGCTCCGGAACGAAACTCCATAGCGGTTCAGGCAGCCGCCTTCTTCACATGCTCGGACCGGCGGGCCACAAACCCTGCCTTCACGAGCGCCGTTCCGACTGCTCCGGTAATCACCGTCGACGCGAGCATCTCAAAAATTGCATTGACGCCGATCATCAGACAGACCCCGACGACGACATTGTGCCCGCCCATGAGATTCTTCACATACGCCGTATTGCCGAAAAGAAGGACCAGAAGTCCCATGAACATCAGTGTATTCAGAAATGCCGCAAAAAAGCCGGTCACGGCACACGCGGGAAATGCCGCACTGTGCTTCTTCATGAACCGGTAGATATAGCCGAGCAGAAAACCATCGAGCACGCGCGGCAGCATTCTCTGCACAAATGTGAGGAACGGGCTGATCGCGAAGGTCGCGGCTCCCATTCCCGACATTCCGAGAACACCCAGACACTGCAGGAACGATGTCATGCCGAAGACTGCGCCGATAATGGCGCCGCCCGCCGGGCCGAGTGTAATGGCCGCGATCGCGACCGGAATCATGTTGAAGGTGATGGCCAGCGGTCCGATATTCAGATACCCGAGAGGCGTACATGCCATGAGAATCAGAATACCTGTGAGAAGTCCATAGAGAGTCAGTCTGACTGTTTTACCGGAAGTGAGTTTCATTTGTCAATCCTCCTGTTATTATTCCCCTTCTCTAAGGAGTCCGCTGCCGCCCGGAGCAAATACAGGCCGCTCATGCGCCGGTTGCCATCCATAAAAGGTACGGCACCGCGTTTTCCGGTCAAGCTCCGCGCTGCGCAGATCCCGCAGTCAGGGATATAGTACACGCAACAGATGAAGTATATCACACTTGTATACAATTTGCGAGCCCCTGTTTTCCCGTATACACGCCGGCAATTACGGCGTCGTTACAGTTCACACGCTATCAAACCTCGGAAAGCGGTCAATGATATCAGGAGCGGTGAGGGCGTTATACGGAGGAGTCCGAAGATCACCCTGAGCCGCTGTGTCAGCGGCGAAGGGAAGCTGAGGAGGACGGAGTCTGCCCGATACCGCCCTGATATTCATGACCGCATGCGATTTTGAATAGCGTGTGAACTGTATGCCGTATCCATCCCGGCGAGCCGGTCCAGAATCCGCATCGCCACGTCCTTCTTGCTCATGATCGCAAGCTTCTCCTCGCCGTCCCGCGTAATAAGCGTCACGACGTTCGTGTCCGTCCCGAAGCCTGCCCCCTTAACCTTCAGGTTATTGGCGACGATCATGTCGAGGTTTTTCTTTGCGAGCTTGCCGCGGGCGCGCTCCTCGAGATCGGAGGTCTCCATCGCAAAGCCGCACAGAATTTGTCCCTCCGGCTTGTGATCGCCGAGGTACTGCAGCGTGTCCTCCGTGCGCTCGAGCGCGATCGAAAGATCTCCCTCCTTCTTGTGGATCTTCTCGTCCGAGACACTGGCCGGCCGGTAGTCCGCGACCGCCGCCGGCGTGATGATGATGTCCTGCTCCGGGGCCCGCGCCGTCACCTCCCGGAACAGGTCCGCCGCACTCACGATCGGCACGAAGTTAACAAATGAAGGGCGCTCGAGGCCCGTCGGTCCGCTCACCAGCGTCACGTCCGCTCCGCGCAGCATCGCCATGCGCGCAATCGCATAGCCCATTCTGCCGGTCGAGTGGTTTGTGATATACCGCACCGGATCGATGCTCTCCTGCGTCGGCCCCGCTGTGACCAGGACCTTCTTTCCCGCGAGGTCCTTCGGCAGCGCGATCTCCCTGAGGATATACTCGAGCATCAGCTCCTTATCGGGGAGCCGCCCCCGTCCGACATCGCCGCAGGCGAGCACACCGGCCTCCGGCTCAATGACAGTCCAGCCGAAGCGGCGCAGACGCTGTTCATTTTCCCTTGTCACCGGATTCTCATACATCGCCGTATTCATCGCAGGCGCAATCAGCTTCGGGCAGGTGCACGCGAGCACAGTCGTCGTCAGCATGTCGTCGGCAAAGCCATAGGCCAGCTTCGCCATCGTGTTCGCCGTCGCCGGCGCGATGATCACGAGGTCTGCGCGCTTTGCGAGCGCGATGTGCTCCACCTCAAACGGATGGTCTCTGTCGAAGGTGTCCGTGAGGCATTTCTGCTTCGTGATCGCCTCAAATGTATTCGGTGTGATGAAGTGCTGTGCATTTTCCGTCATGATGACCTGAACGGACGCATGCAGCTTTGTGAGCGCGCTGGCAAGGCCCGCCGCCTTATATGCCGCAATGCCTCCCGTCACACCGAGAATAATCGTCTTTCCTTCTAACATAAGTTTTCTCCTGAAAATGAACCTCCCGCTCATGAAGGCAGAGATGCATTGCCAGCAGCTTTCCCTTCTTCGTCTATGCAGTCAGCTCCGGCCATATGACAGGCCGCCGGACGGGAGGCATTGTGCCCGGCCCGCCCGGCGGCTGAGTTACATAGCTTGCAGAATATCCGAATATTCTGCCCTCAGTTGTCCGATCTTGAGTAGGAGTTCCGCATGCCGCAGCTTCTCGTGTAGAGCACATTGCCGAGCAGCTCCTGCGTCAGCTTCTTCAGCTCATCCGCGATCGCCTGGTTCGCCGTCTCACGGATGCGTGCCTTCTCCTCCGCGTCATTTTCCATGAACAGATTTCCGTCAAAGCGGTGGATCAGCTCATGTCCCTTCGCCATGACAGCCTCCTGATAGCGCTCGATGTGCGGCAGGCAGTGGCCGAAATCTGCGTCAGCCATCGCCGCGACGAGGCGGTTTGCCCAGTAGAAATTGTCCGTTGTGACCTCATCCGTCGTGTTCGCAAGATACTCCGGCGTCGTCGTGACATTCGCATAGAACGGCACAGCCGCATTAAATGCATTTGAGCCGAAGGCGAGCCACTCGATCACTCTCGACTCCTCCGCGATATACGGACGGATCTGGAGCAGGGCCATGAAGTCGTTGCGGTTGACGCCGATCGAGCGGTACATGCCGCGCTTTCTGGGATCTCCGTACGCGCCGTACGGGTCATACTCCGTTCCCTGATAGTGCGCGGACAGCACATACTTGACGTCCTCCGGCGTGATCTTCCGCTCCGGGATCATACTCCACGGAATATTATCGCTCTCCGGAGTATACTCAGCGTTCGGGCCGTCCCAGCGGATCGTCTTCGGATTGAGCCAGCGCTCCATGAACCACGCGCGCGGTGTATTGTAGACATGGTCCGCGTCATCGCGGCTTCCGAACACATCTCTCGGATTAAATGACATGCCCTGTGAGACGTCGAGATGATTGCTTCTGATGAAGTCCGGCAGGTCCGCTGAGCACATATGCTCCTGCTTCTCGCCCATCGCGTCATTCAGATCAAAGCTGTCGATGCCGAGCTGATTCGGCATAACGACGTAGACGTTGTCGGGAACGCGCTTTGCGATCCAGTGATGGCCTCCGATTGTCTCGAGCCACCAGATTTCATTGACATCGGAAAATGCGATGCCGTTCATTTCATAGGTTCCGTACTTCTCGAGCAGGCTGCCGAGCCGCTCGACGCCCTCGCGGGCCGTGTGAATGTACGGAAGTGTGATCGACACGAGGTCCTCCTCGCCGATTCCTCCGATCGTCTCCGGCTTATCGCCCTCCGGAGCCTTGTACTCCACGAGCGGATCAGCGCCGAGCACGCGCGGATTTGACGTGATCGTCTCCGTAGCCGTCATCGCGACATTCATTTCATTGACGCCGCTCGCGGCCCAGATGCCCTCACCGGCCACCGCGTTCGGAACCGCCGTGTATCTGAGCGGATTGTCCGGCAGATCGATCTGCACATGGGAAATGACGGAAATATAATGGCGCGGCTGCTCAAAGGGTGTCACGACGACGAATTTCTTCGGCGTGAACTTCCCCGACTGCGAGTCATCGTTCCTGGCGATCATCGTCGAGCCGTCATAAGTTGCGTTTTTTCCAACCAGGATTGTTGTACAAGCCATAAAAACTCCTTCCTTCCGGATCCCGCTCCCCAGCCGGAACCCATTTGTTTCCTGTTCTTACGATTTTGCCATGTCACGGGCATTTTTGCAAGTATTGACACCGCTCTGCTCTAATCCGCCCGATACCACCCTGATATCGCGGCCGCCGGTGCTTTCGCGGCGTACACATTTATTTATAGAATTCGCTCTCGCTGACCGCATGCAGCACAAGCACGCTCCGCGGCTCGATCTCAAGGCTCCGGTCCTTCACGGCGCAGCGGCTCCCCTCATTTCCCTCAAAGAGGTGCGGCAGGTACCGCTCCGACGTATCGACCGCAATGACCCAGCGGTAGTGCTCCGGAAGAACCGGGATATCCATCCACTGCTTCTCCCAGAAGACATTGATCATCACGCAGACGGCATCGTCTCTGTCCTCTTCCTCATCATGGCCCGAGTACATGACCCGGAGCACCTTCGACGAGAAATCCGGGCAGCGCACCTCGCACTCCTCGAGCCCCAGTCTTCCGCCGTCCCCGTATTTCCGGACGCAGGCGTGCGCCCTGCGGAAATGAATCAAAAATCTGACAAATGAGAAAAATTCATAATTTTTATTCAGGTCCTCCCAGTTCAGCCACGAAATCTCGCTGTCCTGGCAGTAGGTGTTGTTGTTGCCCTGCTGAGAGTTGAGGAATTCATCGCCTGCAAGGAACATCGGTGTCCCGCGGCTCATCATAAGGACGGTCATCGCGTTCCGGCACATGCGGAGCCGGAGGTCATTTACCGCCGGGTCGTCCGTCGGCCCCTCCGCGCCGCAGTTCCAGCTGCGGTTGTCATCCGTCCCGTCCAGGTTCTTCCAGCCGTTCATTTCATTGTGCTTCTTGCTGTAGGCGTACATGTCGTAGAGCGTGAAGCCGTCGTGGCAGTTCAGGAAATTGACCGACGCGTTCTGCCCCCTCCACTTCGGATCATAGAGATCGTGGGAGCCCGTGATTCTCTGCGCCGCGGTCCAGCCGAGACCGAAATCGCCCTTCAGGAAGTTGCGCATGTCGTCCCTGTATTTGCCGTTCCACTCGGCCCACCGCTTCCAGGCCGGAAATGTACCCACCTGATAGAGACCGCCCGCGTCCCACGCCTCCGCGATCAGCTTCACGTCCCGGAGAATCGGATCGTAGGCGAGGTTTTTAAGAAGAGGCGGATTGCTGAGCGGGGAGCCGTCCTCGTCCCGCCCGAGAATGCTCGCGAGATCGAACCGGAAGCCGTCGACATGATACTCGGTCGTCCAGTACCGGAGGCACTCGAGAATGAAATTCTGCATGACCGGATGGTTGCAGTTCAGCGTGTTGCCGCAGCCGCTGAAATTGTAGTAATAGCCGCCCGGCGTCAGCATGTAGTAGACATTGTTGTCAAAGCCCTTGAAGGAAATCGTCGGTCCGTGCTCATTTCCCTCCGCCGTGTGGTTGAACACGACATCGAGGAAGCACTCGATTCCGTTCCGGTTCAGCTCGCGGATCAGCTCCTTGAGCTCCGTCCCCTCCCTGTTGTCCTCGCGCGCAAATGCATAGCTCGCGTTCGGCGCGAAGAAGCCGACCGGGTTGTAGCCCCAGTAGTCGAGCAGCTGATGGCCGTCGATGACCCGCTCGTCTCTCATTTCATCGAACTCGAAGACCGGCATCAGCTCGACGGCGTTGACACCGAGCTCCTTCAGATACGGGATCTTCTGCATGAGGCCGTGGAAGGTTCCCGGGCCCTCGACGCCCGATGACTCATGCCTCGTAAAGCCGCGGACATGAAGCTCATAAATCACAAGGTCCTCCATCGGAAGCTTCGGGTTCTGGGCATCGCCCCAGTCAAATGTATTTCTGACGACTCTTGCCTTGTAAAGCGCCCCCTCCGGTCTCTTTACGCCCCACTGGTTCTGACCGGTGACAGCCTTCGCGTACGGATCGAGCAGGATGTTCTTCCGGCTGAACCGGAGCCCGTGCTCAGGGTCCCACGGGCCGTCGAGACGGTAGGCATACTCGAGGTTCGTGATGTCGAGGCCGAAGACGAGAATCGACCACACGTCGCCGATCTTATAGATGTGCGGGATCGGGATCACCGCGTACGGCTCGTTCTCGCCCGCGTGAAAGAAAAGCAGCTCGCAGTCCGTCGCGCCGCTCGAGTGCACGGTGAAATTGACCGCGTTGTCGAACGCGGTCGCTCCGTTCAGCCGGTAGAGACCGGGTCTCACGCCGAAGCCTGCGATCCGGTCGATCGGCTTCAGGATGCGGCCGTCGACCTCGCCGACGGGCTCCTCATTTGCTGTCTCGTTATGTTTTGATGTATCGCTCATATCTGCTCCTCATCAGGCCTGTCTGCCCCATTCCCGGGGCGCAAACCCATCCCGCATTTCTTTCTCAGTCCTGCGGGCGCTCCGATCATTTCCGAGCTGCAAACCTTACCCTCAGCTCTCCTCTTCTTCCGCGATTCTCCGCGCCACATAGACGCCGCTCGCCGAGGCATGCGACAGGGAATGCGTCACGCCGCTGCCGTCGCCGATCACGTAGAGATTCTTGTACGACGTCTCGAGATGCTCATTGAGAAGAACCTCCATGTTGTAGAACTTGACCTCGACGCCGTAGAGAAGCGTGTCGTCGTTGGCCGTGCCCGGCGCGATCTTGTCGAGCGCATAGATCATCTCGATAATGCCGTCCAGAATCCGCTTCGGAAGCACAAGGCTGAGATCACCGGGCGTCGCGTGAAGTGTCGGCCGGACAAGGCCCTCATCGATCCTGGACTGCGTCGAGCGGCGGCCGCGCTCGAGGTCCCCGAAGCGCTGGACAATCACGCCTCCGCCGAGCATATTGGAGAGGCGCGCGATGCTCTCGCCGTAGCCGTTGCTGTCGTGGAACGGCTCTGAAAAATGCTTTGCGACGAGAAGCGCGAAGTTCGTGTTCTCCGTCTTCTTCTCCGGGTCCTCGAAGCTGTGCCCGTTGACCGTCACGATGCCGTTCGTATTCTCATCAACGACGATGCCGTTCGGGTTCATGCAGAACGTGCGGACATTATCCTCGAATTTCTTCGTCCGGTAGACAATCTTGCTCTCATAGAGCTTGTCCGTGATATCCGAGAAAATGACAGCCGGCAGCTCGACGCGCACGCCGATATCGACGCGGTTCGACTTCGTCGGGATCTTCAGGTCCTCACACACCTTCTCCATCCACTTGCTGCCGCTTCGTCCGACAGAGGCGATGCAGCAGGCCGCGTCAACCGTCCCGCCGTCATAGATACCGCGGAATGTCCCGTCCTCATTCACCTGGAGCTCTCTGATCGGCGTATCAAAATGAAACTCCACCTTGTCCTTCAGCTCGTTATAGAGATTTCCGAGCACGATGTAATTCTTGTCCGTGCCGAGGTGCCGGACCGACGCGTCCAGCAGCTGCAGGCCGTTCTGCATGCAGATCTTCTTAAATGTACTGCCGGCCGTCGAGTAGAGCTTCGTGCCCTCGCCGCCGCGGGCCATGTTGATCTCATCGACATAGTTCATGAGCTCAAGGGCCTTCTCCCGGCCGATATACTGATACAGCGTGCCGCCGAAATCATTTGTGATATTATACTTGCCGTCCGAGAACGCGCCGGCCCCGCCGAAGCCGTTCATAATCGAGCAGGACGCGCAGTTGATGCAGGACTTGATCTTCTTCCCGTCAATCGGACAGCGTCTCTGCTCCAGACGGTGCCCCGCATCGAAGACCGCGATCTTAAGGTCCGGTCTCAGCTTCACAAGCTCATATGCCGAGTAAATCCCGCCCGGCCCGGCGCCAATAATTAAAACATCCGTATTCAAATCAAACATCCTTTCTTAAACAGGCTCTAATTACATTATACCCCCTACAACCCGAAAAACCTACCGCCTCAGCCCCGCCGCGGGTATAATAAAGACAGCAATTCCTGACCCTGTAAGGAGGATAAACAAATGAAAACCTGGACAAAAGAAGAACGCTACCGTGTCCTGCAGGATCCCGAAGAAATCCGTGATATGCATGACCGCATTGCGCAGTCTGCCTGGAGGCAGACCTTTCACATTCAGCCGGTCACCGGTCTCCTCAACGACCCGAACGGCTTCATCCGCCACGGCGATCTCTGGCACCTCTTCTACCAATGGTGCCCGTGGGGTGCCGTCCACGGCCTCAAGTACTGGTATCATGTCATTTCCCGGGACCTCGTGAACTGGAAAAATGCCGGCGTCTGCATCCGGCCGGATACGGTCTACGACAACAAGGGCGCGTACTCCGGCTCCGCCTACCCGACAGATGGAAAAATTTACCTGTACTACACCGGCAATCACCGCGACGCGGACTGGACGCGGCGCTCCTACACCTGCCTCGTCAAGCTGAACGATGACGGAACGGCAGAGAAATATACGCCGCCGCTCTTCGGTCCCCACCCGGACTACACAGAGCACCAGCGCGACCCGAAGATCCTCTTCTTCAAGGAGCCGCATCTCTACCGAATCCTGATCGGCGCGCAGAATAAGAAAAATCAGGGCCGCGTCATCTGCTACCGCTCGCCTCACCATAACCGCGGCTGGGAATTCGAGGGAGAGGTCCGCGTTCCGGGCTTTGAGAACTTCGGCAGCATGTGGGAGTGCCCGTCGATCGAGCATATCGGCGACAAGGATGTCCTCATTTTCTGCCCGCAGCACATCAAGCTGTCAGGCCGCGGCGAATCGACGAACCACAACGGCTACATCATCGGCCATATGGACTGGGACACACTGACATTCCATCCTGAGGGAAGCTTCCACGTCCTCGACTTCGGCTTTGATTCCTATGCAGCGGAGTGCGCGGCGACGATCGGCGACCCGGACAAGGCGGTCCTTGTCGCATGGATGGGTCTGCCGGACTCCTCCTATCCGGTGACAGACGAGGAGGAGTGGTCCGGCTGCCTCACGCTTCCGAGAGAGCTGACCATCCGTGACCGCCGGCTCATCCAGAAGCCGCTCGATTCCCTGAAGGAGCTGCGCGAGAGCGAATTTGACCCGCGCGTCCGCTCCATCGATATCACGGACATGGGACGAAGCGACGCCGGTCTCCGCGGCATGGACGCAATGGCGATTGACGGAAAGCAGGCCGTCGACGACGCGTATGAATCTGCATCGAAGGCCTCCGGCCCGATCATCACGCCGCTGACCGTAAAAAAGTGCGCAGAGGCAGCTCCTGTCCACAGCGCGCTGCTCGGAGATCTCCCGAAGGCGTGCGAGATGGAAATTTCATTTTCCGAGGGTGACTACCTGCGCATGCTCCGGCTCTTTGCGAAGAGCGACGGAAGCGGCGGAATCACAATCCGCGCGGATGACTGGGCCAATGAAATCTCTGTCGACCGCTCAGGACTCACGAACCGCTTCAACACGGAGCAGGGCGAGGTGCGGACGCGGCCGATCAGCCGGCCCGTATTCCATCTGCGGATCTTCATCGACAGCAGCTCCGTGGAAATCTTCGTCAATGACGGCGACGCCGTGTTCACGTCGCGCGTCTTCCCGACAGAAGAGGAGCGCCACTTCGTGCTCGACGGTGAGGCCGACATCAAGCTCTGGACGCTCCGGCCGGCTGTGAAGGACGACTTCGTAGTCTGAGCAGCTACCCGGATTCATGTCAGGTTCCGCCGGATCTCCGCGAAATCCCGGAGGGCCTGCCAGCCGATCCTCACGATCTTCTTTAAGTTGATCGAATTTGTCCCGCCCTGCCGCGGCCGAAATGAGATCGGCACAAATGCAATTTTCTCGTGATACCATCTCCCGAGCGCCGTCAGCATGACGTTCGGGAGATTATAATTTTCCGGAATAAGCTGAATATATTTTGCAACATACTCAGTCCGCATGAGACGAAACGGCGCATTCGCGTCGGGAACCCTCACGCCGAATATGATGCGCAGAATCGCGCAGAGCGTCTTCTCGACAAATGCACGGTCCCTCCCGTCGCCCCGCACAGTCCGGTTTCCGAAAATCGCCACATATTTTTTCCTGTTTCTCCAGAATCTCTCAAATTCCGCCGGCTCCGTCTGTCCGTCCGAGTCCGTCTGGAAAATGAAATCCGCGTCGTGATCGATCGCGTACCGGTAGCCATAGAGCACCGCCGCGCCGTGACCGCCGTTCGGCTTCGTCAGTGGCAGGAGCAGCGGGTGCGTCTCCTCCATCTCCTTCAGGATCTCATACGTCTCGTCCCGGCTTCCGTCATTGACGACGACGAGCCTCGACAGCCCGTCCCCATTGTGCTTCTCCACAACCGGATACCAGCCGTCAACCAGCTGACGGATATTTGCCGCCTCGTTGTAGGCGGGCACGACAATATACAAAATATCCATGTCTATTCCCTCTTTACAAACAGTTAGTTATATTTTACTCTTTAGCACACGCTGAAACAACTCCATTCTGTCAGCGGCGTTAACACTCACTCCACACTGAGACTTCCATACAGCCTGCGATATCAGTAGTATATCCAACACGGTCCCAATATTCCGGGCCGTCCGCAGGCCCTTCTGCGGCGTGAGCCAAAGCCGTACCCTCTGACAGAAAAAGACAGCCCATGAGGTTGGCTGTCTTTTTCAAAAAGGAGGTGAATAAGATTATGAGGTTTATAAGCATTCGCAGGCGCGGCCAGCAGCGCCGCGATGCGAAAGACTTAACATTGTAAATGACGGGCAGGAGCCCGCGCCGGAATTACTTGTCCGGTGTGAGGTGCCAGATCTCGTCGTTGTACTGACGGATCGTTCTGTCGGATGAGAAGAAGCCCGCCTTTGCGATGTTGATGAGCGTCTTCTTAGCCCATGCCTTCTTGTCCTGCGTATCCTGAAGCATGCGCTCCTTGGTCTCGCAGTAATCTGTATAATCCGGGAAGGTCATGAACCAGTCCTTGTTGAGGAGCTCGTTCTTCAGTCTCGTGAGGCACTCCTCATTTCCGAGAGCAAGCATCTCCGGGCCGGTCAGGAAATCAACGGCCTTGTGGAGGACCGGATCCTTTTCGTAGTAATCGCGGCTTCTGTAGTCGCCGCGCGCATATCTTGCAATGACCGTGTCAGAGGACTCACCGAAGGTGTAGATATTGTCCTTGCCGACAAGGTTTGCGATCTCGACGTTCGCGCCGTCCATCGTGCCGAGCGTAAGAGCGCCGTTCAGCATGAACTTCATGTTGCCCGTGCCGGACGCCTCCTTCGAAGCGAGGGAGATCTGCTCGGAGATATCGCATGCCGGGATCAGCTTCTCAGCCGCCGTGACGTTGTAGTTCTCGATCATGACGACCTTCATGTACGGAGAAACCTCCGGGTCGTTAGCGATCACATCGCCGAGGCAGATGATTGCGTGAATGATATCCTTCGCGATGATGTATGCCGGAGCCGCCTTCGCGCCGAAAATGACGGTGATCGGCTGTGCCGGCTTCTTGCCGGCCTTGATCTCCTGGTACTTGCGGATCGCCCAGAGGAGATTCATCTGCTGTCTCTTGTACTCATGCAGACGCTTGGACTGGACATCGAAGATCGATTCCGGATTGATCTTCGCTCCCTGATGATCGTCGATCCACGCCGCAAATGCCTTCTTGTTCTCGTTCTTGACGTTCATGAGGTCCTCAAGGAACTTCTCGTCATCCTGGAATGCGAGGAGCTTCTCGAGCTCGTCCGCGTTGTGTTTCCAGCCGTCGCCGATCTTCGAGGAAATGAGAGCCGACAGGCGCGGGTTGCACTCACGGATCCAGCGTCTGAACGTGATGCCGTTCGTCTTGTTATTGAACTTCTCCGGATAAATCTTGTAGAACGGGGCGAGCTCCGTGTGCTTTAAGATCTCCGTGTGAAGGGCAGCGACACCGTTGACGGAATGTGAAAAATGAATGTCGATATTCGCCATGTGGACGTTGTTCTGATCGTCGATGATGTAGACGAACGGGTCCTCATACTTCGCGCGGACACGCTTGTCGAGGTCCTCGATGATCGGCATGAGCTGCGGAACAGCCTTCTCCAGATAATATCTCGGCCACTTCTCGAGAGCCTCCGCGAGGATCGTGTGGTTCGTGTATCCGCAGACATCCGTGACGATCTTGATCGCCTCGTCCGTGCCGATACCGTTCTCGCCGAGAACGCGGATCAGCTCCGGGATGACCATCGTCGGGTGCGTATCGTTGATCTGAACTGCGCAGTAGTCCGCAAGATCATGAAGGTTCGAGCCCTTTGCCTTCGCCTCATCGAGCATGAGCTGGACTGCATTTGCAACCATGAAATATTCCTGATAGACGCGGAGGATTCTGCCCTCCTCATCGGAATCATCCGGATAGAGGAACAGAGTCAGGTTCTTCGCGATCTTCGTCTTGTCAAATGAAATGCGGTTATGGATCACGCGCTCATCAATGCTGTCGACATCGAACAGTCTTAAGCGGCCGCTCTTGCCGTGATAGCCCGTGACATCGATCTCGTACATCGTGGACTTGATATCAAAGCCGCCGAAATGGATCGTGTACTGCTTGTCAGTCCGTCTCATCCAGCTCTCCTGGCCCCACTTGAGCCAGTTATCCGGGGATTCATACTGGCGTCTGTCGACAAAGCTCTGTCTGAACAGGCCACAGTGATATGCAAGGCCTACGCCGTCTGCCGGAAGACCGAGTGTTGCAAGAGAGTCAACGAAGCATGCAGCCAGTCTTCCGAGACCGCCATTTCCGAGAGACGGCTCATACTCGAACTCCTCAAGATCCTCGATGTTCTTTCCAGCCGCAGCGAGCTCCGCCTTGACGTCGTCATAGAGTCTCAGGTTGATCAGATTGTTGGAGAGAAGCTTGCCGATCAGGAACTCAGCCGAGATGTAGTACAGCTTCTTCTTGCCCTCGTTATATCCTTTATTCTTCGCCGCATCCTGTGTCAGATCGATAGCCGCGTTGAAAAGCTCCAGCGTCGTGCAGTCCGCAAGCGGCTTCTTTGTATACGATGCAAGTGAATAGTTCGCCATTTTTATTCATCCTCCATGATGTGAAAAGTATGGTTTCTATGCCAGGCATTCTGCCTGATAAAGGTTCAGCCTTCGGTTTCCTTCTCCTCCGGCAGCCTTCCGTACATAACCATCGCGCGGTGAAGCCTCTGCGCGATTCTCTCGGTAAATGCCCCTGGCTTTGCTCTCCAGGACCAGTTATTTCCGGTCGTGGACGGCGTGTTCATGCGCGCCTCGTGACCGAGCTCCAGAATATCCTGTGCCGTGACGATCGTAAGATCCGCGGCGGAAGCCCAGATGCCGCGCATCATGCCCCAGCCGTAGCCCTCCTTCTTTGTCAGATTGAGGTACTCAATCGCGCACTTCTGCGATTTCTCCGGCACCGAATCGAACCAGCCGAGAACCGGTTCATTGTCATGCGTTCCCGTGTAGGCAACGCATTTGAACGGATATTCATGCGGCTTGTAGCCGCTGTTTCCGTCGCTGTCAAATGCAAACTCCTCGACCTTCATGCCCGGGAAGCCCGTCTCACGGAGAAGGTCCGTGACGTCCCTGCCCTGGACACCCAGGTCCTCCGCGATGATGCTCTGCTCGCCGAGCTCCTCCCTGATCTTCTTAAAGAGATCAAAGCCGGGGCCCTTCTTCCAGCGCCCGTTCACCGCAGTCGGATCGCCGTACGGGATCGCGTAGTAGCTCGCGAAGCCGCGGAAATGATCGATCCGCACGACGTCGTAGAGGCTGCACATGTGACGGATTCTTGCGATCCACCAGCGGTATCCGTTCTTCTTCATCTCATCCCAGTCAAAGAGCGGATTGCCCCAGAGCTGCCCGTCCGCCGAGAAATAATCCGGCGGGCACCCGGCGACCTCAATCGGTGTCAGGTTCTCATCGAGCTGGAACTGATCCGGGTTGGACCAGACATCGACGCTGTCAGCCGATACATAGATCGGAACATCGCCGATAATCTTGATTCCATTCTCGTTGGCGTAGGCCTTGAGCTCCGTCCACTGTCTGATGAAGAGGAACTGCACTGCCTTCCAGAAATCAATATCATCTTTATATTTTGTCCGCAGCTCCGCAAGCACCTCCGGCTTCCGGAAGCGGATATCATCATCCCACTCGGACCACGGGCGCCCTTCATTTGCGTCCTTGAGCGCCATGAACAGCGCGTAATCGTCGAGCCAGAACGCGTCCCGGCAGAACTTGTCGTAATCGGCCGGCGCATTTTCAAGGAACCGTTTGCATGCAATCCTGAGAACCGGATATCTCATCTGGTACATCAGACCGTAATCTACGTGCTCCTGGCTGTATCCCCAGTCCTTCTTTTTGTATTCCTCCGGCTCAAGCAGTCCGTCCTCCGCCAGCATGTCAAGATCGATCATGTACGGATTTCCCGCGAATGTGGAAAAGCTCTGATACGGACTGTCGCCGTAGCTCGTCGGACACACAGGCAGGATCTGCCAGTAGCTCTGCCCGCTCTTCTTCAGAAAATCTATGAACTGATATGCCTCACTCCCCATCGTTCCGATTCCATATGGGGATGGAAGACTTGTGATGTGCATCAGTATGCCATTTGCTCTCATTTCATTCTCTCTCCCGATTACAAATTACTGATCCGCGGTCCGTGACGCACGGATTCTTTACTTCTTAGACACTGTGGAGTACAGGCTTCTCCACATATGCCATCCCCGAACCGGCTGTCTGCCGGCTGCCAGCTGTTTCAGGCTCTGTGTCTCCCGCCTCGCTCCCATTCGAAGCAGGAAAACATAAATCCCGCACGCTGTCCCCCTCCTGGAAACCGAACGCGACGACCTCGTGCGAAGAATCCGCGTTCTTTTCGATGCATCGAAGCAGGATATCGACGCCGTGTCCGGCGATCGTAGCTGTATTCTGTACTATCGTCGTCAGCTTCGGGTGACTGTACCTCGACAGCTCTATGCCATCGAATCCGCACACCGAGATATCCTCCGGACATCTCAGTCCCTTGTCATAGAGAGCCCGGATCGCTCCGAGTGCCATGATATCCGATGACGCAAAAATCGCTGTCATCTCGGGGAAGTCCTGAAGGAGCCTGACCGCTGCGTCATAGCCCCCCTGCAGAGAATATCTTGCGAATTCGACCTGCCTGTGAAGATCCAGCATCAGACCGTGTCTTAAGAATGCACTCTGCACGCCTGTGATCCGGAGAAGCGACGGCCTCGACAGCTGCGGATTGCCCGCAATCACGCCGATATTCCTGTGTCCCTTCTTATACAGATACTCTGTCATGGCTTCTGCCGCGGCCTCATCATCAACTGAAATAGAACTCAGATTGCTGACATTCAGATGAGACGCGCCGACCGTGACCAGAAGACACGGAACGCCGAGCGCCTTGATCCGCTTCTCCTTCCCCTCGACATTTGCGCCGAGAAATGCAATTCCCATCGGCTTTTTTTCTGCGCTGATTTTCTCCGCGAGCGCAATTTCGTCGTCGTCCTGATCAATATAGGAAGCCATGCACACATAACCCGCCTGCTCGATCAGGAGCTGCATATGCTCCAGAACGTCGGAAAGCAGTGTGTTCTGTGTTCCCTTGATGATAATGGAAATGCCCTGACGCGCCTGCAGCTTCAGGTGCCTTGCATTTGCGTTCGGCTGATAGTCATGGGCGAGAATAACAGCCATAACCGCATCTCTCGCCTCCTGACTGACGTTCGGGTTGTTGTTGAGAACTCTGGAAACGGTTCCTACTCCGTACCCGGACTCCGCTGCAATTTCCTTAATTGTCATCGCATCAACCCCTTCATATCAACGCCATCTGTCCTTGTCATTCTGCCCGACATCCCTCCTGTCCGCCTGCCATGCTCCGCCAGGAAATGCCTGTTTTACAAGGGAAACGATTATGCTCCGGCAAAACCGTCCCGCCTGCTTCCGAAATCTGTTTCATTCTGTAATCAATGGATGGTTGTTGTGGAACCGTTTCCATCTACTTGTCTAATATAACCGTTTTGCTTCCAAATAGCAAGAGGCATCCCCAAAAAAATAAAATTTATGCAAGGTTCACATATTGCTTGTCTGCATTTTGGGCAGATTGCTCAAATGCACCTCTGACGTTCATGCGCGGAATACCGCGAAGCTCTGCGGACCAAGTACAAGCGCATGCGCTCCGGCTGTCACAGAGCCGCCGATTCCGAGCAGCTGCTCTCCGAGCCGTGCCCCTGCAAAGCTCTCAAGCTCTCCGTACGGAATCTCCGCCTGCTTCTTCGACGGGTTCACGGCACAGACAAGATCGCCCCGCCTGTAGACGAGCGGCGCCTCTCCCTTCCTTGCGTACAGAACGCGAAAGCTTCCGTCCGCCTGCAGATCAGGTTCCGCGTGACGAAGTCCGAGCACCGCCTTCACCGCGCTGTACAGAGAATCCGGGTCCTGCATCTCATCCTCCGCATCCGGAGCACCCGGCGTCCGGTCGACCGGAAGATACAGCTTCTCCTCGTCCGCATCCGAAAATCCCGCATTTTTCCCGGCCGTCCACTGCATCGGCGTCCGCGAGCCCGTCCGCGTATAGCCGCCTTCCTTCGTCGGCAGAAGCTGATAACGCATGCCGATCTCATCCCCGTAGTAAATGAACGGCACACCCGGCATCGTGAGGATCATCGCGTACGCGAGCTTCAGCTCGTCCGGTGTGAGGTTTGCGGCCGGCCGCGGCGTATCGTGGTTGCATGTAATCAGGCTGATATAACCCTTTCCCTCGATCGACCGGAGTCTCGGCTCATACTCCTCCAGAAAATGAGTGGCGTCTCCGCCGCCGTCCGCCTTGAAATAGCTCCTGTCCTCAAGCTTCTTTCCCTCCGACAGCACATTCATGCCGGCTCTCTCATAGTCGCGCAGCAGGGAATTGTACCCGTTGCCCATCCAGTCGAGATAAAAATCCATATGGAAGCCCGCCGGAATCGCCTGCTCCGGGACGCCCCACTCAGAGACGAGCGCCGCCTCCGGGTAGTCGCGGTCCAGCATGGCGCGCACATCTCTCCAGACCTCCTGTGTTCCCGACTTGTTCTCATCATCATCCTTGACAAGCGAATTGGCCATATCGACGCGGAAGCCGTCGCAGCCTCTGTCAAGCCAGAACCGCATGATGTCCTTCAACGCCTCACGCGTCGCGAGCGCGTTCGGCGAGTCGACCGCGTCCTGCCACGGCTGCTTCGGATGAAGCCAGCCGTAGTTGAGGGCAGGCTGGCACTTGAAGAAATTCAGCATGTACGCGCCGTTCCGCTCGCACTCGCCGCCGATGTACGGATGACCATCAATTCCGAAGAACCAGCAGTCCGTCCAGATATAGCGGCCGCTGTATTCATTTTTCTCAGCCTTGCCGCTCATCTTAAACCACTCATGCTCCTCGGACGTGTGGCCCGGCACGAGGTCGAGCAGCACATGCATACCGCGGCGGTGCGCCTCACGAAACAGCTCCTCGAGGTCCTCATTTGTCCCGTAGCGCGGCGCGACCTTCTTGTAATCGCGGATGTCATAGCCCGCGTCCTTGAACGGAGAGTCAAAGCAGGGATTGATCCAGAGCGCATTTGCGCCGAGGTTCCTGACATAGTCAAGCTTCTCCGTAATACCCGGAATGTCCCCGATTCCGTCCGCATTCGTGTCGCGGAAGGACTGCGGGTAGATCTCATAAAATACTGCATCTTTAAGCCATTTCGGCATAATGTTCCTCCGTTTCAAAGAATCTCCGCGATGTCCCCGTCCATAATCAGACGGCACCTCGCATCATTTTGGAATCTCTCCTGAAGGCGCCTTACAGCCGCCTCCGTCTCTTCCTTCGTCTTCGCGTATGTGTTCAGAAACATGCTGTCGACCCCCGCTGCCTTCGCGACGCCAAGGTCCGAGTCATAGTCATTTCCGATCATCACGCTTTCCTCCGGATCAAGCCTCTGCTCCGCGAGAAGTCTTCGCATAAACGACGGGTCCGGCTTCTTCACGCCGCACGCCGAGGAAATGTAAATTCCGTCAAAGTACGGAAGAAGTCCCGTGCTCTCAAGCTCCGGAAATGTAAACAGGGCCTGTGCATTCGAGAGAAGATAAATCCCTTTGCCCTCCGCCTTCAGCCTGTCCAGCGCCTGTTTCGTGTGCGGATAGAGCTTAAGCTTATCGCGCGAGATGATCCGGAAGACATTTGCCACGGCAGTCAGCCAGCCGCTCCCGGAGAGAGCCTGCACGAGGTGCCGCTCACGCTCTCTGTCATCCGCCGGCATATACGCTGCCTTGTTCGCAGACTGCGATCCGGCGCAGAATGCCCCCACATCATCCGGCATTATCTCCGGTATGATCTCGCGGCACTCATGTGTCCGCGGTGCCTCAAGGAGAAGCCTCGAGAAGACGATGCCGAGGTCGATCTCCGGGCAGTATAAATCATCGGTCCGGGTCTGCCGCATGGCTTTCTCTTCCTCCGCGACCATCCGGATATACGTTCTTCTAAGCTCCGCCGGCTTGTAATCCGCGCCGTACACACTGTAAAAAGCCGCCATCTTTTCCCAGAGAAGCGGGCTCTCCTCGTCCGTGTGGATATCGACCAGCGTGCCATACAAATCAAAAATATAATTTTTATACATATGGTTCTCCAATGTCCGCCGGCGTGCAGGCACGCCGCGTCCTGCGTCATCAGCACCCCAGACTCGGAACGCTTCGCGTTCCTCGTTGTGGGCGGTCAGAGCGGCTTCGCCGCGCTCATCAAGTGTATAAGTCCCGACGGATTGCTCCGCTGCTTCGCAGCTCCCGCAATCCTACAGGCATTCGCATTCTCATGCCGCTTACGCGTCATTCAGCACCCCAGACTCGGAACGCTTCGCGTTCCTCGTTGTGGGCGGTCAGAGCGGCTTCGCCGCTTGTCCGCCCCTTGAAAAACTTCTGAAACCGTCCGGCGAGCAAGCTCTCCGTCCGGTTTTCATCAGTTTTCCAGGGGGTGCTGAGTAATTACATAAAGAGCCGGGCAGCCGGACCGAAAGGGTCCGGCTGCCCGGCAGATATAAAAGGAGAAATATAATGATAATGTCTTTGTTCAGCCCTTGACTGCGCCGCCTGTGACACCTTCGACGTAGTACTTCTGCAGGCACATGAACAGGATCACGACCGGAATCGCGACCAGCACACCGCCGGCGCAGAACCGTGTGAAGTAACCCTGATAGTCGTTCGTCCATACCCAGCGTGTGAGTCCGACAGCGACGTTGTAGCTCTTATCATTACCGAACGCGACATAGGATGCGAAAATGTAGTCGCACCATGGAGCCATGAAAGCAGTGAGTGCTGTGTAAATGACAATCGGCTTTGAGAGCGGAATGATCATCTGATAGAAGATCTGGAACCGCGTCGCGCCGTCGATTCTTGCTGCCTCATCGAGAGCCTTCGGAATCGTATCAAAGTAGCCCTTGCAGACGTAGTACTGCATACCGGAGGATGCGCAGTACACAAGGATCAGGCCCGGAACAGCACCGGCCTGTGTCAGGCCGAACTGCTTCAGCAGGAAGTACATGCAGATCATGGTCAGGAAGCCCGGGAACATACCGAGAACCAGCCAGAATCTCATGAGAAGCTTTCTGCCCTTGAAGCGCATTCTCGACAGCGCGTAGCTGACGCCGAGGACAATCAGTGTCTGGAAGAATGCCGTGAACAGCGCGATGATAACCGTGTTGACGTACCATGACACATAGTTTGTCTTGCCTGAGAGCAGGAACTTGTAGTTATCCAGCGAAAAATGCTTCGGGATCAGATAGCTGACCATGCCGCCGTACTCCGACGAATACGAGCGGAAGCTCTGCATGACAATGCCGAAGAACGGGTACAGCCAGATAATACTGATGAGAATGAGAACGAGATAGCAGAAAAACAGATTAACTCGTCTCTTACCCTTCATAGATGCGTATTTCTTATTATCCATTACTGAAAGCCCTCCTCATCCTTAACCGACGGAAGCATGTTGTAAACAACCAGAGATACAACAGCCGTTACGATGAAGACCATGATACCAATGACAGCGGCCATCTTGTAGTTCGTGTCGTTGACCGTCATCTTGTAGAGCCAGGTGACCAGAAGATCGGTGCTGCCTGCATTTCCCGTCAGACTCATCGACTGTGGTCCGCCTTGCGTCAACAGGTAAATGACGTTGAAGTTGTTCAGGTTTCCGGTGAACTGTGTCAGAAGGAACGGACCTGTGACGAACAGCATGTACGGAAGTGTGATGTACCAGAACATCTGCGGAGCCGTCGCGCCGTCCATCTTTGCGGACTCGTAGAGGTCCTCCGGAATGTTCATCAGAAGGCCGGTAGCAATCAGCATCATGTACGGAATACCGATCCAGATGTTGATCAGGATGATCATGACCTTTGCGAGCGTCGGATCTGTCCAGAACGGGATCGCCGACTTGATGATGCCCGCGTTCATCAGGAAGCCGTTGACGATACCGTCAGCGTCGAACATCTTCGATACATACAGCAGGGAAACGAACTGCGGTACAGCAATCGTGATGACGAGGATTGTTCTCCAGAGCTTCTTGAACTTGATGCCCTTCTTGTTGATCAGCATAGCGACCATGAGACCGATGAAGTAATCAAGGAATGTCGCGAAGAATGCCCATACGAGTGTCCAGCCGAGGACTTTCAGGAATGTGGGACCGAAACCCGTTGTGCCAAATGAGAACAGGTTCGCGAAGTTCTTGAAGCCGACCCATGTGAAGAGGTGCGTCGGTGACTGATGTGTCGCATCGTAATTCGTGAACGCGACGCAGATCATGAAGATGATCGGCAGCACCGTGAAGACGAAGATGCCCAGAACCGGGATTGCCAGAAGGGTCTTGTCGAAACTGTGGTCGAGCAGAGATCCGAGAACCTTCTTGTTGGACGGAAGTTTTCTTCCTTTCTTCAGTGCGGCCTCCTCGATCATATTCTCCTGCACATTCATTCTCCAGATGAAAATAAATGCCGCAATGATGACGATTGAGAGGATACCGAACAGAAGAATCAGGAAGGAGTTATCGCCGTATACCGTGTGCCGATGGACTCTCGTCGTCTCGACTGTACCGAGCGTATTCAGCTTGCTCAAATATTTCCAGCCGAAGCCGACCATGTATAAGAAGAAAAGAAACTCAAGTGCCAGAAATGTAATGCCTTTGACGATCTGTCCTCTCATCAGAGGCCCGAAACCGAATACGATATAGGAGAGACGGGTCTTCCAGTCACCTTCCTTGAAAGTCGTTCCGATTTCCTTGAAATTTTTTCCGAGTGCCGTGCCAAACGACATACCCGAACTATTTGCTTTTGCCATCTGCCATTCTCCCCAGTTCCATTCCGGAACCGTGCTAACTACATTTTACAAACGACTATTTTTCAAAACACAAGCCGGCAGAAGAAACCGCCGGCCTGCATTGTTTCGATTTAATTCACGTATCTCTTACCCAGATCAGCCCTGTGCGTAAGACTGGCATGTATCCTGGAACTTCTGAAGTGTGCTCTTCAGATCGCTGTCAGAAGTAGAGGATGTGATCTTGCCCTGGATAATATCATCGCCAAGGCTCTTTGCGAGATCCCAATAGTCGTTCGGATAGTTGCCCTGCGGGATGTCGTACTGCATCTGTTCATTGAGAGCCTTCAGAGCTTCATCAGACTGAACATCAGAAGACTGCTGATCCTTCAGGTTCGACGGACCCCAGCCGATTGCCTGATAACGGGCAAGCTGAACTTCCTCGCCGGAGAGGTACTTTGCAAGGTCATCGCAGACAGCGAGCTTGTCATCATCCTCCTGCGGCTTGACGCCAAGGAGCTTGTAGCCGGAGAAACCGGACATCTGATAAGCCTTTCCATCTGTGCCAGTCCAGCTCGGCAGCTTCGCGCATGCGTAGTTGTCGCCGAAGAGCTTCTTGACTGTAGCCGCATCCCATGTACCATCGACGATAGCGCCAATGTTCGTTGCATCACCAGCGGAAGAACCGTTCTGGAAAGCGGAGGAAGACTGAACCTTGATGATCTCCTTCAGAGCCTCAACGCCTGCGTCAGACGCATAATCGACATCGCACTTTGTGAAGTTGCCGTCCTTGTCCGTATCATACGTAAGCTTGCAGCCCGTGCCGAAGAAGAATGCTGTCTGATACCAGCCGTTGTTGATCTCCATATAGAAGTTCTTCTTTGCTGCAGCGCAGTCAGAAAGAATCTTGTCAAGATCAGACGGATCTGTGACAACGCTCTTGTCATAGTACAGGAAGTAACCGTTGTCAGAAGTCAGCGGATAAGCATACAGCGTATCGCCAACTGTTGCCGCGCTGACAGCGCCGGAATCATTGTCACTCTTGACGGTATCAATATTCTCATCAGCAACCGTCTCAAGAGCGCCCGCGGAAACAAGACGTGCGAGCTGATCCTGAGCGAAGCCGTAGACATCAGCACCGGAGTTGACATCTGTGATCATGTTTGTCGCAGCGTCAGCCTCGCCGACCGGCTCAACGGAGAATGTATAATCAGCAGCTGCGGAGTTGTCCTTGACGAACTGCTGAATTTCCTGTGTTGTGAAATCAACAGCTGCATCAGCGACCCAGACCTTGATCGTGCCCTTCGAGCCGTTTCCGACAGTCTCTGTCGCAACAGAAGATGTAGAAGATGCAGCTGCTGTGGAATCTGCTGTAGAAGCTGCTGCAGAATCTGTTGTGCTGACGACATCGCCTGCAGAAGAAGATGCTGTCGATGTTGTGGAAGAGCTGCTGCCGCAGCCGGCCATTCCTGCAGTCATAACAGCTGCAAGACCCATAGCCATAAGTCTCTTTGTTTTCATGTGATGTTTCCTCCCTTTAGAAACGTTTTAATGAAATAAAATTCATTGCCTTTGGACGTCGCGGCTTGTTTCCGCAAGCTCTGTTGTTTTAGTGTGGAACCGTTTCCATCCATCTGACATAAATATAGCCAGTTACCGGGAATATTTCAATGCTTTTTTTCGGTTTTTTCGTTTTTCGTGCTATATACACAAATTACGCCCGCTGATTTTGTGCATTATTTCAGGTAAGTTGCTGTCCCGGCTGGACAAAAAATATGGAACCGATTCTTTTTTATTAAGGGTCTGCCATTCCAAAGTGAACCAAAGCTCCGGGTCTGTTCATCTCACAAGTCTCTCTCCGAACGAAAACTACAGACAGTCACTTTCAAACCGACCATCCGGGAGATTCTCCCGGACGCAAAACCAGCGGGAGGTACATATCTCCCGCTGGTTCCTGTAATCTGATCCCGAATACAATCATCCGCGCTATCACCGAAGTATTTCCTGTGAACTACGAAGTATAAGAAAATGCCTTCTTTACATCATCCCACGTCCCGCTGCCGGCGGCATACGCATTCAAAGCCTCTGTCAGGCCTGACCTCCACGAATCGGGATCCGCAACCGCCGTGTACGCCCACGGCACAGACGTCCTTCCCTGCATGCCGTACGTGATCGCCTTCGCTCCGAATGCATTTGCCGGCGCAAAATCTCCCGTACATGTATCATACGGACAGATAAGCCCCAGGTCCTGACCGAGCGCGGCTCTTCCGGCATCAGATGTATAGAGCCACTCGAGAAATGTCAGTGAGGCCTGAATTTCCCTCTTCCTCGCCTTCGCATTGACAGCCCAGTGATAATCGGAATCGATGCAGAGCCCTTCATTTGCATCATCGACGCCGAAATAGATCGGAATGATATCGAGGTCCGATGCCGTCACCGCGTATGTGCCGCCTGTAAGCGTACTGTAGTCCTGATCGCCGCCCTGCCAGAAGACCGCCTGACCGGAACCGAATTCCTGCTCCGCATCATACCCGCCGTCCGCAAGATGCGTCACATCCGCCGCCGAATCTCCTGTATAGAGGTCGAAGACCTGACGCAGATTCTCAAGATACGTTCCGGAGAGCGAAGCTGCCGTCGCGGAGAAATCCGTCACACCCCTGTCCCGAAGCTCATAGTAGATCGGAAGCGCCGCGAGCTGCTCCGACATCTTCCACGAGGATGCGCTGTCAAGAGACGGGGACGCGAACGCCTCCGTCACGGTAAATGAGCTTCCGTCCGCTGCGAGCTGTGCATTCAGCTCCGGAAGCCTCGTCTCAATATCGTCCGCGACCGCCGACAGCGCCGCAAGGCTCTGAATATCGTCAGGCGACGAAATGAGAGCGCCGTTCATTTGGCAGTAGGCATTAAGTATCGTTCGGTTGCAGACGATGCCATAGACATGAACAGACGCGGGAACCGCGGCTGTCTTCCCGTCATATGTGACAGAGAGCGATGGATCCGCCACATGGGACGCGATATCCGAGCCACTCAGGTCATACAGATAATCTGACCATTTCGCGGCGTCTGTCTCACTGCCGATATTGAAGATTGTCGGATACTCATCCTGCCTCAGGAATTCCTTCAGGTCCGCGTTGTAATCGCCATTCGAAACTGTCACAACCGTGACATTGCCGCCCAGCTCCGAATTGTAGAGCGTCGCAAGTGTCTGAAGCGCAGCATCCGCCCGCGGGTCCGCATTCAAGACACAGACTCGCCCGTTGTCGATCGAAAGCCCCGCATTATTGACCGTGAGATTTGCCGAGGAGACGACTCCTCCGAACTGATCCGCCGACTCTGTGCCGGCTGCCGCTGTCGCGATATCTGCAGATGTCCCGCTCTCAGCGGCTGTTTCGCCATCCTGAGGTGCCGCCTGCGTTTCTGCCGGGGATGAGGCAGCCGCCTCTGCGGCAGTACTGGCAGCGGAATGTCCTCCCGTCTGTCCCTTGCTGCCGCAGCCGGCCAGAGCGCACGCGAGCCCCACGGCAAGGGCTGCCCGATATATCTGTCTGTGCATAAAAACCTCCATATTCTCCAAGAAGCATAGCACATCCCCGCCGCGAAGCCAACTTCATTCCTTATGGGAGGACGGAGTCTGCCCGATACCACCCTGATATCGCTGACCATTCACCAATGTCTGGTGGCGTGTGAACTGTAACCATGTGTGAGCTTTCACCCCATCTCCAGCACGACCGCCTGGTAGCCGTCCATCGTGAGCACGCCGTCCTTCACAGCAAAATCTCCGCAGTTATTGAGCAGGACATGCCGCACCTCGCCCGGCAGCTTCACCTCACGCTTTTCATTCCGGTAATTGCCCAGCACAAGCAGGGTCTGCTTCTTACCCTTCCGGTAGAACGCCATAAAGTTGCTCTGGTCCTCCATGAACGGAACAAATTCCCCGTAGACGACCGTATCCGAATAGTCGCTGTTCTTCCAGAGGTTCGTGAGCTTTCTGTACCAGTTCAGCACTGAATCCGGGTCTCTGTTCTCTGCCGCCACATTCACCGGCTTGATCTCCGGGTCATCCGCCGATACCGGGCTCTTTGCGCCCTCACGTCTGTAATTCGGATTGACACGGAGCCACGGCGTACCGGTCGTGAACCCTGCATTTTCCGAATCATCCCACTGCATCGGCGTGCGCGCATTGTCGCGCGAATAGGCATTGACAAGCTTCAGCGCCGCCTCGTCCGAGAGCCCGGCCTCCTTCGCAACCTTGTACTCGTCGATCGTAGAAATGTCATCGACCTCGTCGATCGAATGGAACACAACATTTTCCATACCGATTTCCTGCCCCTGATAAATGAACGGCAGTCCCTTCTGCATGAACTGCATGACGGCGAGGAATTTCTTGCTGCGGTCCGTCAGATCTCCCTCTGGAATATAGCGCGAGACGCCGCGCGGCTCATCATGGTTCTCGATGATTGTAGAGACCATGCCCTGGTCATCGACGACCCGCTGCGTCGTAAAGCAGGCGTCGCGGTACTCATCCGGCGTGACCGGCTCGAAGTCGTACCAGCCCTTGTCGCTCGCGCCGAGAATCGTCTCCCGGAAGTCAAACATCGAGGAGAAATACCCGTTGTCACCGATAAATTCAGGGATCTGCTCATTTGTGTTGTTGAAAATCTCACCGACGGAGAACGCGTTGTGGGGCTTGAATGTCCGATCGCGCATCTCGGCAAGAATGTCGCCGAGTCCCTTCGCATCCTGAATCATGCGGGAGGCGCGGCACATCCCGTCATCGCGGTCCGGCGTGTAATTGTATTTTTCAAATGGAAGTGCCTTCTTGATGTTCATGATCGCATCGAGACGGAAGCCTGCGATGCCGCGGTCCAGCCACCAGTTCATCATCTTATAGATTTCTTCTCTGAGCTCACGATTCTCCCAGTTGAGGTCCGGCTGCTTCTTGTGGAAGAGATGCAGATAATAGAGGTCCGTTCCCGGGACCTTCTCCCATGCGCTTCCTCCGAAATAGGACCGCCAGTTATTCGGCGCATGGCCATCCACGGCCTTCTCGAAGAAGAAATAACCGGCGTATTTGCCGTACGGGTCCGCCAGTGCCTTCTTGAACCACTCGTGCTCATCGGAGCAGTGATTGACGACGAGATCCATCAGAATGTACATGTCGCGCCTTTTTGCTTCCGCAATCAGCCGCCACATATCGCCATTTGTCCCGAAGCGCGGGTCAATCTTATAGTAATCCGCGATGTCATAGCCCTCATCCGCGAGCGGTGAGACATAGCATGGGCTGATCCAGATAATATCAACGCCGAGGCTCTTCAGATAGTCGAGCTTTTCCGTAATGCCGTTCAGGTCACCGATACCGCTGCCGGTCGTGTCCTTAAAGCTCTTCGGATAAATCTGATAGGCAACCTTTCCGTGCCACCATTTTTTCTGCATATTCATTCCTCCATATTCGTTACAGTTCACACGCGCCGAGATTGCGTGCGGTCGCGAATATCAGGGCGGTATCGGGCAGACTCCGTCCTCCTCAGCTTCCCTTCGCTGCTGACACAGCAGCTCAGGGTGATCTTCGGACTCCTCCGTATAACGCCCTCACCGCTCCTGATATCGCTGACCGTTCACCGAGGTCTGGTGGCGTGTGAACTGTAACCCATATTTATAGTAATTTCCCCAAGCGATGCCATGGTCATCCTCCCGGCCCCGGGAGTATACTATAGTTAATGTCTGCGGCCGCATCAAGCCGCATACGTCGGATCATTACTTCTCTCCCGAAAGGAGCTTCTATGGTCACAATCCGGGAAATTGCCGAGCGCGTCGGCGTCAGTGCCACAACTGTATCCAATGTCATCCACGGAAAGACCCGCAAGGTCTCTCCCGAAACGATTCAGCGCGTCCGCGACGAAATCCGGGCCTCCGGCTTTGTGCCGCGCCAGGGTCTTGAGGTGCTCTCTCAGAAGCGCTCCCGCCTCATCATGGCTGTCGTCCACACGACGGCCCATTTTCAGAGAACGGCTGTCTCCGACCCGTTCTTCGGGCAGACCATCGGAGCGATCGAGGCCGCGGTCCGGGCGGACGGCTATTACATGATGCTCTGTATCGACTCCGATATTAACCGCATTTTCAGCACGGCCCTGTCCTGGAACGTGTCGGGAATTATCGCGATCACGTTTTCTTATAAAAATTACGAGAAGCTGTGCTCTCTCGCGGAGTGTCCAGTCGTCGGCATCGACACGCACCCGGAAAATGATTACGCCGCTCCGGCGGCCTTCTCCGGCATGCACGGTCTCCATGTGACGCTCGATGATTACAAGGCCGCGGGGCAGATGGCCGATTATCTTCTCCGGCAGGGCTTCCGCGATATCCTGACCATCACAAATGCAAGGATCGGCTCCTCGCGCCAGCGCACGCTCGCCATGCGGGACGCGCTGACCGCTGCCCGTGTCCCGAACTCACGCGTCACATCGATCATTCCGACAGGCTGTCTCGTTCTTCCGGACGACGAGCGCCGCCGAAAGCTGCTGCTCGGCAGCATTCTTCCGCTCGCAAAGTCCAATGTCGCGCTGTTCTGCACATCTGACCAGCTTGCATTTTCCGTCATTCGGTTTCTGAACTCCCGGGGACTTACAATTCCGGCCGATTTTTCTGTCTGCGGCTTCGACGACAACCCCTACGCCGAGTTTACAAATCCCATGCTGACGACAGTTCATCAGGACATCACGGGCAAGGCCGAGACGGCTGTCCGTCTCCTGTTCGATGCCATCGCATCCCGCCTCCCCGAACATGAAGCCCCCGCCTCATCCTCTGATGCCCCGAAGACCGCTTCACTCACAAATGACCGGATCGTGACGCTTCCGACGACACTGGTCGTGCGTCAAAGCGTCCGCTATATCCATCGCTGAGGCTATGCGATCCGGCTCCTTCACAGTGAGATTCTTTCTGCCTGTTGGTGCAATCTCTGTGCACGCCTCCGTAAAAATCCCACCGCTTAGCTGCTCTGCAGACGGATCTACATCCGGATTTTACTCGGATTTCAGAAGGACATACGCCTCATATGGCGCAATCTGCCCATCCCTCACATCGTGCTCCGGCATATTCTGAATGAGCACGCGCCCGCTCCGGAACCGCTCCGGGATATCGAATGTCCGGGCATGCTCCGACAGGTTAGCCGCGCACAGGAGCTCCTTATCATCGAGATATCTGCGGTACACGAAGAGGTCCGGATCATCCGGCAGCAGCAGCTCATAGTGGCCGTAGACAATCAGCTCACTGCTGTGGCGCAGGCTGATCAGCTGCCGGTAGTAATTGAAGACAGAATCCGGACGGGCCACCTGCTCCTTCGCGTTGATCTTTCTGTAATTCGGATTGACGGCGAGCCACGGCTTACCGGTCGTAAATCCTGCATTGTCCGAATCATCCCACTGCATCGGTGTGCGCGCGTTATCACGGCTCTTGTGCGCGATCATCGGAAACAGCTCCTCCGGCTTCATGCCGGCCTTTTCCGTCAGCTCGTAGTAACCATTGATCGACTCCAGGTCATTGAATTCATCAACTGACTTCCACGGATAATTCGTCATGCCGAGCTCCTCGCCCTGATAGACATACGGCGTGCCCTGCATCATGTGAAGGACGGTCGCAATCGCCTTCGCGGAGCGCTCTCTGTACTGGTCACTGTCATTTCCGAGGCGCGAGACAATACGCGGCTGATCGTGATTGCAGAAATACAGACTGTTCCACGCGACCCCGTCGAGACCGTTCTGCCACTTGGAGAGATTTTCCTTCAGCGGAACGAGCGGCATCTTCTTCGTCGACCACTTGATGCCATCACCCCCATCGAGACCGACATGCTCGAACTGGAAGACCATATTGAGCTCCGTCCCTGCGGCGTTGGCATATTTCTTTGCCTCCTCGAGCGTCACACCCGCACACTCACCGACCGTCATCAGATCAAACCTCGAGAGGACGGTTTTTCTCATTTCCTGCAGATACTCATGGACATGAGGCCCGTTCGCGCAGATATTCGGATCTCCGTAGAGACCTCCTCCCATGACAGCCGCGTCCGGCAGACCCTCCGGCTTGGAAATGAGAGAAATGACATCCATGCGGAAGCCGTCGATTCCCTTCTCGCACCAGCGGGTCATCATGTCGAATACCTCTCTGCGGACCGCCGGATTTGACCAGTTGAGGTCCGGCTGCTTCTCCGCGAAGAGATGCAGATAATACTGGCCTGTCTTCTCATCAAGCTTCCACGCAGAGCCCGAGAAATTCGACCCCCAGTTGTTCGGCTCATGTCCGTCCACAGGGTCTCTCCAGATATAGTAGTCGCGCTTCGGATTCGTGCGCGAGCTTCTCGACTCAATGAACCACTTGTGCTCGTCTGACGTGTGATTGACGACAAGATCCATGACGACCCGGATGCCGTGCTCATGCGCAGCCTTCAGCATCCGGTCGTAGTCCTCCATCGTCCCGAACTCCTTCATGATCGCCTCGTAGTCACTGATGTCGTATCCATTGTCCGCATTCGGGCTCCTGTAGACCGGGCTCAGCCAGATCACATCGACGCCGAGCTTCTGCAGGTAATCAAGCTTTGACGTGATTCCGTTCAGATCACCGATTCCGTCCCCGTTGCTGTCCGCAAATGACCGCGGATAAATCTGATAGACGACACTTTCCTTCCACCATGCCTTATTCATTGTAAGGTTCCTCCCTGTTTCTTCGATGTGGTCCGCACCGCATGTCTTCTCACAGCAGACCGCTCGCGCGCTTGTTACAGTTCACACGCATCCAGAATCGCATGCGATCGCGAATATCAGGGCGGTATCGGGCAGACTCCGTCCTCCTCAGCTTCCCCTCGTCGCTTACAGCTCCTCGGGGTGATCTTCGGACTCCTCCGTATAACGCCCTCACCGCTCCTGATATCGCAGATCGCTTACCGAGGTCTGATAGCGTGTGAATTGTCTCTGATCTGATCCTACCGTATCTCACAAATCCAGACAATAGGTTTTGTTCATAACCGTATAAACCAGATAATATCCTGACCTGATTTTTATATACCTTGTATATATTTTTTCATGCAGCCGCCAGATCTCTCTCAGCTCTCCGGAGCAAGCTTCCAAACACTTGACGTCCGGGCCAAAATCCGGGCCCGCAGCCCGCAATCAGCCCCTGCATCAAAAAAGACGCGTGGCCGCTCTCTCTGCGTCCCGCGCCTCTATATGAGTTCAAAACATTTTCAGCTGCAGCTACCGGATTTTTTTCACGGACTCTCCCTTCACGAGCGTAACCGGGAGCAGCACATTTGAGCTGTACTCCGAATTATGAATCAGATTAATCAGCTCCTCGACACTCCGCTTTCCCTTCAGCGCAAAATCCTGCCGGACAGTCGTGAGCCGCGGCTTGATTCTTCTGGCAAGCCGGCTGTCATCAAATCCCGCAATCGATATGTCATCCGGAGCCTTCTTCCCATGATTGGCAAATGCAAGCATCGCCTCAATTGCCATCGTATCTGACGCAAAGAACAGTGCCGTACATCCCATAAAGCCATTGTCCGCAATCCGTCCGTACTGTGCGAGCCGGTCGAGCTCATAGAATTCCAGCTTTGTCACCCATTCCTTCTCGACCTTCAGTCCGTGGTGCGCCATCGCGTCCAGATATCCCTTCTCACGCGCACTGTCCACATAGATAAAGTCACGGTTCTCCGTGTTCTGCATGAGCGCGAGGAAACCGATTCGCGTATGACCGCAGCGAATCAGATATTCCGTCATTTCGAACGCCCCCTCATAGTCACACAGGCCGACATTGACGAAATTCTTATCTCCCGGAAGATAGCATGTATCGATTGAGACAACCGGAATCTTCAGCTCATCGCGGAGCATAAAGTAATCCTCTCTCTGCGCGCCAAGCAGGATCATTCCCTCGATATTCCACGCCCTGGCCATCCGGAGACATTCCTTCATGTCAGGATTGTTATACAGCATCATAAAGTATCCGTGCTCGCGGACCGCCTGCTCCACAGCTGCGGTCACGGAGCTCACAAACGGGTCCTCCAGCAGAGATTCCCGCTCATACGGCCTGTACGCAACGACCAGCGCGATCAGCTTCGATCCGTGATGTCCCAGAATCTGAGCACTCATATTGGACACATAGTGCTCATCCTGCAGAATCTTCTGCACCTTTGCCAGCGTATCCGGAGATACTCTTCCTGTTCTGCCGTGAATCACATTCGACACGGTCGTCGGGCTGACGCCTGCCAGATCCGCGATAGTCTTGATCGTCACCATAGCTTTCCTTCACCGTCCTTACAAAGTCTGTCGTCTGAAATTATAGACGACCTACCGGAGATTGAAAGAGTCATTTTTCTTCCTTCTTAAAAAATGCGGCCCGCGCAGAGACTACGCGGGCCGCATGCCAGCTTCCCATTTATATTTTCGGGTGGAGAAATACCCGAATCCCCCGGTCAGCGCGCTCTTCATGTTCAGAGCAGCATCACTGTCCGATGAATTCAGCCCTTGACGGCGCCTTCCACCATGCCGTGCATGATCTGCTTCTGCGCAAACAGGAACAGAATAATCATCGGCAGGATCGCAAGCAGTGCAGCAGTCAGGATGAGGTCCCACTGCTTGACATAGGATCCGACAAATGCCTGGACAGCGACCGGAAGTGTCTTGACCTTTCCGTTCTGCCCCAGCATAAGAGACGGCAGAAGGTAATCGTTCCAGATCCACATGCCGTTCAGGATCGTAACAGTCGTAATGACCGGCTTCAGAAGCGGGAAGATAATCTTGAAGAATGTTCCCTCCGGAGAGCAGCCGTCGATCGCCGCTGCCTCCTCGAGGTCATACGGAATTCCCTTAATAAAGCCCGTCAGAATGAAGACGGTCATGGCGCCGCCGAAGCCGCAGTATGCGAAGACAATACCCGGAATCGACTGCAGCATCGAGATGCCGATGAACTTGCCGACATCACGGAATGTGGAAATGAGTGGCAGCATGACGACCTGGAACGGAATGATCATGGATGCCACAAAGACCATATACACGGCCGTCGCCCATTTCTTCTTATTATTGCGGCTGATGACCCACGCTGCCATCGCGCCGAACAAGGCGAGAAGAATCAGCGAGACAATTGTGACAATGGCTGATGTTCCGAACGCGTACCAGAACTGGAAGTTCGAATTGTTGACGACCGCATTCAGGTTCGTGATCAGCTGGGAGAATGATGCGCCGGCAGCGGATACCGGATTCGCGACAATCGCCGTCTGCTTCTTGAACGAGTTCATGACAACGAGATAGAACGGAAACAGAATGTAAACCGCAAGGATAATGCCAATAATCGTGAGGATTACAGCTCTTGATTTCTTAGTCGTCTTCATTACAGCTCAACCTCCTTCTTATTGGACATACGCACCTGAATCAGCGAAATGCACGCAAGAATGATGAAGAAGAGAACCGCCTTCGCCTGGCCCTGCGCGTAGTTGTTCTTCGCGATCGCCGTGTTGTAGATGTTGAGTGCGAGCATCATCGTGCCGTTCGACAGGTAGCTGCCCATGAAATTTGCGACCGAGCCCTGGCCGTTTGTGAGGGCCATGTTGACATCGAACTGTTTGAACGCGGATGTCAGCGTCAGGAACGTGCAGATCGTGATCGTCGACTGGATCATCGGGACCTTGATCTTGAACAGGATCTGGGACGGAGTCGCGCCATCGATCTCAGCTGCCTCGATGACATCCATCGGGACCTGCGTGAGACCGGTGATATAAATCAGCATGATATAGCCGCCGTACTGCCAGATATAAACGACGATGATTGCAAACAGCGCCGTATTCGTTCTCGACAGGAGCGAAATATTATTGGTCAGCTTGATCAGGACGTTGCTGAACACGAACTGCCAGATATAACCGAGGACGATACCGCCGATCAGGTTCGGCAGGAAATAAGCCGCCCGGAAGAAGCTGGTGCCTCTCATTTTCGATGTGCACAGAAGCGCAAGCGCGAATCCGACGACATTGATCATAATCATGTTGACCGCGACAAAGATGAACGTGATCAGGATCGACCAGACAAATGAGGGATCCTTGAACATCGTCTGGTAGTTTGCAAGGCCAACGACCTTCGTCATCTTGATACCTGTCCAGTCTGTGAATGAATACCCGATACCGAGGACCAGCGGGATAATCACCGTGACAAGGAAGGTGAAGAGCAGCGGGAACAGAAAGATCACATATACGATTGCCCTGTGATGCTTCAGCGTCGGGAAGAGATACAGGCCGATCAGAAATGCGACAATGCCGAGGACCAGCATAGTTCCTGTGGCGCTGTTGCTGCCCGTGCCCGCAAAGTCCATGGCAAGCGAAGCGACGAGAAGGATCACGCCGGCCGCCATAAGAACAGGGGATAAGATCTTATTGCCTATATTGATTTTCATATAAGCCTCCTGATTGATAAGGCGGATGCCGCCGCGCGCCTGGATCAGACAGAGAAAGCATTCAGTTCATCCGTCTCATCCAGAACCGCGGCAGTATCCGTTAAAAAAGCGGCCGGCAGTCTCTCATGCCGACCGCTTTCGTCTACGGTTGTGAATACACTGAACGTTATGATCCGTAATACTGTGTCAGGACCTGCTGAACGGCGGATACAAATCCATCGACGTCCATGCTGCCCGATGCGAAGTCCTGATAGACGGCACCGAGTGCGTTCTGTGCAAGACCATCCTTGTTCTTGAGCCAGTGCCAAGCTGATGTCTTGCCTGCAGTTGTGTAATCAGTGATCGTCTGTGCGAACGGGTCGTCTGCTACATAGGTGCAGGATTTGAACGGGCTGATGAAGCCTGCGTCCTCAACGAGGATCTTCTGGCCACCGTCGTTGCTTGCGCACCACTGCAGGAACGCTTCCGCTGCCGCCGTGTTGTCATTCTTGAAGACTGCCCACCAGGACGGAGAGTTCGTCTGAATTGTGTCAATGCCATCCTCGAAGCAGTACGGAAGCATGCCGACCTTGAAGTCGCCCGCTGCGTCGTACATTTCCTTGTCATCAGATGTCATCGTCGCGCCAATCCAGGAGCCCTGTGTCACAAATGCATACTTGCCGGAAGCGAAGTTCTGGATCTGCTGATCATATGTACCGGAGACAAGAAGAGACGGATCTGAATACTTGTTGAACAAATCAATCATCTTCGCGTAATCCGTGAAGCGGTCCGTATCAAGCTTCGGAAGCATATCGACATAGGTCGTATCATCGCGCTTGAGGCCTGCGTCCTCATAGACACCGAAGAGGTGGTTGCCGGTTGACCAGTAGAGGTTTGTTGCCTCTGCGCAGTAGCCGACGACAGCTGTAAGACCGAGCTCATCCTTCTTGGAATCGAGTGTCTCAAATGCCTTCTCCAGTGCGTCCGGTCCTGTGATCTTCGTCGTATCAATGCCGGCCTTCTCGAGGATATCCGCATTGTATGCAAGGCCGATCGCCTCTGTTGTGTACGGGAATCCGATGACCTGTCCGTTGGAATCCGTATATGCCGCGTCTGTATCCTTGGTCCATTCCTGATCACTCATGTCCGCGAGCAGTCCGTCCCAGTTTGCGAAATCGGAATCGCTGCCGCAGACGAAGATATCCGGCATATTGTCGGCCTGATAATAGCCCTTCAGCGTGGACTGAATATCGATGCCGCCGCCCATGGACTCAATTGTAACCTTGACGCCCGTCTGCTTCTCATACTCAGAAGCAAGTTTCTTCAGCTGTGAGTCGACCTCGATCTTGCCGTTTACAAGACGAAGTGATGTGCCGGATGCTGCCGCCGCGCCTGATCCGGTGTCTGTCACAACAGAATTGCCGGATGCTGCCGCCGCACTTGAGGATGAAGAGCTGCTCGATGAGGAGCCGCATCCTGCAAGCAGAGATGCTGCCATAGCGCCGCAGAGTGCCACAGAAACAATCTTTCTTTTCATGTCCGTTTCCTCCCTGAATCTGAACAAGTGATTGAATTTTCCGGAGTCGATGGTGCACTTCTTACAAAAGTGTTCCGTTAAACGTCTCCCGATGTACAAATAATAGCATGTCATACAGGGCATGGCAAGAGCGAATTTTGTATAATTTGTTGTTTGATAAACTTAATATCATAAGTTTTTGTGCAGTTTTGCTCAACACTGCGATCACATTTTGTTCACATTTACTTCATAAATGTCGTGGATAAAAACGAGCTTCTCAGTCCCCGGGAAATGCTGAATAGATACAAAAAAAGAGCCGCAGATATGCAGCTCTTTTTCATTCAGTCATTCATTTTCAATTGTCAATGATTGACGCAGACTGTCATGCGTCTCGTTTTCCTGTCGACTCCCGCTGCACGATCTTTGCGTCCAGCGTGCAGTTCTCGCCGGAACCGCCATCCAGCATATCGAAGAGAAGCCGGATACTCGTCTCCGCAATCTCCCGAATCGGCTGACTGACTGTCGACAGCCTCGGATTGACATAGCTGCCCATCTCGATGCCGTCAAAGCCGAGTACCGAGATATCCTCCGGAATCTTAAGCCCCCGGTCCTGAATCGCGCGGCACGCGCCGATCGCCAGGACATCGGAGATGCAGAAGATGGCGTCAACCTTCTCGTCGGAATCAAGAAGCTCTGAGGCGGCCTTGTAACCGTTTGGCAGCGTATAATGCTCCGCGCCGTCCTTCACCTCGAACACAAGCTCCGGCCGGTACGGAATTCCATGCTCCTCAAGCGCTCGCCGGTAGCCGAGCGTCCGCATATAGCCGACGGACGGGACCTGCAGTCCCTCTGTGATAATGGCAATGCGGCGATGCCCGAGGCCCAGCAGATAATCGGTCGCAAGCCACCCGGATTCCATGTCGTTGATGCAGACATGCGCGCAGCGGACATTGCCGGTGTCAAGCCTGTCGGCTCCGACCGTGGAGAACACGATCGGGACACCCAGCTGCTTCAGCGCCGACTCCCCGTGGCCGAAATTGCCTCCGAGAAAGATAATTCCCTTCAGCTTCTTCTCGATCACCAGAGACTGCGCAACAGCCACCTCGTCCTCATCCGTGACAACATGCTGCAGAATCGTCGTGTAGCCGTTTTTCTCGAGCTCCGAAACCATAAAGCGGATCATTTCCGTGAAAAACAGGTTTGTGATTCCCTGTCAGGCCGTTTGTGAACTGAAAAGATCCTTCTTTCCGGTAACGTTATCGGTAACGTTCTCTGGAATTGATTCCAATATAACATCGGTATTTTTGTTTGACAACGGTTTTGGGGTCGATTTCTAATTTTCGGCGGATTGTTAAAAATTTATACCCTATTTTTGTAGGTTATTCACAGTAAAAATGAGTGATTCTTCCATGAAACTCACCATAAGCACCGACTTCAAGGTCCTCTCGGTGCGGCAATCCGTCAAAACAGCCCGACTGCGGTTCCACATATTTGTTCCGGGCTTATGCACAACAAAGGGACCGGCACGTGCCGGTCCCTCTCCTTGTAATCATATTCTATTGTAACGATTCTGAACATCCAAACGATGAACGCTTCACGCTTCTCATACTGGAAACGATGTTCATACGCCGGTCTTACTTCATCCGCCCGTATGTCTTCGTCAGCTTCAGGATTCTTTCTTTGAGCGCATCCGTGAGCGCATCCGCATCCATCCGCCACTTCCAGTTCGATCCGAACGTGGACGGGTGATTGATCCGCGCGCTGTTGTCGAGACCGAGATAATCCTGCATCGGAATCACGCACAGATTCGCGGTTGAGCTCTGTGCGATCCGGATCAGCCCCGCTGCCAGCACCTGCCGGTCATCCGAGTCTGTCCCGAGGTAGTCCTTCACGGCCTGTCGCTCCTCCGGAAGAATACTGCCGAGCCAGCCGACAAGCGTCTCATTGTCGTGCGTTCCCGTGTAGACGACGTGGTTCTTTCCGTAGTTGTATGGCAGATAGTTGACTGCCCCGGAGGAATCTCTCGAGTCAAATGCAAATTCAATAATTTTCATATTCGGGAAGCCGGTATCGCGGACGAGCTGCTTCACAGAGTCCGTCACATAGCCGAGATCCTCCGCAATGATCTCAAGATCAGGGTATTCAGCCTTCGCCGCCTTAAAGAGATCGATGCCCGGTCCCTTCTCCCAGTGGCCGTTCAGCGCATTCGGCTCGCCGGCCTTGATGGAAAAGTACTCATCAAAACCACGGAAATGGTCGATCCGAACGACATCCATCATCGTCCTGCATTTTCCAATGCGGCGCATCCACCACTTGTAGCCGCGCGCCTTCTCATAGTCCCAGCGATAGAGCGGATTTCCCCAGAGCTGCCCCGTCGCGGAGAAGCCGTCTGCCGGCACGCCGGCAACCGCCGTCGGAAAACCCTTCTCATCGACCTGGAAGAGATCCGGATTTGTCCAGAAATCAGAGCTGTCCGAGGACACATAGATCGGAATATCCCCGATGATCCGGATGCCATTTGCGTTCGCGTAGGCCTTCAACTCCTTCCACTCCGCCGCGAATTCATACTGAACAAATTCTTGGTAGCGGATCTCGTCGGCATGTCTCTTTCGCGCCGCCTCGAGCGCCTCCGGCTTCCGGAGGCGGATATCATCGTCCCACTCGAGGAGACTTCTGCCTCCGAATTCGTTCTTCAAGGCCATGTAGAGCGCAAAGTCGGGCAGCCAGAACGCATTCTCATCCATGAATGTCCCGAAGCTCTCTTCTTTTTCAAATGAGCTTCTCTCGAAGGCGAGATGAAGCAGCCGCCCTCTCTCCTTATAGAGCGCCCCGTAATCAACCGACTTCGGATCGGACCCGAAATCAGCGGCGTCGCACTCCTCTTTTGTGAGCAGTCCCTTCTTCATCAGGGTCTCAAGGCTGATGAAGTACGGATTTCCTGCAAATGTAGAAAAGCTCTGATAGGGAGAGTCGCCGTAGCCGGTCGGCCCGAGCGGCAGAATCTGCCAGTACGACTGTCCCGCCTCCTTAAGAAAATCAACAAACCGCTTCGCCTCGTCAGAAAAGCATCCGATTCCGTACTTTCCCGGAAGACTGAACACAGGCATCAATATTCCACTTTCCCTCATACCATGTACCTCGCTTGCCGCAATGATGTAACTATTCCGCTCTGCCAGATGCGGAATCATTTCCAGGCTACAGTCCCCCATTGTATGGCATTTCTCTGCACATCGTCCGGCCTGCGGTCACTCTCATGCCATGAACAGGCTGATCTCACAGTCTCTCTCCTGCTCTTTGTGCAAAGTACCACTTCTGCGGACACTCACAGATTTCCGGCAGGGCTCACGCCTTTCCGGACTCGGACGCATCGCTGTCTTCCTCCTTCTTCTCGTCCTCTGCACCCTCCAGCTTCTTGAAGATCGGATTGTAAAGCAGGGCGCAGAGATATCCCGGAAGCGAAAGCCCGCCCATAAGGAAGAGCGGCATCCAGCGGATCGACAGCGAATAAAGAAGATATCCGTCAATGACCCAGCAGGCCACCATTCCGAGTGTTCGCGGCATATAGCCGGCAATCAGCGCCATCGCGTTCTTCATCGTCTGGCGCGACGTATTTTCATAGCGCGAAAGGAGAGGAAACAGATACTGAAGCCAGCACAGAAGCAGAAACGCAAGCACCGCAATCAGGATCTTCATCACATTGGCCGCGCTCGCGGACATATAGCCCGTGAGTCCCCAGTCGAGCATGAGCACAGCGATGATGGCCAGTACACCGAGCCAGATCAGCGTCGCCTGCTTGAAATTCTGCCGGAAGGACCTCCAGTACATTTTCCAAATGGAGTCGCCCTCCTGCCGCACGGAGTGCCAGAGCACATAGTGCATGGCGGTCAGCGACGCACCAGCCGTCACAATCGGAACACACATGACCAGCGTGATCAGGTTCAGCACGACAAGATCAAAAATCTGCGTGAGCACCGTCATCAGCGGTCCGTCATAGTCAAAAATTTTCATGTCTTACCCTCAATATTCAAAGCTCTTTTGGCGCTGAAAGCGCCTTGTGCAGGGCCCGCATCACTGCGAACCTCTTCGATAAAATTCTGGTAAAGATTCAGCAGCCCCGTCTCGGAACACTTCGCGTTCCTCGCTGCGCTGAATAATTACAAATATTATACACTTCCATGCTTCCAACTGGTAGATGCGAATAGCAGAAACCAACTGTGCAAGCGCTCAAAAAGAGAGGGACGCGGCCAGGCCGCGCCCCTCAGGTGGGAAGCTATGTTCAGTTGTTACATAATTTGGGTGCCACAAGCAATTACACAGGCAAGCAAGCTTGCCGTGAGCTCAGACTTTTGACACGGCAATCATCACATCAGCTTGCGGAACATCTCGATAACCTGCTCCTTGGTCGCCTCACGCGGGTTGCCCGGATAGCATGCATCATTCAGCGCATCCGTTGCAAGCTGATCGAGATCCTCTTCTCTGATCCGCTCGTTCTTCTCCGGAATACCGACATCCTTCGAGAGCTTCTTCACCGCGTTAATCGCAGCGTCTCTGTATTCCTCCTGCGTCATGCTCTCGACGCCCTCGACGCCCATTGCCTTCGCGATTTCTCTGTACTTCGTGCCCGTATAATCTCTGTTGAACTCCATGGAGATCGGGAGAAGCATCGCGCATGCAACACCGTGCGGCGTGTCATAGTGAGCTGACAGTGTGTGCGCCATCGAGTGATCGATGCCGAGGCCGACATTGGAGAAGCCCATGCCCGCGATGTACTGAGCAAGTGCCATCTTCTCACGTCCCTCCGGCTTGTTCGCGACTGCATCGCACAGGCTCTCGGAAATGAGACGAATCGCCTCGATGTGGAACATGTCTGTCATTTCCCATGCGGCCTTTGTCGTATAGCCCTCGATCGCATGTGTCAGCGCATCCATACCGGTTGCTGCCGTGAGGCCCTTCGGCATAGAGGACATCATGTCCGGGTCAACGACTGCGACGATCGGCATGTCGTGCGGATCGACGCAGACAAACTTTCTTTCCTTCTCGACATCTGTGATGACGTAGTTGATGGTAACCTCAGCTGCCGTGCCGGCTGTCGTCGGAACCGCAATGATCGGAACGCACGGATTCTTTGTCGGAGCAACGCCCTCAAGACTTCTCACATCCTCGAATTCCGGGTTCGCGATGATGATGCCGATCGCCTTGGACGTATCCATGGAAGAGCCGCCGCCGATCGCGACAATCGCGTCTGCACCGGACTCCTTGAATGCCACGACGCCGTGCTGCACATTCTGAATCGTCGGATTCGGCTTGATGTCAGAGTAAACATCGTAGGGAATCTTCGCCTCATCAAGCAGAGATGTCACCTTCGCCGTGACGCCGAACTTTACGAGATCCGGGTCCGACGCGACGAAAATCTTCTTGAAGCCGCGGGAATGAATCTCATTAACAATCTCCTTGATGGCCCCGAAGCCATGATATGATGTACCGTTGAGAGAAATTCTGTTTGCCATTTTTATCCTCCTTTTGCCAGCCCGGAAAATGAACAACGTTCATTTTCCGCGGATCCGCATTGCCTGTCTGGCTTATCTGTTTATACCTGTATTGTACTCACGTGCGCACAAAAAAATAAGTGACACGTCTGCCGGCGTGTCACATTTTACCCTTGAAAAACCTACAAATTTTCGGTGTTACACTTGTTGAAAATGACATACTTTCGTGCTGTCGCCCGACCGGAAGGCCGCTGCTCTCTTACTCCAGAAGCCCGACTGCCGTGAAAATACGCACAATCCGTCCCGGCATCGCCGCAATCATGAGCCTCGCCAGCTCCTCCGGGCTCTTCTTCATGCCTCCGAGTACCCATTTGACTGTCATATAGATCGATGCGGAGCAGTACATCTCAAGCAGCTCTCTCGTCTCCTCATCAACGGCGCCTTCGTCGTCGGACGCAGAACGGAGGCCGTCCTCCGCAGCGGCCCGGCCGGTCCATGTGTCAACCCCCACAGACGGCCGGTTCTGCCTGTCGTACTCATAGTTCTGCCACAGCGCGATTCGCTTCAGATAAAAATGATAGATCATGTGAAAATCATGCTCCCGCAGATTATTCTGCTCATCGCTGCGAAATGCCGCCGTAAAAAACGCCCGCTCGTCAGATATATATGTGAATTTCCGAACCAGTCCGTCATAGACCGTCCGGCCCTGCCCCATCCGATCAAAACTTTCGGTAAGGAGGCAGTCAAAATACCAGTTGATCAGATCGTATTTGTCAAGAAAGTGCCTGTAGAATGTCTGCCTTGACGTCCCGCTCTCTTCGCAGATCTGCTTGACTGTGATGTTCTCGACCGCCGTCGTTCCGATGCAGTCTCTCATGGCGATAGCAAGCCGGAGCTTCATGGCCTCATCCGAGTCTCCTCTCACTGATCTGCTCCGGCATTTTCTGCTACCGGCTCGTCGGTCTCTTCATCCGCAGCCTCTTCCTCGGCAGCTTCTCTGGCATCTACCGCCTCCTCAAGCTCCCTCTCGGCAGTCTCTTCATCCGCGGCCTCTTCCTCGGCAGCTTCTCTGGCCTCTACTGCCTCCTCAAGCTCCCTCTCGGCAGTCTCTTCATCCGCGGCCTCTTCCTCGGCAGCTTCTCTGGCCTCTACTGCCTCCTCAAGCTCCCTCTCGGCAGTCTCCTCAGAAGCCTCCTCAGCGGCATCTGCCTCCTCGGCCTCTTTCACCTCATCTGCCTCTGCCGCAAGTTTCTCTCTAAGCTTCTGCTCAGCCACATCTTCATCGCTCAGCTCGTCTTCATCCTCGAAGAGGTCATCGTACTCATCGCCATCCAGCTCGTCGTCCTCATCCTCCACGTCCTGTCTGTCGATGATGAATTTCTTCACCGCGTATCCGGCCGCCGCTGCCGCAATGCCAACCGCAATACCAGCCACTACTTTCTTCTTATCAGCCATATCAGACCTCCGTTTTTGTTTTGAATTATACACAGAACTATTGCTGTCTACATTTTACACGATCAGGAAAATGAGGAACAGCCAAAAATTGTGAAAAATTGATAAAGCATCCGCCCCGATCGCCGGTATCTGATACAGAGTGAGCTTGCGCAGACAGACCATTTATGCTAATATATAAATCTAGGTCTGATGACCTTATGTTTCTGTAGCTCAGCAGGATAGAGCGTCCGCCTCCTAAGAAGAAGGCTTCCTGCCGCCGGAGAGAGTTTTGAAATTTTGACGGTAGTTCGAGTCGGATGCAGATTTACACCAACTGCTAACGAGTGGCGGAAGGAACGTTTTTACAAAGATGGTCATTCGGGAGCCGGAATTGATTAGCAAAAACGAGTTTTTCTAATCGAAAAAGGCTTCCGATTTACATACCGGACCTTGACCGGGGCGCGAAAAACCGCGCAAAATCAAGGAAAAATCTCATATGTCTCTGTAGCTCAGCTGGATAGAGCGTCCGCCTCCTAAGCGGAAGGTCGTGTGTTCGAATCACATCAGGGACGTTACCCGAAAAGGCGTGGAAGATTTCTTTGGAATTCTCCCATGCTTTTTTATTTCATCTAATCATTTCGGGTTTCGATTAGAGGATTGCTAATAAAACAGGCCGTTTTTCTAACGGGCAAAATCAGGCTGAAGCAGCTGTCCTGCTAAAAATGGCGTAAGGTTCCCTGATTACCGGTGTATGTCTGTGTTTTTCTGTTGAAAACGCATTGATTCCACCGGAGAAGATCGGAAAACAAAGATAGGCAGCTTATGTTCTGCAAGCGGATTTCTAATCGCGTTAGATGAGACCCGCAGGAAAAATTAGATTTCTAAAATCAAACGCCGGAATTAGATCAGACAACAAAATACCGATATCTTACATAGCCCTGCAGTGTCAAAAATCACTGCGGGGCTTTTGTCGTCTCCGGGATAACCCGGAACGGGACAAATACATGGAGGGTATCAAGGTGAGAAACAAAACAAGACGAAAGACAATCGTGATCGACGGCATTCATTACTTCGCGGATAAGCCGGAAACCTGCCGTAAGTGCTTTTTCTGGAAGAACCGCAAGGCCGGGTGCATCCTGGGCACAGAGAACTGTTATTACCTTGCGGAGACAATCAAAACGGAGCAGGAAAAGAAATGCGAAAACTGCTGCTATGCAAAGGACAGGCCCTGTGTGAGTGCTGTCTGCTACAAGGAGCTGAACCGGTGGATGAATGCCAGACGGATGGAGAAAGCAGGTGGAGCCAATGCGTGATCAGGAGGAACGGCTTCGGTATTATGAGCATCTCTGCCGGAAGGCGGAGAAAAATACGTCTGCGGAACCTATGAGTTGCGCGAAATGCGCTTATCACAGGGAGGATTTCCGGTATCGCACCTGCGTCTTCACAAGGTGCCCATACGGTCGGAACGGGGATGTATTTCGAAAGCAGCCACTGAAGAGAGAAAAAGTTGCGAAAGGCGGGGTGAAATAAATGCATGTTTGACTATTTCTACGGCGCGCAGGCAGAACAATTCTCCTTCTACCGTGTGCCCAAGGTCCTCTTTACGAGGGATCAGTTCAAAGATCTCTCGGCGGAGGCAAAAACGCTCTACGGAATCATGTTGGATAAGCTGGATCTCTCCGTCAGAAACAACTGGACAGATGAACAGGGCCGCGTGTATATCATCTACACCATTGAGCAGATCATGCGGGATTTGAACTGCGGCAATAAAAAAGCCGGTCAGCTGCTTCAGGAGCTGGAGGAGAAAGGCGGACTCATCGAGCGGAAACGGCAGGGACTGGGCAGACCAAATCTCATCTTTGTCAAAAACTTCATCAGCAGTGTGGATAACTCCGGGGAGGGACATTTCAAGAAGTGTCAGAATGACACGTCAGGAAGTGTTCTTTCGACATCTCCGGAAGTGTCAAAACGACACGGAATCAATACTAATAATAACTATACTGATATTAACAATACCTATCCTATCTTATCCGGATGCGATGAGGAAGGGATGCAGGAGCGAACGCAGTATGAGGAGTACTTTCGGAAATCGCTGAGTATTGATCTTCTGCTTCAGGAAAATCCCCATGAAGAGGAAACCATTCTCGGCATTCTGGATCTGATTGTGGATGTCTTGTGCAGCTGCCGTCAGACCATCCGCATCGCCGGCGACGACAAGCCGGCGGAAGTCGTAAAGAGCCGGTTCATGAAGCTGGATCACAGCCACATGGAATATATTCTCCACTGCCTGCATGAAAATACAACGAAGGTCCGCAACATGAAGCAGTATCTGCTTGCCACGCTTTATAATGCGCCGGCGACAATCAGCCCATACTACCAGGCGTGGGTGAATAATGACTTTTACGGTCAAAACTGAAGGAGGTGAGAAACATTGTCAAAGGCTACAGTCATGGCGGTCACAAACCAGAAAGGCGGGACAGGCAAGACCACCACCTGCGAGAACCTGGGGATCGGACTTGCCATGGAAGGGAAGAAAGTGCTCCTTGTTGATACGGATCCGCAGGGTTCGCTTACGATTGCACTCGGACATCCAAGACCGGATGACCTGCCGGTCACGCTGACAGATCTCCTGCAGAAAGTGATCGAAGATCAGCCGATTGCGCCGCGGGAAGGAATCCTCGCCCATGAAGAAGGGGTGGATCTGGTTCCCGCGAGTATCACACTTTCCGGTCTGGAGGTCTCTCTGGTCAATGCCATGAGCAGGGAAACCGTGCTGAAACAGTATCTTGAGACGGTCAAAGGAAATTATGACTACATTTTGCTGGACTGCATGCCATCCCTCGGGATGCTGACGATCAACGCGCTTGCGGCATCCGATCAGGTGTTGATCCCGGTACAGGCAAATTACCTGTCTGCCAAAGGCCTGGAGCAGCTTCTGCAGACCGTGAACAAGGTCAGGAGGCAGATCAATCCGAAGCTCCATGTGGAAGGAATCCTTCTTACGATGGTCGACGCCCGGACAAACTTTGCCAGGGAAATCAGCCAGCTCATCCGGGAAACCTACGGCGGGAAGCTGCATGTCTATGATACGGATATCCCGAGAAGCGTCCGCGCGGCGGAAATCTCCGCGGAGGGCTGCAGCATCTACCGTCACGATCCCGGCGGAAAGGTCGCGGAAGCCTATCAGTCACTGACGAAGGAGGTGCTGGCCGATGCCAAAAAGAGGAAACATCAGCTTGAGCAGCTACGATGACATCTTCCGTACTGATGAGAGTCGGGCTGAGGAAGCGCTGGAAAAGGTGCAGCCGGTTGCGATCGACAGGCTGGTACCGTTTAAGAATCATCCGTTCAAGGTCGTCGATGATGAGGCAATGCTCCGGACCACCGAGAGTATTGCACAGTATGGCGTACTGACGCCTCTGATCGCGAGACCACTGGAGGACGGAACCTTTGAGATCATCTCCGGCCATCGGCGGGCGCACGCGGCACTGGCCGCAGGTCTTACAGAAGTCCCGGTGCTTGTCCGGCAGATGGATGATGATGCTGCAACGGTGCTGATGGTGGACTCCAATCTGCAGAGGGAAAATATCCTGCCAAGCGAGCGGGCATTTGCCTACAAGATGAAGCTGGAAGCGATGAAGCATCAGGGAGAAAGGTCGGATTTAACTTCTCGCCAACTTGGCGAGAAGTGCAAGACGTCTGTGAGAACAATGTCCTCAGAAATAGGAGCAAGCGAAAGACAGATTCAGCGTTTCATCCGTCTCACCAATCTGATTCCCCCGATCCTCGATATGGTGGACCAGAAGCAGATCTCCTTCAATCCTGCAGTTGAGCTCTCCTATCTTAAGCCGGAGGAGCAGGAAACATTTCTGGAAGCGATGAATGAGGCACAGGCGGCACCGTCGCTTTCTCAGGCGCAGAGGTTAAAGAAACTGAGCCAGGACGGTAATTTCAGTCTGGACACGGCGAGGGAAATCATGAATGAGGTGAAGAAGGGAGATCTGGAGCGGGTCACATTTCGGAATGAGCAGCTGCGCAAATATTTTCCAAGGTCGTATACGACGCAGCAGATGCAGGATACCATCATCAGGCTGCTGGACCAGTGGCAGAAAAAGAAGTCCCGGGGCCAGGAGCATTAACACAAAATCAAGTAGCGTTTACTGAAGCACTGTCAGAGATCCTGATGGTGCTTTTTTTAATCAATCGAAGAAAGGGAGAACGATAAAGCATGACAAAAGACGATGTGATGAAGCAGATGCAGGGATTTCTCAGACGCAGAAGCATGGTGGAGGAAAAGAATCCGGCAGTATCCGGAACGGCATCACCGGAATCGGAAATCGAAAATACGATGCTGGAGATTGCCGATGTCCTGGATGAGCTTGCCGAAAACTTCATCGATGCTTCAGACATGATTCTGGATCTCACGGAGGATCTTCGGAAAGAGCTGAAGGAGCTGCGTAATGCCGGGAAATCGATGAATGCGGAACAGCACGAGGAAGATGATGGAAACCACGACTGTGGCATGGAAAGCCTTGTTCTTTATGCGGTGCCCGGAAAACGTCCGGAGCTGATGTCTGCCGAGGACGCACTGGATCAGTACGGCATGAATGAAATGAATTTTACCTGTTTTGAGATCCGGGAAGGCCTTCTGCTCCACTATATGACGCCTGCATTTGAAAATCAGGAGGAAATTACGGTGGTGGATCCCGTGTTTATCGCGAGAGTCGACGTTAAGCATAACAGGCTGCACGAAATTACGACACAGGATTATGCCGCAGCCATGGATTATCTGGCGGGGCATATGACGCTCATTGTGGATGCGAATGGCAGGGCCATTCACGGTTACGTGTTTCCAAAATCAGATATGGAGGATTAAGCAATGGCTGACGAGGTAATGAAAAAACTGGACCTGGCGGATTACTCAAAGATGAAGGAGCTGCTTACCCTGCAGCTTCTCTCAGCGGATGGGAACGGATACAAGCTGGAGGATGTTCCTTACCGCAAGGTGGAGGATATGACTCTGGTATACCGCTTTGATCTGGGAGATACGGAAAACGGCCGGGCAAGCATACTCGTGACCAATGACATGCTTCGCCGCTATGGCATCAACGCGGAGCAGCTGCATCAGGATGCCATGGCCGCAACGGTAAATAACCGGCCGGCGTCCCTCCGGAATATGGAAGATGTCCTTACCGGTGTGGAAACGGATAACTCGCCTCTCTGGGTTGCGTCCGTGGATGGAGGGATGAACGGAGCCTGTGTCATTCAGTATCCGGGATTTCTGGATCAGGCCGCAAAGACGCTCGGCGGCGACTTCTTCGTACTGCCCTCTTCCATTCATGAGGTACTGCTCTATCAGGATGATGGAACAATCGGCAGGAAGGATCTTGAAGATATGGTTCGATCAATTAATCAGACCGAGGTGGCACCGGCTGACCGGCTTTCGGATTTTGTCTATCACTATGACAGCAGAGAGCGGGTCTTTGAAAATGCCAGAAGCTTTGAGGCCAGAGAAGAATCCAGAGAAAAGGCCGCGGGTAACCATATGGAAAATCCATCCGCCATGACGGTGCTTCTTGTGGAACCGGAAAAACATCCGCAGGTGGTGGAAATCGGCTCGGATCTCAAAAGCCTGCAGAATGCTGTCGGCGGGATGATCGAGGCAGTATATCCGTTTGAGGAGAATGTGGGGCTGATTGTCAATGAGGAAGGAAAGCTGAGTGGACTTCCGCTGAATCGTGCGCTGAAGGATGAGAATGGCGAAGTTCTCGATGTGATGGCAGGAACGTTTCTTGTGACCGGCCTTAGCGAAGAGGGATTCTGCTCACTCACAAAGGAACAGACAGAAAAGTTTGAGAAGGAGTTCCATCAGCCGGAGGCATTTGTCCGGATGGGCAACAGTATTATGGCGATTCCGATTCCGGAGGAAAGGCTTAAGGGAGCAGAGGAAGCGAAAGGGCCCGGCAGGGATGCAGCTGCGCGG